>Ga0134099_1002129_pt1 | contig 17038 bp, 15 predicted proteins | sample 10_taG_2_FD_105482 | JGI IMG/M metagenome (GOLD analysis project Ga0134099, IMG submission 105482) | Switchgrass degrading microbial communities from high solid loading bioreactors in New Hampshire, USA - 10_41_5_180_A2 metaG | ecosystem: Engineered > Bioreactor > Semi-continuous > Anaerobic >...
CGCCGGCATCCTGGCCGACAGCCCGGTGCGCGGGCTCCTGCACGCCGGTGACGTCATCGTCGCCCTGCAGGGCGAGCCGGTGACGGACACCGAGTCGCTGCGCGCCCTCCTGTCCGGTATCCCGGGCGGCACGGAGGTAGAGGTCGCCGTCCTGAGGGGCGGCGAGGAGCTGAGGCTGACGCTGCCGACCAGGGAGTCGCAGGAGGCGGGCCGCAAGGGGACGGCGGCGTTCGGCATCACCATCCAGAACGAGCTGGAGTTCGACGACGACGCCGTGCCGGTGGAGATCCGGTCCGGCTCGATCTTCGGGCCCTCCGCCGGCCTGATGTTCACCCTGCAGATCATCGACCAGCTGACCCCCGGCGGGCTGACCGACCTGGTCGTGGCCGGGACGGGGACCATCGAGCCGGACGGCCGGGTGGGACGCATCGGGGGCGTGCAGCAGAAAGTCTACACGGCGGAGGCCGCCGGGGCGGACCTGATGTTCGTGCCCCGCGGCAACTACGACGAGGCGGCCGCCGTGGCCACGCGCATCCAGGTGGTGCCGGTGGACCACGTGCGCGACGCTCTGGAGTGGCTCCGGGCGTCGTCGGGCGGATAGCGTGCCGCCGGATCGCAGAGAGTATGCGATGAGGACGGGCCACCTTCCCTTTCATGGGCTTGCAATCGTTGACAAGGAAAGGCACCCGTCGATATAATACTGCTTGTGCCCGCACAGCACGCCCGGGCGCGGGGCCAGGATCGAGGTGGTTTCCCGTGCGCATCGACGTGGCCGACATCAAGAAGGAGATCGGCAGTCACAAGCGGGCCGACCTTTCGGTGGCCCTGGAGCCGGTGGAGTTCGGTGGTTCGGAGGTCAAGTTCGACCGTCCGTTCACCGGCACGGCGGAGATCTGGAACCTGGGCGACCGCCTGCTGGTGCGGGCGGAACTGCAGGGCGAGGCCCGGCTGATCTGCGGCCGCTGCCTCGGCGAGTACACCGAGCCGCTCTCCGTCGCCTTCGACGAGGAGTTCGTGGAGAGGGAACCCGACGGTGACGAGCCGGAGGACGAGGACAACGACGAGTCCGGCCGCACGGTCTCGTTCTACAGCGGCGATGAGGTGGACGTGAAGGACGTGGCGCGCGATCACATTCTGCTCGCGCTGCCCCTGAAGCCGCTCTGCAGCGAGGACTGCAAGGGACTCTGCCCCCGGTGCGGCAAGGACCTCAACGAGGGGCCCTGCAACTGCGAGGGCGGCGAGGAAAGCGTTGATCCCCGGCTGGCGGTGCTGAAAGACCTGCTCCGGAAGCCGGATTCCAATACCTAAACTATTCCCCCCGGGACCGGGTCTCGGGTCCGTCATCTGAACTGACGGAGACAGAAAGGGGTGTTATTCAGCATGGCGGTTCCGAAGAGGAAGGTGTCCAAGTCCCGTCGGGATTCCCGGCGCGCCCAGACCTATCGCCTGGAGGCGCCGAATCTGAGCCCGTGCCCGAACTGCAAGTCGCCCAGGCTCCCCCACCGGGTCTGCCCCACCTGCGGCTACTACCAGGGCCGGCCGGTGATCGAGCAGGAGGCTGAGGCTGCCAAGTAAGCGCGTTCGGCAGCCGGACGCAATCATCCCATCGGGTTTCAGGCAGAGGCAGGAGGTGTTCCTGCCTCTGTTTGGTTTGGGCGAAGAGCACGTCCCCGGGCGCCGCCGGCGGCGGGCCCGGGGGACGGCTGTTGGCGGCCGGGGTCAGGTCCGGGCTAGATCAGGCCCGTCACCATCCACCACGGTATGGCGACCAGGCAGTTGACGATGAACACCACCAGGGTGACGGGTATGCCGAGTCGTGCCGCATCCATGTCGTCGTACATGCCGCCCGAGTCGCCCACGCCCACGAGCACGTTCATGGAGTGCATCGGCAGGATCCAGTGGCCCAGGATGGCGATGTAGGAGAGCAGCGAACCGACCAGCGGGTCCCAGCCCGCTGCCTGCGCAAACGTGATCATCGTGGGCGCCACGATGCCGAGCACGGCGAGTACGCTGCCGAGGACCATGTGGATGCAGACCGCCACGGCCGTTACCAGGGCCGCGAAGACGAACAGGTTGGTCGGCGCGGTCTCGGGCAGGACGAGGTTGGCGACCCAGTCGTTCATCCCCGTGTAGCCGCCCACCTTGCCGATGCCCATCGCCGCAATGAGGAAGAACAGGGTTCCCATGGGGACGGACGACCAGGTTGCGGGGGTGACGACGTTGCCGATGCGGGGGAGGGCCAGCCCGATCGCCGCCAGGGATGCAATCCAGCCGGGATGGATGCCGTGGAAGGCATCCGATGCCCAGAACAGCACCGAGAGGCCGACCCAGAAGAGGGTTCGCTTCTCCTTGGCGGTCATGGGCCCAAGCTTGGTCGCCTCGTTACTCAGCTGCGCCTTGTCCACCCTGAACTCGACCGTCGGCTTGAACATCAGGAGCTGGGCCAGGCAGGTGAGCGCGGAGGCGGCGAGGCCGGGAACGCTCATGTACTTGAACCAGCCGAGCCAGCTCAGCGTGGTCCCTCCCACGGTGCCGGCCACCACGTTCAGGAGGCTGTCACCGGTCAGGATCCACATCGATGTCGGGGCCGAACCTGCGAACACGGCCAGGCCGATGTTGGCGGCGTCCTTGGCCGGCGGGTTCGCCGACTTGATCAGCCCGATCATGATCGACATGATCAGGAACGACCGCGGGAAGGGATGGGGGACCAGGAAGCTGAGCAGGAGGCCCATCACGTATGCCGCAATGATGACACTGCGGTAGTCGGAGACGAACCGGACCATGAGCGCGTACGAGATCCTGCGCCCGAGCCCCGACTCATTCACGGCCGCCGCGATCAGGTAGCCGCCGATGACGAGGTAGACCAGCGGCGAGGTCCACATCTGGAACACGACTTCGGCGGGCGCCACGTTGAAGAGCACCCATCCGACCAACATGAGGAACGCCGTGTACCCGGGCTGCAGGACGCCCGTCGCCCACCAGACCACGCCGAACAGCGAGATGGCCAGGCACTTCCTGCCTTCGGGGCTGAGCCCTTCGATCGGCGACAGCATGACGATTGCGGCCACCAGAACGCCGAGAATGGCCCCGATCTCCCGCCTGTGCATGCTCAGGAACGGCTTCTTCACGGGCTGAGCGCCACTCGCCGTAGCCATCCTATCCACTCCTCGTGCTTGGTGTGGAACCGGAGCTGCGTTGCGGCAAGGCCCGGCACGGGCCTCTGCCCCTCTCTGTCGAGGTTGAGAAAAGCGAAAGCGCCTCATGCAGCCGTTGGGCAGTTGCATGAGGCGCGTGGCCTTGGAAACCGGTGGCGGCCATGGCGCAGACATCCACCGAAACCCGCCCCAATGGCCTATTCCCTCAGAAGGAACTTGGTCGGATTCGTCGTTCCGATCGCCCGAATGGCGCATTGCCGCTGAGAGAAAGGGCGTGTTACCCTGAACACGAGCCTGCGGCAAGGTTCAGGAATCGCAACCGGCAACCGTCAACATCCTGCACAAGGGGGAATCGATGTGGCAACCGTACAGGCCAACCAGGTGCACGACCTGCGGTCCGCACTGGCGCTGCTGGAGTCGGTGCCCGGGCAGCTGCTGTACACGGATGAACCGGTTGACCCGCACGCCGAAATCTCAGGCATCTACCGCTATGTGGGCGCCGGGGGTACCGTCATGAGACCCACCCGGATCGGCCCCGCCATGATCTTCAACAACGTCAAGGGCTATCCGGGCGTCAAGGTCCTGATCGGCCTGCTGGCCAGCCGTGAGCGGGTGGCGCTGATGCTCGGCACCACGCCCGACCGGCTCGGGTTCCTGTTCAACGAGGCCGTGCAGCGTCCGGTGGATCCGATCGTCGTCCCCAACGACCAGGCCCCCTGCCAGGAGGTCGTCTACCGGGCCACGGATCCCGGCTTTGACATCCGCAAGATCCTGCCTGCCCCCACCAACACCGAGGAGGACGCCGGCCCGTACGTCACGATGGGCCTGTGCTACGCCAGCGACCCGGAGACCGGCGAGTCGGACATCACCATCCACCGGCTCTGCGTGCAGAGCAAGGATGAACTGTCCATGTACTTCGTGCCGGGGAGCCGCCATCTCGAGGTCTTCCGGCAGAAGGCGGAAGCCGCGGGCAAGCCGCTGCCCATCACCATCAGCATCGGCGTGGATCCCGCGATCGAGATCGGCGCCTGCTTCGAGCCGCCCACCACGCCGCTGGGCTTCAACGAGCTGTCCATCGCCGGCGGCATCCGCCAGCGGCCGGTAGAGCTGGTCCAGGCCCTGACGGTCAACGAGAAGGCCATCGCCAACGCCGAGTTCGTGATCGAGGGCGAGCTGCTGCCCAACGTCCGGGTGCGGGAGGACCAGAACACCAACACCGGCAAGGCCATGCCGGAGTTCCCGGGCTACACCGGCCCGGCGAAGCCCGAGCTGCCGGTCATCAAGGTCAAGGCGATCACCCACCGGAAGGACCCGATCCTCCAGACCGTGATCGGCCCGAGCGAGGAGCACGTCAACATGGCGGGCATCCCGACCGAGGCCAGCATCCTGGCCATGGTGGAGCGGGCGATGCCGGGCAAGCTGCTGAACGTCTACGCCCATCCCGCCGGCGGCGGCAAGTACATGGCCGTGTTGCAGTTCAAGAAGAGCGTGCCGTCTGACGAGGGCCGGCAACGCCAGGCCGCTCTGCTCGCCTTCGCTGCCTTCTCCGAGCTGAAGCACGTGTTCATCGTCGACGAGGACGTGGACCCGTTCGACAGCAATGACGTGCTGTGGGCGCTGACCACCCGCTACCAGGGCGACGTGAGCACGATCTTCATCCCGGGCGTCAGGTGCCATCCGCTCGACCCGTCGCAGCGGCCCGACTTCAGCCCGTCCATCCGCGACGTGGGCATCTCCTGCAAGACCATCTTCGACTGCACGGTGCCGTTCGAGCTGAAGGCCCAGTTCCAGCGGGCGAAGTTCAAGGAGGTCGACCCCAGCAAGTGGGCGCCGTCGCTGTTCCAAAAGCAGTAGTCCTTCCCCTGTCCGGCGGCGGTGGCTGCACGCCGCTGCGGAAGGGTTGACGAACGGCGAAGGGGCGGTTCTGCCAACCGCCCCTTCGCCGCGTCCTGCGGACGGGGTGGGCGCAGGTCCGCCGCCTCCGCCCGTCACGTGCGCGCCTCACAGAGCCGCTTCTCCAGCTCCAGTTCATCGTGGATCGGGATGCCGTACTCCCCCACGAGGGGAATGCCTGGCTTCAGGCTCCGGGCCGCATCGATGGCGCCGTGGTGCACGGCGACCAGCCGGTATCCCCGGCGCTGGTAGAAGCGCAGGGCGTCCAGGTTGTCGTTGGATGTGATCAGCCATACCCGTCGGCAGCCGGCCTCCCGGGCGGCGTCCTCCACGGCCTGCAGGAGCGCGGAGCCCGCCCCGCCGCCCGGGCGGGTGGCGTTGAGGCTCATCAGCTCGCAGTCCGGCCCGTCCACGCGGAACGTCGCCGCACCCACGGGCGTCGGGCCGTCCCAGGCGATGAGGGCCTGCAGGTCGGCGAGCCGGTGCACCCGGCCGCGGGTGACCATGGTCTCGCCGCCCCATTCCGCGGTCCACAGGTCCTTGAGCCACGCCTGGTCCGCGGCCGTCTGTGGGGCGAGGATACGGTAATGGTTCATGTCTTGCTCCTCCTCGGGATCCGGGCGCGTATGGTCGGTCTGCGGAAGCCGCAGCGGTGCGGTCGATCTGCGCGCCCCACAGCCAGCTTAGGCGACCTTCGCCGCCGGTTCAACGCCGTTGAGACCGATCACCGCCCGTTCTCCGTCCATTCGCGTGAAAGGGGTTGAGGAGGATGCGGCGCATGGCTCAGATCGAGCTTTCCGACGAGCGGTCGCTGGCGGGGTGCCAGCTCGCCCGGGCGGGGGCCGGAGCTGCACGTGCTGCCGGAGCAGCTGGAGCCCGGCTGGTACCGCATCCGCAAGCCGGTGGTGCGTGACCCGGCGATCCCTGAAGAAGTCGTCGGGTGCATGTATGTGCCGTGATCCGCCCTGCGCCGGGGGCTTGAGATGTGAAGGGTTGTGGCGGACGGCACTGAGTGCGACTGGCCGGGGCGAAGACGCCTCCCACAGGGGCTGACCGGGGAGTCACCGGGAAGGTGACCCCGGGCAGCCCCTCACGCGCACCGCCAAACCGCAACCCGCGCAGCGCCGTTCCCCGCAACCTGCATCAGATCGCTATTGCCAGCCCTTTCCCCGCCCGCTATAATTGTCACCAGATCATAAAACCTCGTTTTAGAAGCGGATGTCCACAGCAGCTGTTATGACCGGGTGGCGCGGCCCGGTGCCACCCATCGCAGGAGAATGGCGAGGTGGTTCTCTGTGACGCCCGGATTGAAGAAGCGGGACCGGCAGGCTGCGCTGCGGGAGAAGATCCGCGAGAACCCGTTCCTCAGCGACGAGGAGCTGGCGCACATCTTCGGCGTCAGCATCCAGACCATCCGGCTGGACCGGCTGGCGCTGGGGATCCCGGAGCTCCGGGAGCGGACCAAGTCCGTGGCCGAGCGCACCTACGGCATCGTGAAGTCCATGGGATCCAAGGAGATCGTGGGCGAGCTGATCGACATCGTCCTGGGCGAGCGGGGCATCTCCATCCTGGAGACCACCGAGGACATGGTCTTCGAGCGGAGCCGGGTGGTGCGGGGGCAGTACATCTTCGCCCAGGCGGAGTCGCTGGCCATCGCCCTCATCGACGCCGACGTGGTCCTGACCGGCCTGGCCAACGTGAAGTTCAAGCGGCCGGTCACGGTGGGCGAAAAGCTGGTGGCCAAGGGTGAGGTCATCCGCCGCCGGCGGAACCAGCACGTCGTCCTGGTCGAGACACGAGTGGGCACCGAAAACGTCTTCCGCGGCAAGTTCTCCGTTTTCGCAGTGGATCCGGCCAAAGTCGGAGGAGGCGTATGAGCATGAGCTTCCGCATCGCAGTAGACGCCATGGGCAGCGATACCGCGCCCGCCCCGGAAGTCTCGGGCACCATCCAGGCGGCCCGCGAATGGACGGACCTCCGCTTCGTGCTGCTGGGTGACGAACCCCGCATCCGGGCCGAGGCCGAAAAGGCCGGCGGCCTCCCGGGGAACGTCGAGGTCGTGCACACCACGCAGGTCATCAGCCCCGACGAGGAGCCGACCAGGGCGGTCCGGTCCAAGAAGGACGCCTCGCTGACGGTGGCCGCCCGGCTGGTCAGGGAGGGGCAGGCCGACGCCCTCCTCAGCGCCGGCTCCACCGGTGCGCTGGTCGTGGTGGGCACGCTGGGGATCGGCCGGATGAAGGGCATCGACCGGCCGGCCCTGGGGACGATCATGCCCACCGTGAAGGATCCGGTCTTCATGCTGGACGTGGGCGCCACGCCCGACGCCCGGCCGGAGTGGCTGGTGCAGTTCGCCCTGATGGGCAACATCTACGCCCGGGAGATTCTGGGCCTCAGCCGGCCCCGGGTCGCGCTGCTCAGCAACGGCACGGAAGCCGAGAAGGGAAACGCCGTGGTCAAGGCCACCTACCCGCTCCTGCAGAAGCTGGAGTCGATCCACTTCATCGGCAACATCGAGGGGCGGGACGTCCCCTTCGGCGGCGCCGACGTGGTGGTGGCCGACGGCTTCCCCGGCAACGTGCTGCTGAAGACCTACGAGGGCGTGGCCATGGCCCTGTTCCAGGCCATGAAGGAGGCGCTCACCGCCACGCCGCTGACGACCATCGGCGCCGCCCTGGCCAAGCCCGGCCTCAAGAAGATGGCGAAGCGGTTCGATTACACCGAGTACGGCGGCGCCCTGCTGCTGGGCCTGAAGGCGCCGGTGGTGAAGTGCCACGGCTCCTCCAACGCCCATGCGATCCGCAGTGGCATCCGTGTGATGAAGCTCGCCCTCGAAGGGCGGGTGATCGACCGGCTGGCCGAGGCGATCGCCGGCCTGCCGGCCATCAAACCGAAAGAAGAGGGGGATTCCCCGGCATGAGTCTGCGCCCCGTTGGCATCACCGGCCTCGGCATGGCGGTACCCGATCGGGTCCTCACCAACTTCGACCTGGAGCGGATGGTGGAGACCTCGGACGAGTGGATCCAGACCCGCACCGGCATCCGGGAGCGGCGCATCGCCGAAGCCGGGGAGGCCAGCTCGGACTACGCGGTCCGAGCCGCCCGCCAGGCGATGGAGCAGGCGGGCGTGACCCCCGATCAGGTCGACCTCATTATCTGCGCGACGGTCACCCCGGATATGCCCATGCCCGCGACGGCCGCCATCGTGCAGGCCGCCCTGGGCGCCCACCGGGCCGCCGCGTTCGACCTGTCCGCCGCCTGTCCGGGCTGGATTTACGGTGTGGTGATGGCTCAGCAGACCATCGCCACGGGGCTCTACAACTGCGCACTGGTCATCGGGGTGGAGCTGCTCTCGAAGATGGTGAACTGGCAGGACCGCGCGACCTGCGTCCTCTTCGGCGACGCCGCCGGAGCGGCGGTGCTGCAGCCCGTATCGGAGGGCCGCGGCATCCTCGCCTCCGTGCTGGGAGCGGAGGGCGCCGGCGCCTGCCACCTGTACACGCCCGCGGGCGGCTCGCGCCGGCCCGCCTCGCCGGAGACGGTGGAGCAGGGGCTGCACTTCATCCACATGAACGGGCCCGAGGTTTTCAAGTTCGCGGTGCGGGTGATGAACGAGGCGACGGTTCAGGTGCTGGAGAAGGCCGGCCTCGGCGTGGACGACATCGACCTCCTGGTGCCGCACCAGGCCAACATCCGCATCATCGACGGCGCCGTCAAGCGGCTGGCCATCCCGCCGGAGAAGGTGGTGGTCAACCTGGACCGCTACGGCAACACCTCCTCGGCGTCGATCCCGGTGGCGCTCACCGAGGCGCTGCAGGAGGGCCGGGTGCGGGACGGAGACCTGGTGGTCTGCGTGTCGTTCGGGGCCGGACTGGTGTGGGGCGCCCTGGCCATGCGGTGGGGGCGATGATCGGTCGCGGGGCCCGGGCCATGCTCCGGGCGATGACGGGTTTGGGGCCCCGGCCGCGCTCTGGGCGATGATGGTTTTGGGGGACCCCGGCCAGGCGCCGGGGGCGACAAGGCGAAGGGGGAGGACGGCAGATGGGGATTCGCATTGTGACCGACAGCACCGCCGACCTGCCGAAGGAACTGTGCCGGGAACTGGGCATCGAGGTCGTGCCGCTCACCGTCCGCTTCGGGGAGGAGTCCTACCTGGACGGAGTGACCCTGGACTCCGACGGCTTCTGGGCCAAGCTGAAGCAGAGCCCGCACCACCCCAGCACGGCGCAGCCGGCGCCCGGGGACTTCCTGGAGGTCTACCGGCGCATCCACGAGGCGGGGGATGAGATCATCTCGATCCACATCTCCTCCAAGATGTCCGGCACGGTCAACTCGGCGGAGATCGCCGCGCAGATGCTGCCGGAGGCTGGGATCAGCATCATCGACACCCGGTCGGTCTCCCTGGGGCTGGGCATGGTGGCGATCGGCGCCGCCCGGATGGCGAGGGAGGGCAGGAGCCGCGATGAGATCGTCGCATGGGCCAACCGGACCTGCGACAGGATGAACATCCTGTTTACCATCGACACGCTGGACTTCCTGCAGCGCAACGGACGCATCGGCAAGGCCACAGCGCTGCTCGGCGGGCTGCTGGGCATCAAGCTGATCCTCCAGGTCGACAAGGAGGGCGTGGTGGCCCCGGCCGACAAGGTGCGCGGGCGCTCGCGGGTGCTGGCCCGGGCCCAGGAGATCATGCGGGAGCGGGTGGCCCCGGGCAGGCGCATCCGCCTGGCGGTCGTGCACGCGCAGGCGCCCGAGCAGGCCCGGGCCTGGGGCGAAGAGGTGAAGCGGGAGTACCAGGTGGAGGAGTACCTGGTGGGCCAGCTGGGGGCCGTCGTCGCCTGCCACGCGGGCCCCGGAGCGCTGGGCATCATCTTCCACGAGGTTGACTAAAGACGGGTTCTCCGGTCGATCATGAACCCAAGAAACCACGAAGCGAGGACTGACGGAATGGCAAAGGTCGCTTTCCTCTTTCCGGGTCAGGGCGCCCAGTACGTCGGCATGGGTCTGGAACTCGCCCGGCAGTACCCCCAGGTGGCCCGGCGGTTCGAGCAGATGAACGAACTGGTGGGGTTCGACCTGAGGAAGCTGTGCTGGGAGGGGCCGGAGGAGGAGCTGAAGAAGACGGCGAACCAGCAGCCGGCCGTGCTGGCCTTCTCGGTGGCCTGCCTGGAGCTCCTGACGAAGGAGGGCCTCCGGCCGGACGTGGCGGCGGGCCTCTCCCTCGGCGAGTACACCGCCCTGGTGGCCGCCGGGGTGCTGACCTTTGAGGAGGCGGTGCCGCTGGTCCGGAAGCGGGGCACGTTCATGCAGGAGGCGGTGCCCCTGGGCACCGGCGGCATGGCGGCGCTGCTGGGACTCACGGCTGATCAGGTCGATGAGCTCTGCGCCCGGGCCGCCCGCGAGACGGGGCTCCACGTGGAGGGAGCCAACTACAACTGCCCCGGCCAGATCGTGGTGGCGGGGCACACCGGGGCCGTGGAGCGGTGCATGGAGCTGGCCGCCGAGGCCGGGGGCCGCGCCGTGAAGCTGTCGGTGACGGCGCCCTTCCACTCCCGCCTGCTGGCGCCGGCCGGCGAGCGGCTTGCGGAGGCCCTGCAGGGGGTCAGCCTCCGGGAGGCGCAGGTGCCGGTGGTCTCCAACGTCACCGCCGACTACGTGACCCGGCCCGACGAGATCCGCCGCCTGCTGATCGAGCAGGTGTCCCGTCCCGTGCTGTGGGAGGCGTCGATCCGGCGGATGATCGCCGACGGGGTCGACACGTTCGTCGAGGTGGGCCCCTCCCGGACGCTCAGCGGCTTCCTCCGGAAGATCGACAAGGGCGTCCGGGCGCTGCAGGTGGAAGACCCTGCGTCGCTGGGCCGAGTGCTTGATTCCCTGGGGAGGGTTTGCTAAGATGAACCTATCTACGCAGGTGGCAATTGTTACCGGTGCCACCGGCGGGCTGGGGCGTGAGATCAGCCTCGCCCTGGCCCGGGAGGGCGCAGCGGTGGTGGTGAACTACGCCCGCAGCGCCGGGAAGGCCGCCGAACTGGTGGGTGAGATCGCCGCCCTGGGGGCGGAGGCCCTGGCGGTGCAGGCCGACGTCTCGACGCCCGAGGGCGCCGAGTGCCTGGTGAAGGCGGCCCTGGACCGCTTCGGCCGGGTCGACATCCTGGTCAACAACGCCGGCATCAACCGCGACACCCTGATCCTGCGGATGAAGGAGTCCGATTGGGACGACGTGCTCGACACCAATCTGAAGGGCGCCTTCCTCTGCATCAAGGCCGTGGCGAAGCCGATGATGAAGGCCCGGTCGGGGCGCATCATCAACATCGGCTCCGTCGCGGGGCTCGCGGGGAACCCGGGGCAGGCCAACTACTCCGCCGCCAAGGCGGGGCTGGTGGGCCTCACGCGGGCGGTCGCCCGGGAACTGGGCAGCCGGAACATCTCGGTCAACTGCATCGCCCCCGGCGCGATCGATGCCGGCATGCTGCTGGAGCTCAGCGAGGAGCAGCGGAACAGCTTCCTCCGGCAGATTCCTCTGGAGCGTTTTGGCAGGCCCGAAGACGTCGCCGCGGCGGTGGTTTTCCTGGCCGGTCCCGGTGGGGCCTACATCACCGGGCAGACGCTGGCGGTCGACGGCGGCCTGACCATGTACTAGAATTTTCGCGGTGAGGTGCCGATCCCTGAGAGGAGGTGAACCTGCCCATGTCCACCGATCCCATTTTTGAGAAGGTCAAGGCGATCATTGTGGACCAGCTGTCCGTCGAGGAGGAAGAGGTGACGATGGAGGCCTCGTTCATCGAGGACCTCGGCGCCGATTCGCTCGATATCGTGGAGCTGATCATGGCCCTCGAAGAGGAGTTCGAGCTCGAGGTGCCCGACGAGGACGCGGAGAAGCTCACCACTGTCGGCGCAGCGGTGAACTACATCAAAGAGCACAAGTAGAATCGCCAGGGATTGCGAGAACACCCGAAGTCCCGTAACGACGCTCACTGATGTAGCGCCGGTGCGGGGCTTTTCCTCTCCGAGGAGGGATGGCCGTGTCCGTGCTGGACCCGGAACGGCGCGCCTGGTGTGCCGAGGTTGTGGGCCACCAGTTCCGCAATGAGGCGCTGCTCCTGGAGGCCCTCACGCACACCACCTACGCCAACGAGCACCCCCGGACCCGCGCCAACGAGCGGCTGGAGTTCCTGGGCGACAGCATCGTGGGCATGGTGGTGGCCGCGTACCTCTACGAGCGGTTTGACGACCTGCCGGAGGGCGAGCTGACGAAGATCCGCGCGGCGGTGGTCTGCGAGCCGTCGCTGGCCAGCCGCGCCCGCGCCCTGGGGCTGGGCAAGCACATGCGGTTCGGCCGGGGCGAGGCGGTGAGCGGGCGCGACCGGGACTCCACGCTCTCCGACGCCTTCGAGGCGCTGGTGGGGGCGCTGTACCTGGACGGCGGGTTCGAGACAGCGCAGCGCTTTGTGCTGCGAGAACTGGGGCCGCTGGTGGAGGCGGCGCGCCAGGGCCTCGTGCGGGTGGACTACAAGACGCAGCTGCAGGAGCAGCTGCAGCGGCAGGGGGCAGCGGCTCCGCAGTACCGCTTGCTGGTGGAGGAGGGGCCTGCGCACCTCAGGCGCTTCCAGGTGGGGGTCTACTTCGAGGGCCGGCTTCTGGGCACCGGCTGGGGACGGAACAAGAAAGAGGCGGAACAGGAGGCGGCACGCCAGGCCTTGATGCCGGAACACGGCTCCGGCTGAGCCTCTGCACGTGGTGTTGACGAACAGGCGCTGCACGTTGTTGAACAGGTCGTGAAATTGGCAGAGGAATCTTTATGGCGACAGAGGGAAAAAGCACTTTGGTATAGAATGGGCAATCAGGGTATCTAACTATTCAGCAGCGCTGTTCTGGTCAGTTGGGGGGGATTTCTGGATGGAAGCACTAAAGGTCTCAGCATCTTCGAACCCGAAATCGGTAGCAGGTGCTCTGGCTGCTGTTCTGCGTGAGAAGGGCAGCGCTGAGGTCCAGGCCGTGGGAGCGGGTGCCGTGAACCAGGCGGTGAAGGCGATCGCGATCGCGAGGGGTTACGTGGCGCCCAACGGAATCGACCTCATCACCATTCCAGCCTTTGCGGAGATCGCGATTGAGGGGGAGGAGCGGACGGCGATTCGGTTCATCGTGGAACCAAGGTAGGGCGAGAGACAGGTAAGGTAGTTGGCGAATGCGGAACGTGCGCCACTCCCGGCCGCGGCGCGGCAGGGAGTGGCGGCGTTGTTGTCTGCCCTGCAAAGGAGACTCCTGTTCTGGCGTCGAATACCATCCGTCGCGGCAGCGCCGGGCGCCCGGGCGTCCGGCGCCCTGGAAAGGGGCCCCGGGCCCCTTCCGGCTTCGCGTAGGAGGCAGCACAGATTGTACCTGAAGCGACTGGAGATTCTGGGGTTCAAGTCCTTCGCCGAGAAGACCGAGCTCGAGTTCACCCCCGGCATCACCGCCGTGGTCGGGCCCAACGGCTCGGGCAAGTCCAACGTCTCCGATGCCATCCGCTGGGTGCTGGGGGAGCAGTCGGCCCGCGCCCTCCGGGGCGGCTCGATGGCCGACGTCATCTTTGCCGGCAGCGACGGCAAGCGGGCCATGGGCTTCGCCGAGGTCTCGCTGGTGATGGACAACAGCGACGGTGCGCTGCCCCTGGACTTCACCGAGGTCATGATCACCCGCCGGGTGGATCGCTCCGGCGAGGGTGAGTACTTCATCAACCAGGTCCCCTGTCGGCTGAAGGACGTGCAGGAGCTCTTCCTCGACACGGGCGTCGGCAAGGAGAACTACTCCATCATCGGGCAGGGGCGCATCGACGAGATTCTCTCCTCCAAGCCGGAGGACCGGCGCGCGCTGTTCGAGGAGGCCGCCGGCATCTCGCGCTACAAGGCGCGCAAGCGGGAGGCGCAGCGGCGGCTGGAGGAGACCGAGCAGAACCTGGTGCGCATCACCGACATCATCGGCGAGCTGACGAACAACATGGACGCGCTGGCGCAGCAGGCCGAGAAGGCCAGCCTCTACACGGAGCTGGAGGCCGAGCTCACGCGGCTCGACGTCGGCCTGCTGGCCCGGCAGCTTTCCGCGGTGGTGGCCCGGCTGGAGGAGCAGCGGGCCGCCAACGCCGCCCTGGCGCAGAAGGCGGCGGAGATCGAGCAGCGCATGCAGGCGGCCGAGGAGGCCGCCGAGGTCGCCCGGCAGCTGGTGGCCGCCTTGGATGAGGAGCTGAACGTGCTCTCCGTGCGGCTCACCGAGGCCGCGAGCCGCCAGGAGCGGGCCGAGGGACGGCTCGCGCTGGCCGGGCAGCAGCGGCAGGCCCTGGAGGCGGACCTCGCCCGCGTGACCCGGGAGCTGGAGGGACTGGCGGCCAAGCTGGCGCAGGTCGACGCCGAGCTGGCCGGCCTGCGGGAGCAGGAGGCCGCGGTGGAGCAGGAGGGCCGGCGGCTGGCGGACGAGCTGGCGGCGCTGGAGGCGGCGTGCCGCTCGGCCGAGGAGGCCAGCGAGGCTGCCCAGGCGGAGGTGGAGGCCCGCAAGGACCGCATCGTCGCCATCCTGCAGCTGGAGGCCGAGAAGCGCAACGGCGTGCAGGCCGCGGAGCGTGCGGCCGAGGAGGCCGCACGGCGGCTGATGCGCCTCGCCGACGAGCGGAAGCGGGCGGAGGCCGATGCCGCCGAGACCGGCGCGCGCTCGGCCGCGCTCGCGGCGGAGCGGGCGGAGCTGCAGGCGCAGCGGGAGGCGCAGGCCGCGGAGCTGGCAGACCTGACGGCCCAGCGCCAGGCGGCCGATGAGGAGTTGCGGTCCCTGCAGGCCCGCCACGCGGAGCTGAGGGAACAGATCCAGGCCGCCTCCTCCCGCCTCAGCACCATCGAAGAACTGATCAGCGGTTTCGAAGGCTATCAGCGGGGCCCGCGCACCGTGCTGCAGGGGCGCGAGAAGGGGGCGCCCTGGGCGGCGGACGTGCTGGGCGCCGTGGCGGAGGTCGTGCGCACGGAGCCCCGGTTTGAGAAGGCGATCGAGGTGGCGCTGGGCAGCGCCGTGCAGAACCTCATCACCGCCACCGACGCCGGCGCCCAGCGGGCGATCGAGCACCTGAAACGCTCGGGCGCCGGCCGGGCGACCTTCCTGCCCCTGAACACCATCCGGCCGCAGGGTTACCGGCCCGAGGAGGAGCGGGAGTTTCGCGGGGCCCCGGGCATACTGGGTGTAGCCCTGGATCTGGTTCGTTTCGAGGAGCGGTTCCGGCCGGCCATCGCAGCCCTGCTCGGCCGCACGCTCATCGCCGAGACGCTGGACGCGGCGCTGGCGCTGGGCCGGAAGACCGGGCAGCGCTTCCGCGTCGTGACCCTGGACGGCGAGGTGCTGGCCGCGGGCGGCGCCATCACCGGCGGCTCGGTTGCCGGCCGGGGCAGCGGCCTGCTGGCCCGCGAGCGGGAGCGGGACGAGCTCACCGCCCGCCTCGCGGCGCTGAGGAAGGAGCTGGAGGAGGTGCGCCGGGCCTACGACGAGGCCGCCGCGCGCCGCTCGGCCCTGCTCGGGCGCATCGAGGAGGTCGGGGCTCGGCTTCGCGCCCTGGAGGGCCGCATCACCCAGGCGGAGGGTGACGAGCAGCGGCTAGCCGACGAGGCCCGTCGCTGGGCGCAGGTCCTGGAGACCCACGCCCAGGAGGCTGCCGTCATCGAGGCCGAGATCCAGGCCGCCCGGGAGGGCGCGGCGCGCCTGCGCGCCGAGCTGGCGGAGCTGGCGGCGGAGCGGGAGGCGCTGGAGGCCGAGGTGCGACGCCTGTCGGCCGAGGGGCAGCAGCGGGACGAGGTTCTGGCCGAGCGGCGCCGGGCCGTGACGGACGTCCAGGTCCGCATGGCCGGGCTGCACGAGCAGGTCCGGTCCTTGCAGGCCCAGCGGCGCCGGGCGGATGCCGAGCGCCAGGCCCTGGAGAGCGAGCGGGCCGGGCGCGAGCAGGAGCGGTCGGACCTCGCCGCCCGGCTGGAGGGCATGGTGGCCGAGCTGGCTGCCGCGCGTGCGGAGGCCGAGGAGGCTGCCGCCGTGCGGAGCGCCCTGGCCGCCGAGCGCGACGGGGCGCAGGGCCGCAAGCTGTCGGCCCAGGAGCAGGTGAATGCCCGGGAGCGGGAGCTGCGCAACCTGCGCCGGTCGCTCAGCGACGCGCAGAACCGGCGCCAGCAGGGCGAGGTGGAGGAGGCCCGGCTCGCGCAGGAGCAGGAGGGGCTGGTGACGCGGCTGGCCGAGCAGTACGAGCTCACGGCCGCCGAGGCCCTGCCCAGGGCCCTGCCGGAGGAGGAGACCGAGTTCGCGCGGACCCGCATCGCCGCGCTGCGGGAGCAGATCCGGGAGCTGGGCCCGGTCAACCTGCAGGCCATCGAGGACTACCGGACCGCCCGGGAACGGCTGGACTTCCTGCAGGCCCAGGAAGCCGACCTGCAGGAGGCGAAGGCGTCGCTGTACCGGGCCATCGGCGAGCTGGACAAGCGCATCCGGACGCACTTCTACGAGTCGTTCCAGGAGATCCGGCAGGCCTTCCAGCAGGTCTTCACCGAGCTGTTCGAGGGCGGAAGGGCCGACCTGCGGCTGGTGGACGAGAGCGACCTGCTGGAGACGGGCATCGAGATCATCGCCCAGCCGCCGGGGAAGAAGGCGCAGCCCCTCAGCCTGCTGTCGGGCGGCGAGCGGGCCATGACGGCGATCGCCCTGCTCTTTGCCCTGCTCCGGGTGCGGCCTTCCCCGTTCGTCGTGCTCGACGAGGTGGAGGCGGCGCTGGACGAGGCGAACGTCGAGCGGTTCAGCCGCTACCTGAAGAATGCGTCGCAGGAGAGCCAGTTCATCTGCATCACCCACCAGCGGGGCACCATGGAGGTGGCGGATTCGCTGTACGGCGTGACCATGGAGGGGACGGGCGTCTCCCGCGTGGTCTCCGTCCGGCTGGTGGACATCGAAACGGAGGCGAGCTGAATGGCAAGGGATGAGGACTTTCAGCTGGACGAGAGC
>Ga0134099_1002137_pt1 | contig 16988 bp, 16 predicted proteins | sample 10_taG_2_FD_105482 | JGI IMG/M metagenome (GOLD analysis project Ga0134099, IMG submission 105482) | Switchgrass degrading microbial communities from high solid loading bioreactors in New Hampshire, USA - 10_41_5_180_A2 metaG | ecosystem: Engineered > Bioreactor > Semi-continuous > Anaerobic >...
CCAGCCCCGACGGGCTGTGGAACAGCTTGTAGTCGCGGGAGGCGGCGGAGGGGTCGCCGCCCGCGCCCGAGCGGATCAGGGGTCGGAAGCCGGCCCAGGCGGCCTGGACATCGTCCGGGGTGAGCCCTGCCTCGGGGAACAGCCGGGACGCGGCGTCCAGGATGTACTCCACGTCGGCCCATTCGATGCGGTAGTCTCCCGGATCGCCGCCGTGGTCGGTATCCGTCGTGCCCACGTAGGTGCAGGCGCCCGACGGCACGGCGAACATCATCCGCCCATCCCGCCCGCGCATGACGACCGCGTGCTCGATGGGCAGCCGCCGCCGGGGCAGCACCAGGTGGACCCCCTTGGTCAGGCGGAGGAGCGGCGGGGCGCCCGGGTCGTCCATGCGGCGGACGGCGTCGGCCCACGGGCCCGCCGCGGCCAGGAAGCGTCCGGCCCTTACGGTGAAGGTCTCGCCGGACACCTGGTCCTTCACCTTCGCGCCGGTGATGCGCCCCGCGCCGTCCTTGCGGAAGCCGGTCACCGCCAGGTAGTTGGCGACGGCCGCGCCGTGTGCGACGGCCGACTGGATGACCTCCAGCGTGAGGCATCCGTCGTCGGTGCGGGAGTCGGCGTACACGGCGCCGCCCTTGAGGGCGTCCCCGCGGAGCAGCGGCTCCCGCTCCCGGAGGGCCTCCGGCGCCAGCATCCGGTGGGGGATCGGGTTGTGGCGGCCCGCGAACAGGTCGTAGAGGGTGAGGCCGACGTGCAGCATCCAGAGCGGGTCGGGGTCGCCCTCGTATACCGGGAACAGGAAGGGCGTGGCCTTCACCAGGTGCGGGGCCATGGTCAGCAGCCGCTGCCGCTCCACCACCGACTCCCGCACCAGGCGGAACTCGTAGTTCTTCAAATAGCGCAGGCCGCCGTGAATCAGCTTCGTGGAGCGGCTGCTGGTCGCGCCGGCGAAGTCGCCCGCCTCGACCAGGCCCACCTTCAGGCCGCGCAGGGCGGCCTCGCGGGCGACGCCGGCTCCCGTGATGCCGCCGCCGATGACCAGCAGATCGAAGGACTCAGAGGCAAGGCGCCGGATCATGTCAGTTCTGTTCATGACGCACTCCCCTCGCAATCAGCAATGAAAAAGGGAGAGTCCACGGGCAGGCCGGGGGCTCCGTCGTGCGAACGGATCCTCCGAACTGCCGATGGCTCTCCTTCTCTCCACCATCGAGCTAGTTAACTATATTATATGCGTTGGTTGCATAAAGGTCAATGCCCGGCTGGCTGCCGGGCGGGGCGCCGGTCACTGCCCGGGCCTCCGCCGGCGGCGGAAGAAGGCGATGGCGCCGGCCAGCGCAGCCAGGCCCGCCGCCGGCACCGCGATCGCCCTCGCGTCGCAGGGAATGGAGTTGCCGTGGTCGTTGATGGTGCAGCAGAAGTTGACCGTGCAGTCGTAGAACACCTGGGCCTCAAGTTCCTCGGCCAGCAGACGCTCGTCCCACGGTTCGTTCACTGGAAGGTTTTTCCTGTTCACAGGCCGCAGCGCCAATCCGCTCTCCTCCTTTGTGATCCCGGCAACCGGCGGAACCGGCGCCCGGTGTTGATGATGAGGACCAGCCAGATCCCACCCTGCGCCATCACCCAGAGCCGTTCCGGGTTGAGCCCTGCGGTCACCGCCAACCACAGTTCCCGGGAGAGTGCGGGAAGGAGGAAGCCCGACCAGCGGATCAGACCCCAGGCGAGCATGGCCATGAACGCCGCGTTGGTCGTGCCGTACGCGGCGATGACCAGGCGCTGCAGCGGGCCGTAGGCCCGGAGGAAGCCGTCACGCACCCGCCCCAAGGTTGCCCATTCGATGAGCTGCCCCCAGCCGCGTCCGGCCAGGTTGACGATGCCACAGAGGTGCGAGAGCATCCAGTAACCGTCGAAGCGCAGGAAGGGCTGGAGGTTGGCGAGGACCGCCAGGTCGTTGAGAAGGGCCGGCAGGGCCGCCGCAATGCCGGGGTCTGACAAGTAGTACGTCCACAGAAGGCCGCCGGCCAGGAGCTGGAAGTACACGCCGCCCGCGCTGATGACAAGGCGCTGCCGGCGGCTGCCGGCCCATACGTGGTCGATCTTTGTGTAGTAAACGGGATAGATGAGGTTGAGGCCGACGCCGATCTCGCCGGCGCGCAGGCCTGCCGCGTGCGCTGCGGCCGCGTGGCCCAGCTCGTGCACCAACCCGGCGGCGAGCACGATGGCCCCCAGCGCGGCCGCCTGGCCGGGGGTGAATGCCCCCCACGGATCGCGGACCAACCTGAGAAGTCCCATTTGGGGGATGGCCTCGTAGGGTACCAGGCGCACCGCGACCGAGAGGAGCAGCAACGCCGCGGCCCACCGAGGGCGGAAGAGGAAGCGCAGACCGGTCGCCGCAGCCGCGAGCGCGGGACCGCGGAACAGCGGCAGGCGGATTTGGGCGAAGCCGGGGGCGGGCTCAGGCGTCTCCGGAGCGGCAGTCCCCTCGATGAGCCCTCGGGCGGCCAGCCAACAGACTGCTGCCTCGGCGGCCTCCGCGGTGACCGGGGAACCCATGGCCCCGGAAGCGAGGCGCGCGAGCTCGGCCGGCGTGCGCGTGCCGTCCGCGTGGACCGCGACGTGGTACAGCAACGGCCGCACCTGCCACTCCCGGCCGGCCGGGCTCACCAGCCGGTAGGCGGGCAGGCCCCGGTGGTCGAGCGGCCCCAGGGTGACGCCCCGTGCCAGCGCCGGCCGTTCCATGGACCTTCCCTCCCGATTCAGACGCCGGAGTAGCCGAGCTCCTCGTGGACGGGTACGCCCTCCAGGTCGTCGAGCCGTGCCACCGCCTGCTCCACGTGGCAGCGGAAGAGCTCGGCGAAGCCGTCGCAGAAGGAACTGCAGAGCTCCCCGTTCTGCTGCAGCGCACGCATCCCGCACCCGCCGCCTCAGAAGAACATGTAGCGGCACGTCTGGCAGGCGGGGATGTTGAGGCCGTGGCGCTCGAACCAGCGGCCGAGGCTCTCCTCGTCCAGATCCAGGGCGGGCCAGAAGCGCCCCACCCGGGCGGACGGCACACCGATGCCCTCCCAGCAGGTGTAGATGGCGCCGTCGGCCGAGAATACGAACATGTTCAGGTGGGCGCCGCAGTAGGCGGGCGTAAGCGCCGGCAGCAGGTCCCCGGCGAGGAGCCGTGCGACCTTCGTGCGCACGGCGCCGCCGGCCATGGCCAGCACGTCGCGGCCGTAGCGGGGGCGGCAGGCGGCGTTGATCTCCCGGACCAGCCGGATGACGGCCCGCTGCAGCCGCGTGGACTCGCGGGGCCCGCCCTCCCCGCGGACGGGGGCGCAGTAGGGGTGGAACTGCCGGTGCCCGAGCCAGCCGTACCGGTCGAACTCCGCCACCAGTTCGCGGATGGCCGTGAGGTTCTCCCACCCCACGTTCATGCGCAGGGAGACCCGAACGCCCCGGGCCAGCGCCAGGTCGATGTTGCGCCTGATCCGCCGGTAGGTGCCCTGCCCGCCCGGGGCCGGGCGCAGCCGGTCGTGGACCTCCTGCGGGCCGTCCAGGGTGATCTGCACCGACTCCAGCCCGCCGGGGCCCAGGAAGCTGCGGTAGTGGTGCAGTTCCGTGCCGTTGGTCACGGCGTCGAACCGGTAGCCGAGCTCCATCCCCCTGCGGAAGATGTGCCGGACCAGCGGGCGGTTCTCCGCGAGCAGCGGCTCGCCGCCGAACAGCAGGATGCGGCTGACCTTAGCCCCCCGGCGCACCTGAAGGTCGGCCATCGCCGCGAAGGCCGCCTCCGCCATGCGGACGTCCAGCGCCGGCGCCCCGGCGCCGCCGGCGCGCAGGGGGTTCTGGAAGCAGTAGTCGCACCCGAGGTTGCACCGGATGGTGGGCGTCAGGATGAAGCCGGCGCTGCGCATGGCTTTTTCGCGCAACCGGCGGCCGATGCGGACCGCGATCTCCCGTTCTTCCTCCGGCGTCTTATCCGTAATGTAGCCGCGGCGCCGCAGCTCGGCCAGATCCTGCGCCGCGAAACGATCCCACCGCATCGCCCGCAGGTTCCGCGCCCACTCGTCGCTCACCCGGTCGACCGCGCCCGAGATACCGTGCACCAGAACGGTCTCGCCGCGGCCCTCCAGGGGGACAAAGATGATGTACCTGCTGAGCCGCATCCCATCGCCTCCGCCCCGAACGGCCACCCTGACGGCTGAGATTATATGATAAGGTGGATTAGAAAGAATGTACAGATCAATGGCTCTCCAACATCCAGAAGCGAGCCGCACTGGCTGCACGCATTGACACGCATGGCCAACCCATGCTAACATTACATGTCGCCTCCGCGCGCCTCTGACCGGGTTCAGGGGTCTGTGGTGGCAACCGCACGGGACGGGTTCAGCAAAACGCCGCATGGCGTACCTGGTTCCGGCGAGTCTACATCTCGGAGGTGTTCCGTTTGGCTTACGCGATCGTGGAGACGGGTGGCAAGCAGTACCGCGTGCAGGAGGGTGACACCCTGCGGGTCGAGAAGCTGGCGGCCGGCGAGGGCGAGAGCGTCGTCTTCGACAAGGTTCTGGCCATCAGCCGCGACGGCAAGGTGACCGTCGGCGCCCCCTACATCGAGGGCGCCAAGGTGACCGCCAAGGTGGCCGCGCACGGCAAGGCGCCGAAGATCATCGTCTTCAAGTACCACAACAAGACGAACTACCGGCGCAAGACCGGCCACCGGCAGCCGTTCACCGCGGTCACCATCGAGTCCATCGAGGGGTAGTCCGGTGATCACGGTTCGGGTGGGCCGTGCGGAAGACGGCTCGGTGGTCTCGCTGGAGACCGAGGGGCACGCCGGTTTCGCGGAGCCGGGGGAGGACATCGTCTGCGCCGGCGTGACCGCACTGGTGGTCACGGCCTTGATCGGGCTGAAGCGCGTCGCGGGTCACCCGCACGAGGGGCGGGCCCGGAGCGGCAAGGCCTGGTGCCGGCTGCTGCCGGGGGGCACGCCCGAGTCCCGCCTGAAGGCCCAGGCCATCCTCGAGACCACGGTACTCGGACTGAAGGATATTGCGAAGGATTACAAGGATTATGTCCGCGTGACGGAGGGAGGCTAACCCCATGCTGCTTCAGCTTTTCGCGAGCAAGAAGGGTGTCGGTTCGACCAAGAACGGTCGCGACTCGAACCCCAAGTATCTGGGTGTGAAGAAGGGTGACGGTTCGCTCGTCACCGTCGGTCAGATCATCGTGCGCCAGCGGGGCACCAAGATTCACCCCGGTGCGAACGTCGGCCGCGGCAAGGACGACACCCTGTTCGCTCTGGTCGACGGCATCGTGAAGTTCGGCCGCAAGGGCGCCGACCGGAAGCAGGTTTCCGTGGTGCCGATCGAGGTGGCCGTCGAGGCGTAAGGTGGAATCCGGAGGCCCCAGCACCCGGCGGTGCTGGGGCTTCTTCCACGACGCCGCCGGCACATAAGGGCCGGCAGGCCAGCGAAGGCTAGCGACGAGTAACCGGTCTGGGGCGTGATGCCATGTTCGTGGATGTCACCCGCATTTACGTGAAGGGCGGCGACGGCGGCCGGGGCTCCAACTCGGTGCGGCGGGAGAAGTACGTCCCGCAGGGCGGCCCCTGGGGCGGCGACGGCGGCCGGGGCGGCGACGTCGTGTTTGTCGTCGATCCGGGGCTGAACACCCTGGTCGATTTCAAGTACCAGAAGCACTTCAAGGCCGAGCGGGGCGAGCACGGGGGCCCGAAGGGCATGCACGGCCGCAAGGGCGAGGACCTCGTGGTGAAGGTGCCGCCGGGGACCGTGGTGAAGGACGACGACACCGGGGAGGTGCTCTTCGACCTGGTCGAGCCCGGCCAGCGGGCCGTGGTGGCCAGGGGAGGCCGCGGCGGCAGGGGTAACATGCGCTTCGCCACGCCCACCAACAAGTGCCCCACGTTCTATGAGAAGGGCGAGCCGGGCGAGGAGCGCTGGCTGCTGCTCGAGCTGAAGGTGGTGGCCGACGTGGGGCTGGTCGGTTTCCCCAACGCTGGCAAGTCGACCTTCCTCTCCGCCGTCAGCGCGGCCCGGCCGAAAATCGCCAACTACCCGTTCACCACCCTGAATCCCGTCCTGGGCGTCGTCGACCTGGGCGAAGGGCGATCCTTCGTCATCGCCGACATCCCCGGCCTCATCGAGGGCGCACACCAGGGGGTGGGCCTCGGTCACGAGTTCCTGCGCCACGTGGAGCGGACGAAGGTGCTGATCCACGTGCTGGACGGCGCCGGCACCGAGGGGCGCGACCCGCTGAGCGACTTCGACGTCATTCGAGAGGAGCTCCGCGCCTACAACCCTCAGCTCGCCGAGCGGCCGACCCTGGTGGCCTTCAACAAGATGGACCTGCCCGAGGCCAGGGAGCACCTGCCCCGCGTCCGGGAGGCCCTGGAGGCCAGGGGCTACCGCGTCTTCCCGATCTCCGGCGCCACGCGGGAGGGCTTCCGCCCGCTGCTTCAGGCAGCGTACGACCTGATCCAGCAGTGGGTGCCGCCCGAGCCCGAGGTGCCCGAGGCGGAGATGGTCTACCGCCCGAAGGAGGAAGGCTGGCGGGTCTACTTCCGCGGCGGCGTGTGGCATGTGGAGGGCAGGGAGATCGAGCGGTTGGTCGCCATGACCATGTGGGAGAACGACGAGGCCGTCGCCCGCTTCCTCAACATCCTCAGGCTGAAGGGCGTGGAGCGGGCCCTGCGGGAGGCCGGTGCGGAGGACGGCGACACGGTGCGGGTCTACGACATTGAGTTTGAACTGACGGCCGACCCCGTGTGACCGGCCGGGGCCGCCTGCGCGTGGAGGAGATGAGACGAGCATGGAGCTCAGGGGCAAGCAGAAGCGGTTCCTGCGGGCGATGGGCGTGACCATGGATCCCATTCTGATCGTCGGCAAGGACGGCGTGACGGAGAACGTCATCCGCCAGGCCGACGGGGCGCTGACGGCCCGCGAGCTGATCAAGGGCCGGGCGCTGCAGACCGCCCCGGCGGAGCCTGAGGCGGTGGCGGCGGAGATCGCCGAGCGCACCGGCGCCGCCCTGGTGCAGGTCCTCGGCCGGAACTTCCTGCTGTACCGGCGGAACCCGGAGGAGCCGAAGATCACCTTGCCGGACTGAGGGGGGCGATTCCATGGCGCGCGTCGCCATCCTCGGCGGCACGTTCGATCCCGTCCACCTGGGCCACCTAGCGGCGGCCCAGGGGGTGCTGCACCTGACCGGTGTGGAGCAGGTCGTCTTCATGCCCAACCGGCAGCCGCCCCACAAAGCGGGGCTGTCGGTGACCCCGGCGGAGCACCGTGCGGCCATGGTGCGGCTGGCCATCGCCGGCAACCCCGGCTTCGCCTTTTCCGACTTCGAGCTGAGCCGCCCCGGGCCGTCGTACACCATCGAGACGGTTCGGGCCCTGGCGGCGGAGCGGCCGGACTGGGAGGCGGCCCTCATCATCGGCCTGGACAGCCTGCTGGAGATCCGCACCTGGCGGGAGTGGGAGACCCTGCTGCAGAGCACCGACTTCTACGTGGTCACCCGCCCCGGGTACGACGTGGCCGCGGCGCACCGGCTTTTGGCGGAGCTGGGCCCGCGCCTTTCCGCGCGCGTGCGGCTCCTGGAGGTGCCGGGCGTCGCCGTCGCCTCGGCCGACCTGCGCCGCCTGGCGGCCGCGGGCTACCCGCTCCGCTACCTGGTTCCCGACCCGGTGGCCGAGTACATCAAGGCCCACGGCCTGTACCAGCGGGGCGATCACCATGGCTGACTGGAACACACTGGTGGAACTGCTTCACCGGCAGGTGACCGGGGAGCGACTGGCGCACACCTACCGGGTGCTGGAGTTGGCCCGCCTGCTGGGCCGGACCCACGGCGCGGACGACGGGCAGGTGGCGGTGGCGGCCCTGATGCACGACTACGCCAAGCCGCTGCCCCCCGAGAGGCTGCTCCGGGAGGCGGAACGGCTCGGGCTGCCCATCCACCCGGTGGAACGGGCCGAGCCGCACCTGCTGCACGGCCCCGTCGCCGCCGGGCTGCTGCGTGAGCAGGGGCTGGTGACCGACCCCGACGTGCTGCAGGCCATCGGCACCCACACCACGGGCCGGGCGGGGATGAGCCTGCTGGAGAAGATCCTGTACGTCGCGGACTACGCTGAACCCGGCCGCCGGTTCCCCGGCGCAGAGGCGGTTCGCGCCGTGGCCGTGCAGGACCTGGATCGCGCCCTCCTGGATTCGCTGAACAACTCGCTGGTCTACCTGGTCGGGCAGGGGTGGCTCATCCACCCGGCCTCGGTGGACGCGCGGAACTGGCTGCTGCAAAGGAGGAATGGGCCCGAATGAGGTGGGCCAGGTGGGTCGCGTTGCTGGCCGTGCTGCTCGTGGCCGCCGGCGCGGTGTACGTGGTCGGCTCGCTGACCGCGGCGGTGAACCGGAGCTATGTCCCCAACGACCCCGATGTGGCCCCTGAACTCCAGGCAGCGCCGGTCCAGCCGGGCGAGCGCATGAACATCCTGGTCATGGCCCTCGACCGCGAGGCGGTCCGGACCGACGTGCTGATCCTGTTCTCGCTGGACCTGGAGGAGAAGCGCGTCGGGGCCATCCAGGTCCCGCGCGACACCCGGGCCTTCCTGGCCGGGGAGGGGACCATCGAGAAGGTGAACCACGCGTACGCCTACGGCGTGCGCGACCGGGACACCGCCTTCCCGCCCAACCTCCGCGCGCTGAAGACCGTGGAGGGGCTGCTGGGCGTGCGCATCCACCACACGGTCGTCGTCGACATGGACGCCTTCGTGCGGGCGATCGACGAGATCGGCGGGGTGGAGGTCGATATTCCCTTCAAGATGGATTACGACGACCCAGCGCAGGACCTGCACATCCATTTTGAGCCTGGGCGACAAGTACTTAACGGCCAGCAAGCCCTTGAATATGTACGCTGGCGACATAACAATGATGGTACAGGGTACCCGGATGAGGACCTGGGCCGGATCCGCACCCAGCAGGCGTTCATGCGGACGGTGCTGGAAAAGGTGACCAGCCCGGCGAACCTGGTGCGGCTGCCCGCCCTGGCGCGGACGCTGGCGGGGTACGTGGAGTCCACCATCGAGCCCTCCCGCCTGCCGGGCCTGGTCTCGCTCGCCGCCGGCCTGAAGCCGGAGGCGGTGGAGATGGTCACGCTGCCCGGGGCCGGCGCCAGCCTCTACGACGAGCAGTTCGGCCAGTACGTCAGCTACTACCTGCACGACCCGGTGGCGACCCGCCGCCTGGTGGACAGGCTGGTGCACGGCATCGACCCCGAGAAGGCGGCGGGCATCCGGGTGGAGGTGGCGGCCGCCCCCGGCGACCTGAGGGCCGAGGCCATCATCGGGCGCATGGCGGAGCAAGGGTTCCAGGTGAGCCGCACCGAACCGCCGACCGATCCGCCCGATGCGGTGACCGTCGTGCCGGCGGGGCCGGACAGAGCCGGAGGCTTGCTGGTGGCCCGGTCGCTGATGGCGCAGGGGTACCCCGTGGAGATGGTCAGCAACGTCACGGAGGCCACCGGCGCCGTGCGGGTGCTGCTTCCCGCCGAGTAGGCAGGAACCTGTCGGTGAAGGGCGAATACGGTGAAGTAATGATAGACAATTTGCACGAAAGGAGAATGCCGGATTGACTGATTCCGCCGAGTTGGCCCAGTGGGCTGCCATCGCTGCAGAGGAGAAGAAGGCCCGGGAGGTCCGCATTCTGGACATCCGTTCCATCAGTGTGGTGGCCGACTACTTCGTCATCTGCTCCGGCACCAGCGGGACCCATGTGCGGGCGATCGTTGACCACGTGGAGGAGGAACTCGGGAAAAAGGGGTTCACGCCCCGGCACGTGGAGGGCTATCGTGGCGGGCGTTGGGTGCTGCTCGACTTCGGCGACCTGGTTGTCCACGTGATGCAGGAAGACGAGCGGTCGTTCTACAACCTGGAGCGGCTTTGGGGCGACGCGGTGGAGGTTGCAGTCGGAACTCCGGCTGCCGGCTAGTCTGGATCGCGATTTGAGGGACGGCGAGAGGCCGTCCCTTTTTTCGTACACACTATACGTCCCAGGCGACCACGTTGAAGGGGGCGGAGGAGGATGCGGCGGATCTGGCGCTATGTCTTCTTCACCGTTCTGGCAGTCTTTCTCATCGCCGGAGCCGGTGTCGCCGTGTTCGTCGCGAAGGTGATCGCCGCCGCGCCCGAACTGAGCGAGATCAACTGGGCCACCAGCACGGTCATCTATGACCGGGAGGGCAACGAGGTCTACCGCCTGCACGGCGGCGAGAACCGCACCCCGGTCAAGCTCAGCCAGATCCCGGAGCACGTGCGCAACGCCTTCATCGCCGTGGAGGACCCGCGCTTCCGCTCCCACTTCGGCGTGGATCCCCGCGGCCTCGCCCGGGCCGCCTGGCGCACGGGCCTGTACCTGCTCGGCCTGCCGGGCGGACGGGTGGAAGGCGGCTCCACCATCAGCCAGCAGCTTGCCCGCAGCGGCTGGCTCACGCAGGAGGTTACCCTGCGGCGCAAGCTGCAGGAGGCCTGGATCGCCATCCAGCTCGAGCGGAAGTTCTCAAAGGACCAGATCCTGGAGATGTACCTCAACCAGATTTACTTCGGTCAGGGCGCCTACGGCATCCAGGCGGCGGCCGAGACCTTCTTCGGCAAGGACGTCGGGGAACTCAACATCGCCGAGGCGGCCCAGCTGGCCGGCATGGTCAACGGGCCGTCCATCTACGACCCGTACGTGGATATGGAGGCCTCCCTCGCGCGGCGCACGGTGGTGCTGGACGCGATGCTCCGGGAGGGCGTGATCACCCAGGCGCAGTACGAAGAGGCGCTGGCCTTCCGGCCCACCCTCATCAACACCTTCGAGGCGGACGAGGTCCAGCAGAAGGGCAACGATTTCATCGACTACGTTATCAACATCCTGACCGACGCCCAGCCCGGCCTCTCGGAGCGGTACGGGATCAGGCTGAAGGACCCGCAGTCGGTGGCGCGGGCGGGCCTGAAGGTCTACACCACGCTCGACCCGCAGCTGCAGGCCCTGGCGGAGCAGGCGATCGTCGAGCAGATGGCGGCCGCCGACGAGACCTACGGCATCCCGGCGGAGGGGCCGCGCCCGGAGGCCGCGGCGGTGCTGATGAACCCCCGCACCGGCGAGGTGCTGGCGCTGGTGGGCGGCCGCACCCGGGAAGGCATGCTGGAGTTCAACCGGGCGACGGACGCCCTGCGGCAGCCGGGATCGGCGATCAAGCCCATCGTGGCCTACCTGCCCGCCCTGGAGGCCGGCCTCTCGCCGGGGACCATTCTCGACGACGCCCCCGTGCGGCTCTCCAACGACGGCACGACGGTGTGGCCGCAGAACTTCGACTTCCGGTACCAGGGCCTGAAGCCCGCCCGCTGGGGCGTGGAGCAGTCGGTCAACCCCATGGCCGTCCGGGCGATGCAGTTCGCCGGGGGGCCGTGGGAGGGGGCCGACCTCGCCCGGCGGATGGGGCTGACGACCATCCTGCCCGAGGACGAGAACCTGGCGCTGGCCCTGGGAGGCATCGAGAGGGGCGTGACCGTGCTGGACCTCACCGCTGCCTTCGGCGTCATCGCCAACATGGGGGTGAAGGTCGACCCGGTGATCATCACCCGCATCGTCGACGCCGCCGGCGAGGTGCTCTTCGAGGCGCACCCGCGCGAGGAGCAGGTGATCAGCCCCGGGGCCGCCTTCCTGATGATCGACATGATGAAGGGCGTCATCCGCAGGGGCACGGCCTATGCCTTCACAGGCGGCTTCCGCGGCTGGCCTGCGGCCGGCAAGACCGGCACGACGGAGGAGAACCGGGACGCGTGGTTCATCGGCTTCACGCCGGACCTGGTCGCCGGCGTCTGGACCGGCTATGACAACCCCGACAACCACCTGCCCTGGACCGGGGCGTACGTGCCGGTGCAGATCTGGAACCGCATCATGACCCAGGCCGTCACCGAGCCCCCCGAGGACTGGCCCCGCCCGGCGGAAGTGGTGACCGTGGCGGTCTGCCGGCTGACGGGCAAGCTGCCGGACGCCAACTGCCCCTCCGACCAGGTGATCCAGGAGCTGTTCCTGGCCGGGCACGAGCCGAAGGACGCGGGCAACCTGCTGGTGAAGGCCAAGGCCGTGCAGGTCACCGTGCCGGCGAAGGACGGCCGGCCGGCCTACACGCAGTGGCAGCTCTGGCAGCCGGGGTGTGCGGGCACGCCGGTGGAGAAGCTGTTCATCCGGCGCCCGGAGCCGCTGGTGCGCCACCCCACCGACCCGTGGAACCCCCGGTACATCCCGGCTGACGCGAAGGACGAGCTGCCCACGGTCACCTGCCAGCCCAGCCCGACGAGCCGGTCCCGCACGTTCTGGAACTGGCTGACGCCGTTCGGCGAGTGGTTGTCGCCGTCGGATGAGGACGACGTGCCGGAGAGCCACGAGGCGCCCGGAGGCCGAGAGGCGCCGGATAACCGTGAGATGCCGGGGAGCCCCGGGCGGCCGGAGGGCGAAGGGGCGCCGGAGGCCGGAGAGGGGCCGGAAGAATGGGACCCCGGGCAGGAGCCGGACCCCGGCGAGACGCGGGGAGACGATGAGGCGCACGAGGGCGGCGAGGCGCGGGGCGGGGCCGGGGGACCGGACAGCGTGGAGGCGCTGGGCAGCGGAGGAGGTCCGCATGGTGACGGGCCGCAGGACCCTGACGGCGGGGCAACGCCCGGCGGCGAAGCCGGGGAAGGCAGTCAAGCGGCGCCGCACGGCGATGAAGTCCCGGACGACGGCGAACCCCCGGGCAGCGGCGGGGCGCTGCACATCTACGACGCCCGGGGCGATGAAGCACGGAGCGGAGGCGATGCACCTGGCAGCGAAGCGCCGCCGGGCGGCGGAGACGGCGCAGCCGGTGCTGAGGCTCCCGCGGTGGAGGAACCCCGGTGATCCGCACAGAACTCAACCTTTCGGCGACCCTGCGGGCAAGCAGCGGCCGCCCTTGGGGGGAGCTTCTGTGGACAGCGCGATCCAGCGGTACGCGACGCAGGTGTTGGACAGCCTTCACGACGGCGTGGTCGCCGTCGACAGCGAGGGGTTTGTCGTCTACGTCAACGAGGCCAACACCCGCATCACCGGGCTGACCCGGGAGCAGGTGATCGGCCGCCACGTCAGCGAGGTTGTGCCGGGCTCGCACATCCTGGACGTGCTCGCAACTCGGAAGCCCCTGGTCGGCGTTCAGACGCGGGTGTACGACCACGTGGTGGTCTCCAACATCGTACCGGTGTACGACCGGGGTCAGATGGTGGGCGTGGTGTCGGTGTTCCGGGACATTACGGAGGTCCTGGCGTTGTCCCGGCAGCTGCAGGAGGCCCTGAGCACGATCGACCTGCTGCGGGAGAGCCTGACGGCGGTGCCCGTCGCCGAGGACGGCGTCATCATCGGGCAGAGCCCGGCGGCGCAGCGCATGTACGTCACCGCCTGCAAGGCGGCCACCGTGGACTCGCCGGTGCTCATCGAGGGGGAGAGCGGCACGGGCAAGGAGGTCGTCGCCCGCCTGATCCACAACCGCAGTGCGCGCAAGGACCAGCCCCTCATCGCCGTGAACTGCGCGGCGATTCCCGGAACCTTGCTGGAGAGCGAGCTCTTCGGCTACGAGGAGGGGGCCTTCACCGGCTCCCGGCGGGGCGGGCGGCCCGGGCTCTTCCAGCTGGCCGACGGCGGCACCCTGTTCCTGGACGAGATCGGCGACATGGATCCGGGGCTGCAGGCCAAGCTCCTGCGCGCCCTGCAGAGCGGCGAGATCCGGCGGGTGGGCGGCACCACCGTGCAGAAGGTGAACGTGCGCATCATCTCGGCGACGAACCGGAACCTGGCGCAGCTCGTGCGCGAGAAGCGGTTTCGCGAGGACCTGTACTACCGGCTCCGGGTCATCCACCTGGTGCTGCCGCCCCTCCGGGAGCGGCGCGCCGACCTGCCCCTGTTCCTGGATCACGCCGTGCGCCGGGTGTGCGAGCGGCTGGGCCGTCCCCCCGCCCGGTTCACCCCGGCGGCGCTGCGGGCGCTGATGGCCTACCCGTTCCCCGGCAACATCCGGGAGCTGGAGAACGTGGTGGAGCAGGCGGTGGTGCTGGCCGAGGGCGAGATGATCGACGCCGGCGACCTGCCGCCGGACGTGGTCGGCGCCGACCTGCCGGGCACGGCCCCTGCGGAGCGTGGCCCGGACGACTTCCTGGATCTCGCCGCCGCCGGCCGGTTTCCCACCCTGGAGCAGGTGGAGCGCCGGGTGCTGGAGGCGGGGCTGCGCGCCTTCGACTCGAAGGCCGAGCTGGCCCGCCACCTGGGGCTTTCCCGGGCGACCCTGTACCGGAAGCTGGCCAGATACGGGCTGGACTGATGTCGCAAAATGATACACAGTGAGACGTCGTGTGTCTCAACATGATACACATCGGGGCCGGGAGAGGACTCCCGGCCCTTCTCATGCCGTTGGTATGATCCTTGCTCCGAAAAACGGCGGATGCGCATTCGCTGTAAAGGAGGAGGTTCACGTCATGCCAAAGGGAGAGCCTTTCAAGATCAAGATGGTGGAGCCGATCCGGCTGATCCCCCGGGAGGACCGGGAGGCCGCGATCAAGGCTGCGCACTACAACCCCTTCCTGCTCCGGTCTGCCGACGTGTACATCGACCTGCTCACGGACTCCGGCACCGGCGCCATGAGTCACTTTCAGTGGTCCGCGATGATGCTGGGCGACGAGTCCTACGCCGGCGCCAGCAGCTACTACAAGTTGAAGGAAACCGTCACCGACATCACCGGCTACGAGTACGTCATCCCGACGCACCAGGGCCGCGGCGCCGAGAAGAGCGCGTTCGCGCAGCTCATCACCCGGCCCGGCATGTACGTGCTCTCGAACATGTTCTTTGACACGACCCGGGGGCACGTGCAGCTCGCCGGCGGCCGCCCCGTGGACCTGCTGCTGGACGTTCCGACCGAGGAGTACCACCCGTTCAAGGGCAACATGGACACGGAACAGCTCGAGGCGTTCATCCAGGAGCACGGCGCCGAGAACATCGCCTGTATCGTCATGACCGTCACCAACAACTCCGCCGGCGGTCAGCCCGTCTCCATGGCCAACATCCGCGAGACGTCCCGGATCGCGAAGAAGTACGGACTGTTGCTGCTCTTCGATGTGGCCCGCTACGCCGAGAACTGCCACTTCATCCGCATGCGGGAGGAAGGCTACGCGGTCAAGGCGCCCATCGACATCGCGCGGGAGATGTTCTCTTACGGCGACGGCCTTATGATGAGCGCCAAGAAGGACGCGCTGGTGAACATCGGCGGCCTGCTGGCCTTCCAGGATGAGGAACTGTACACCCGGGTGGGCGGCGTGGTCGTGCCCTTCGAGGGCTTCCTGACCTACGGCGGCCTGGCCGGCCGCGACCTGGAGGCCATGGCTGTGGGTCTGCGGGAGGCGCTGGACCCGGACTACCTGGCGTACCGGGTGGGGCAGGTGCAGTACCTGGGCGAGATGCTGAAGAGCGCCGGCGTGCCGATTCAGTGGCCCGTGGGCGGGCACGCGGTCTTCGTCGACGCGGCGAAGTTCCTGCCGCACATCCCGTGGGACCAGTTCCCCGGCCACGCCCTGACGGTGGCGCTCTACCTGGAGGGCGGGGTGCGCGCGGTCGAGGTCGGCTCGCTGATGATGGGCCGCGACCCCGAGACCGGCGAGAACGTGCGCAGCCCGTTCGAGTTCACCCGCCTGGCCATTCCGCGCCGGGTCTACACGAACCAGCACATGGAAGATGTGGCCGAGGCGGTGGTGAACGCCTTCCGGCGCCGTGAGTCGATCCGCGGCGTCAAGTTCATCCGCGAGCCGAAGGTGCTGCGCCACTTCACGGCCCATTTCGACCTTGTCTAGCGGCGCGGCCGACCTGGTCGTGCGGCGGTCGGGTGTGACGGCGACCTGCGGACGGCGTTGACAGATGTTGACATGGTGACGGAAGGGCTCGCCGGACATAAGCGCACAACGCCTGCTCCATCCTATGACTGGATACCGGTCCACACTGTCAAAGGAGGAGTTCACGTGCCCAAGGGCGAGCCCTTCAAGATCAAGATGGTGGAACCGATCCGGCTCATCCCCCGGGAAGACCGGGAGAAGGCGCTCAAGGCTGCGCACTACAACCCCTTCTTCCTGCGCTCGTCCGACGTGTACATCGACCTGCTCACCGACTCGGGAACGGGCGCGATGAGCCACTTCCAGTGGTCCGCGATGATGATGGGCGACGAGTCCTACGCCGGCGCCAGCAGCTACTACAGGCTGAAGGAGACGGTCACGGACATCACCGGCTACGAGTACGTCATCCCGACGCACCAGGGCCGCGGCGCGGAGAAGGTCGTCTTCTCCCAGATCATCACCCGGCCCGGCATGTACGTGCTCTCCAACATGTTCTTCGACACGACCCGGGGGCACGTCCAGCTCGCCGGCGGCCGTCCGGTGGACCTGCTGATGGAGGTCCCCACCGAGGAGTACCACCCGTTCAAGGGCAATATGGACACGGAGAAGCTCGAAGCCTTCATCCAGGAGCACGGCGCCGAGAACATCGCCTGCATCGTCATGACCGTGACGAACAACTCCGCCGGCGGTCAGCCCGTCTCCATGGCCAACATCCGGGAGACCTACCAGATCGCCCGGAAGTACGGCGTGCTGGTGCTCTTCGACGTGGCCCGCTACGCGGAGAACTGCCACTTCGTCCGCATGCGGGAGGAAGGCTACGCGGACAAGGCGCCCATCGACATCGCGCGGGAGATGTTCTCCTACGGCGACGGCCTCATGATGAGCGCCAAGAAGGACGCCCTGGTGAACATCGGCGGCCTGCTGGCCTTCCGGGACGAGGAGCTGTTCACCCGGATCGGCGCGGCGGTGGTGCCCTTTGAGGGCTTCCTGACCTACGGCGGCCTGGCCGGCCGTGACCTGGAGGCGATGGCGGTCGGCCTGCGGGAGGCGCTGGACCCGGACTACCTGGCGTACC
>Ga0134099_1002146_pt1 | contig 16915 bp, 16 predicted proteins | sample 10_taG_2_FD_105482 | JGI IMG/M metagenome (GOLD analysis project Ga0134099, IMG submission 105482) | Switchgrass degrading microbial communities from high solid loading bioreactors in New Hampshire, USA - 10_41_5_180_A2 metaG | ecosystem: Engineered > Bioreactor > Semi-continuous > Anaerobic >...
CCGGTTAGGTCCTTTTTCGTAAATTCAATTTTTGAATCTGATTTTATATTTAAAGATTACAATTGACCGCCGTTATTTATCATATGATTTTGCGCGAACTGCACCATTTTTCTTACCATATTTCCACCGATTTTTCCACCTAAGCGTCCACCTATTCTACCAGCGTCACGGGAAGTAATATCACCGTTATAGCCGTTATTTAACTGAATACCAAGTTCATTGGCAATTTCAAACTTTGATTTATTTAGGAAATCGGAATATTGTTTTTGCAAATTATTATTTATACCCGAACCGGAAGAAATGCTCAATTCTTCGGAAACTTCAAAATTAAAATCCTGAGGATTGGCGTTTATATAACCCAGTTCATTGGACACTTCGTATTTCAGCCTCTCTAGAACAGGGTTGGATCGTCTGCGAGCCATTATTTTTTCACCTCATTTTTAAAAATATTAAATGGGTCTGTCTATAGTTTGATTCATAAATTTTATTAAATACGATGAAATTATTTCTGTTAAAGGTGATTCTTGAAAGAAATAAAATATTTTTGAAAAATAAAATTTAGAGTATAATAAAATGAAACGGCAAGGTTTAAAAGTGCAGCTAATTATTTTTGGGGGGTCTGTTTTTTGAAAAAAATATTAACTGCGATTGTGCTGGCTTGGATAATGGTTTTTGTCTGGTATAGCGGCGTTTTTTCTTTTATTGATAATCCGCTTAACGACAGGATTACCAATAAACCCCAACCCATTAATCCCGCTATTAAGATAATTACGATAGATTCTGATAGTCTGGCCCAAATGGGTTTGACCACTTGGTCGAGAGCCCAGACGGCTGAATTGGTAGGAAAGGTAGCAAAAGCCGGTGCCAAGGCAATTTGGATTAATGAATTGTACACTGCGGAAAGTGCCGAACCGACTGAGGATCAAGCTTTGGCTGAAGTTATTGCCGCTTATGATAATATTTATTTACCGGTAAAGGTAAATTTTGATGTTGTTGGACAACCGACAAGGGTTATGGAAAAAGAGTATTTAAAATACCCTATTTTTGAGCTGCCTTTGGAAAGAATAGGCCATATCAATATTATGAAAGATAGAGACGGGGTAGTTAGAAAGGTCTTGTTAGGAGTACCTACTTTGGATAAGGAAATAATTCCAATAATTGGGGTCAGGCTGGCTAATTTGCTTTTACCCGAGGACAGTCAAATAGCGTGGAATAAGAATTTTGCTTGGAGCCGCGGAAAAGAAAGGATTCAACTGGATAAAAACTTGCAAGTAGGTTTTTCCTATACTTCTTCCGTTAATACCCGGTTTGCTACAGTATCTGCATGGTCTGTAGTATCAGGTGAAACTGATCCGTCTTATTTTCGTGACAGTTTGGTTTTTATCGAAACCCAACAGAGTGCCGGGAATACTTATAAAACGCCTGTAGGAAGACAGATGTCTGAGACTGAAATCCAGGCCAATATGGTTCAGGCTTTTATTGAAGGCAGGTTCTATACCAAAGTTTCGGATTCCGTTTCGGTTACCATTGTAGTTCTTGCGGCGATGTTAGGTTTTTATGTATTTGATTTGTTAAAGCCAAAACTGGGAGCAGTTTTATTGGTTGTTTTACTGGCTTTGAATTCGGCTGCGGTAGTGTATTTATACAACAGTAAAGCCATGCTGTTACCCCATGTTGATACTGCTGTGGCTCTTATATTAGCGTTTATTGCCGTTCTTCTTTATAGCAAAATTATAGATCGGCAGAAGAATTAGTCGTTTTTATTAGAAGTTTTAAACCTTCATCATTTATATGGCATAACCCGTCACTTCAATGCATATAAAATAATAGAGTAGGGGCTGTTTTAAATTCTTGATTGCCCAGGAAGGAGACGGGACGTATGCAGGCTGCGTACGTAGAAGAAAGTAGGCAACAGAGCACATTCGTGCCGAAACAATTGGTTGGACTAGCAGCGATATTGTTGACCGGTTCGGCAATTACCCCTGTTAATATGCAAGCTGTGCCAAGTACGTCGAATCCCAACGTTGAAACTGTAACCGAACAGGTTCAGATAGTTGAAATGGCTCCACCCGTTCAGAGCAATATAAATCTAAAAACCATGGAAGAATTCGATGGAGCCCATTTATATTCCCAAAATATCCAAACAATTGCCCTTTATGAAAAGCAAAAAGAGGTTCTCCAACTGCGGGATAAGATAGTCAATTCCGTTTTAACTTGGCAAGGTGTAACTTATCTTTGGGGAGGGACAAGTAGGGCAGGAGTGGACTGCTCAGGACTCGTTCAGAGAGTGTTTGAAGAAAACGGTATCAGTCTTCCGAGGACCTCTTATGAGCAGTATAGGCAAGGAATGGGTATTCCGCAAGCGAACCTAAAACCTGGGGATTTGGTTTTTTTTAATACCAACGGAACTCCTGCCAGTCATGTGGGAATATATCTCGGAGAAAGAAATTTTATTTCAGCTACAAAGAGATGCGTAGAAATTCAATCTTTGGATCACCCCTACTGGAAAAAAACTTATACGGCAAGTAGAAGAATTATCGACTAAAAGCTGAGGCCGTATTGACAGAATAAAAAATTCTAATTATTATTATCGAAAGAAATAAGCACACCTCCCACCTGTTTTTCGGTGAGAGGTTATTTGTATTTTAAAAAACCTATTAGCCGAAGCATTTCAGGAAGTTTATTTTTATACAGGGGGCTAAATTTATGAGAATACTGGTTAGTGAAAAGGTTGCCAAAGTGGGATTGGATATGCTTAGAGAAGTTCACGAAGTGGATACATACAGTTCGTTGACCCATGAAGACCTTGTTAAAATAATTCCCGATTATGATGCTCTGATTGTTAGAGGAGATACCATAGTAAACAGTGAGGTTATAGAAGCCGGAAAAAGGTTGAAGGTCATTGGACGAGCCGGTTTGGAGGTAGATCATATTGATATTCAGGCCGCAACCAGGAAAGGTATTATAGTCTTGAATGCACCGCAGGGAAACAGTACTTCCTCTATTGAATACACCTTGGGGATGATTTTGGCTTTAAGTCGGGAAATTCCCCAAGCTTATTGTTCGCTTAAAAATGGTCATTGGGACAGAAAGAAATTTATCGGAAACGAGATTCGGGATAAAGTTTTGGGAATTATAGGATTGGGCAGAGTGGGCTCCGGAGTAGCCATTAGAGCAAAAGCTTTTGCCATGAAAGTTCTGGCTTATGATCCGTTTATCAGCGAAGAAAAAGCGGCTGAAGTCGGCGTTGAGTTGGTCGACTTTGAAACCCTTATAAGTAGAGCCGATTACCTGACTTTGCATTTACCTTTAACAGTAGATACTAAGAATCTATTGAATAAAGAGGCATTTTCCCGGATGAAAAAAGGGGTAAGAATTATTAATTGCGCCAAAGGAGGTATTATTGACGAAGAAGCCTTACTTTGGGCTTTGGAACAAGGGATTGTTGCCGGAGCGGCATTGGATACTTTTGAAAAAGAACCCCTTAATGTCTCCAATCCGTTGCTAAGAATGAACAATGTTATTTGTACCCCACGGCTCGCTTCCAGATCTATTGAAGCTGAAAATGAAGTTGCAATCGGGGTGGCAAAGGGAGTTATAGCGGCCTTGGCTGCGGAGCCGGTAGCAACATCCCTGAATATTCCGCCGGTATCTAAAGACGTAATGAGTACTATCAGACCGTTTCTTAATTTAGTTGAAAAAATGGGAGTACTGGCAGTAAATATTACCGAAGGTAGAATAAAACATGTAGAAGTCAGATATAACGGGGAAATAAGTTCGGTAGATACAAAGATGTTGACCCTGGCGGCAATAAAGGGAATTCTGAATCCGATTCTTCAAGAAGCGGTCAACTACGTAAATGCCCCTGAGGTCGCCAAGTCCCGTGGAATAATTGTAAATGAAGTAAAAAATAAAGAAGCTAAAAATTTTGTTGATCTTATTACGGTAGCCGTCAAGACAGACAAAAGCGAGCACCGGGTCGCCGGGACTTTATTTGGAAAGACCGAGGGTCGGATAGTGGAAATAGATAATTATCGAGTGGATATCGATCCCTGCGGTTGGTTATTGCTTATCCCCCACGAAGATTCCCCCGGTATGGTAGGAAAAGTCGGAACAATTTTAGGTGATAATAATATTAACATTAACAGCATGCAAGTAGCTCAAACCCTGGATGTCGGAACTAATATTATGATTGTCGGAATTCAGCAAGAGATCGGGCAGGGAGTCTTAAACCAATTGAAGAAATTAGAGGGGATTCAAAGCGTTAAGAAGATTAATTTTGCTTAGGAGGTTAAAATGATAAAATTCGGCACAGCCGGAATCCCGCTATCTGCAAAAGCCGATACTACTGAAGCAGGGATTGTCAGATTAAAGGAACTCGGACTTGAAGCTATGGAAGTAGAGTTCGTGCGTGGGGTCCACATGAGAGAAGAAAAAGCCCTACTTGTCCGAGCGGTAGCGGAGCAGGAGAATATTGTTCTCACCTGTCATGCTCCTTATTATATCAACTTAAACTCGCCTGAGCAGGAAAAAGTCACAGCAAGCAGATTGCGGATAGTTCAAACGGCCAGGGTGGCTAAGTTAATGGGTGCCTCAAGTATTGTTTTTCATGCCGCTTTTTATTCCGGAGGGTCCAAGTCTGAAGTATTGAAAAGGGTAATAAAAGAGCTAACGGAAATTAGAGAAGAGTTGGCCAAAGAGGACAATGACGTCATCCTTCGGCCGGAGACAACGGGCAAACCAACCCAATTTGGTAATCTTGCTGAAATAATAGTTTTATCGCAAGAAGTACCGGGAGTACTGCCTTGTATTGACTTTGGTCATCTCCATGCCAGAGATAACGGTGCGATAAATTCTTACGACGAGTTTTGCACCGTCTTGGAGCAAGCAGCTGAAGGCCTGGGCGAAAGATGGACGAAAAACGCGCATTTTCATATTTCCGGAATAGAGTACGGCTTAAAAGGAGAAAAAAAACATCTGGTTTTAAAGGATGCGGATTTGAAATATGAAGATCTAATAAATGCATTAATAAATTCAGACGTTAAAGGAACAGTTATCTGCGAAAGCCCCAACCTGGAAGAAGATGCGATGTTACTGCAAAACACTTATAGGCGTTTTTTAGGGTCTTCTTAAAGAAGATCCTTTTTATTGGTAAAATGTTACAAAGTTGCAGGAATTATGATATGAACAGAGAAATTGTACTTCCTTAGGGGTGAGATAATGGGTTTGACAAAAGAAAAAATATATAGGGCTGCCATTTTGACCATTCCCGGCATTGGCAGCCAAAGACTCAGACAATTGATCGCTTTGTTTGGGAGTGCGGAAGATGCTTGGAAAGCTAAGCAGCTAGCGACTGGTTTGGAACAGTTTTCTTGGTTTCAAGAATTTAAACGTGCCCGACAAAAAATAGATCCTGAGAATATAGAGTCAACTTTAATTAAAGAAAACATCTCCTTGGTTATGTTAGGAGAAGAAACCTATCCATGTTTACTGGCTGAGTGTGCGGGAGCGCCACCGTTACTTTTTTATAAAGGTGTTTTAACTTCCGGTCGGAAAGGATTTGCGGTGGTTGGCTCCCGTAAGGCAACTGCGTACGGAAAAGCCGCAGCAGCTTATTTTGCTAAAGAGCTTGTGAAGCATAATTATGTTGTGGTTAGCGGCCTGGCCAGAGGCATTGACAGTTCTGCTCATCAGGGAGCCCTTGATGGTAACGGTATAACTTGGGCTTTTTTAGCTGGGGGTTTGGACAGAATATATCCCAAAGAGAACGACAAATTGGCTCAAAAGATTATGGAAAAAGGAGCGTTAATCAGCGAGTATCCGCCAGGGTTTCCAGTGGAACAGGGTCATTTCCCTGCCAGAAATCGCCTGATCAGCGGTTCTTCCGTAGGAGTACTGGTCGTAGAGGCGGCTGAAAAAAGCGGTTCTCTTATAACCGTTGACTATGCGCTGGAACAAGGAAGAGAAGTATTTGCGGTGCCTGGTCCTATTTTCAGCGAGCAAAGTAAAGGCACTCATAACCTGATAAAAATGGGAGCTAAACTGGTTGCCGAAGTAGAGGATATCCTTTGCGAACTGCCAATTGGTTTCAGGCCGGAGCACAACAAGCAAGAAACGGTTCAAAACCGGCAATCGGTAAGTCGGTCGATTGAGGAAATAAACGAAGACTCATTAAATAAAAAAGAGTGGAAAAAGATTTTGGAATGCTTGAGCGATGTGCCTCTACATATTGATCGTCTAACCGCCATGTGTAACATGCCGGCTCAGGATATTGCTCTGGGTTTACTGGAATTGCAATTAGCCGGCAAAGTAGTTCAGTTACCAGGACAAAATTATGTTTTGCAGAGGAAGGTTTGACAAGTTTAGATCAAAAGATTTATATATATAATATTATGTGAAATATTATGTATAATTTTTCTTTTATGGAATAAGTAATATTTTATGTGGCTAGTCGCTAATGGTAATTTGTACCATACATACTATCAATTTTTAATATACTTTTAAGGGAATAAATAGAATATATAGGTTTAAATATGAATTGTTCGAGGTGTAATATGGGAAAAACCCTGGTTATCGTTGAATCTCCAGCCAAAGCAAAATCAATAAGCAAATTTCTGTCCAAAAACTATATTGTTAAGGCTTCAATGGGGCATCTAAGAGATTTGCCCAAAAGCCAAATCGGAGTTGACATTGAGAACGATTTCGAACCTAAATATATTGCCATTAGAGGCCGGGGTGAACTGGTAAAAGAACTAAAAAATGCGGCTAAAACAGCTGACAAAGTCCTACTGGCTTCAGACCCGGATAGAGAGGGCGAGGCTATTGCTTGGCATTTGGCCCATCTGCTTGGGTTGGATTTGGATGACAACACCAGAATAGAATTTCACGAAATTACCAAGCCAACTATTCAAAATGCCGTGAAAAATCCCCGTAGGATAAATATGGATAAGGTCGATGCCCAGCAGGCACGTAGAGTTCTGGACCGTTTGGTCGGTTATAAACTGAGCCCGTTGCTTTGGCGCAAAGTCAAAAAAGGTTTGAGTGCCGGCCGGGTCCAATCAGTTGCTGTAAGGCTGATAGTTGATCGGGAAGAAGAAATTCGTTCTTTTGTTCCGGAGGAATACTGGACGTTAGATGCCCATTTGCAATGTGACGAAGGCAGTTTTTTTGCCAAGCTTATTCAAAAGCAAGGCAAAAAAATCACTATTGCCGACAAGCAGCAAATGGATCAGGTTTTGAAAGAACTTAAAAATGCTGAGTTTCGGATATTAGAGGTTAAACATAAAGAAAAGAAAAAACAACCTACACCTCCTTTTACCACAAGCAGCCTTCAGCAGGAAGCTTCCCGTAAACTTAACTTTTCTCCGAAAAAAACCATGATGCTTGCCCAGCAACTATATGAAGGTATCGAGCTCGGAAAAGAAGGTTCAATCGGACTTATTACTTATATGCGTACCGATTCGGTGAAAATTTCGGAAATTGCTCAGGCCGAGGCCAGAGATTATATAATAACCAATTACGGAGAAGCTTTTTATCCTGAACAGCCAAGGAAATTTTCCGCAAAAGGAAGGGCCCAGGAAGCCCACGAAGCCATAAGACCGACTTCTGCTTTACGAACGCCCGATTCCGTTAAAGAATTTTTGAGCAAAGATCAACTTCGTCTTTATCGTCTGATCTGGGAACGGTTCATTGCCAGTCAAATGAGTGCGGCAGTATTCGATACCGTTACAGTGGATGTGGCAGCCGGAGATTATTTGTTTAGAGCCACTGCTTCAAATTTAAAATTTGCCGGCTATTTAACAGTGTACGAAGAAAGTACCGATGATCCGGATAAACAAGAAAATGAACAAGCTTGTTTTAATAATAATTTGCAGCAAGGACAAAAGCTAAGACTTTTGGAATTAAAGGAAAAACAACATTTTACAGAACCGCCTCCACGCTATACCGAAGCAACTTTAGTAAAGAAAATGGAAGAGGAAGGTATCGGCAGACCCAGCACCTATGCTCCTACTATTGAAACAATTCAAACCAGAGGCTATGTGGTAAAAGAAGATAAAAAATTGGTGCCGACCGAGTTAGGGGAGATTGTGGTGTCTCTTTTGAAAGAGCACTTCCCTGAAATTGTAGATTTGGAATTTACGGCGCATTTAGAGGAAAAGCTGGATGATATCGAAGAAGGCAATGTTTCCTGGAAAAGCGTTATTCGTGATTTTTATGGACCCTTTGCCAAAACATTAGAAATTGCCGAACAAAAGATCGGAAGAGTTAAAATTGAAGATGAGGAATCAGACCAGGTTTGCGAGTTGTGCGGGCGCAAAATGGTAATTAAAATGGGCAAGTACGGGAAATTTCTTGCTTGCCCCGGTTTTCCTGAGTGTAAAAACGCTCGTCCTTTGTTGGAAGAGATAGGGGTCAACTGTCCAAAATGTGGCGAAAAGTTAGTAGTCAGAAGAACAAAAAAAGGTCGTAAGTTTTACGGGTGCAGCCGTTATCCCGAATGTGATTTTGTCTCTTGGGAAAAACCGGCTTCGAAACCCTGTCCGCAATGTGGAGGATTAATGGTTGAGAAAAACTCCCGTTATTCCAACAAATATGTTTGTACTAATAATGAATGCCGTTATAACGAAGATAAAGTCAAAGAATGACGGCTTGTTTTAAGGAAAATAAATGGAGAAAAAATCAAAACATTGGTGGTAACATATGGATAAGGTATCTGTAATAGGAGCCGGACTGGCCGGTTCGGAAGCTGCTTGGCAACTGGCTAAACGTGGAATAGAAGTTGAACTTTATGAAATGCGCCCGTTTAAAACAACTCCTGCCCATCATACCGACAAATTTGCCGAACTAGTATGCAGCAACTCTCTAGGGGCAGCGGGAATTGACAATGCAGCAGGGCTGTTAAAAGAGGAAATGCGGCGTCTGGATTCATTAATCATCGAAGTGGCGGATAAAACCTCCGTTCCGGCCGGGGGTGCTTTGGCGGTAGATCGGCATGCTTTTGCCCAAATGATTACCGACAGATTATCATCCCATCCTAATATCACCGTGGTAAGAGAAGAAGTGATCGACATACCTTCCAAAGGTTATGTAGTAATTGCTTCAGGACCGTTGACTTCAGAGCCTTTGGCGAATCAAATCGTTAAATTAACCGGGGAAAAGGCTCTTTCCTTTTTTGACGCTGCTGCCCCGATAGTGGAACTTGAATCGATTGACATGTCCAAAGCCTTTTGGGCTGCCCGTTATAATAAAGGTGAGCCTGACTATTTAAATTGTCCTATGAATAAAGAAGAGTATACGGAATTTTATAATGCTTTGCTTGGAGCTGAAAAGGCAGAGGTAAAGGGATTTGAAAAGAACATGGTATTTGAAGGATGTATGCCAATTGAAGTTATGGCTGCACGGGGTTTTATGACGATGGCTTTTGGCCCGTTAAAACCCGTAGGCATAGTGGACCCTCGAAACGGAAAACAACCCTTTGCCGTTGTCCAGCTTCGCAAGGAAAACATTCAGGGAACTCTTTTAAACATGGTCGGATTTCAAACCAGTTTAAAATGGGGCGAACAAAAAAGAGTATTTCGACTGATTCCTGGATTGGAAAATGCTGAATTTGTCCGCTATGGCGTTATGCATCGCAATACTTTTCTTAACGCACCTAAGATTCTCAAAGCCGATTTTAGTTTTAAGAAAGACCCGCGGATTTTTTTTGCCGGTCAAATAACCGGGGTCGAAGGTTATGTCGAGTCGGCTGCCAGCGGTCTGATGGCAGGACTGAACGTCTTTCGCTTGCTTCAGAATCGAGAAACATTAATTTTTCCGGCTACAACCGCACTGGGAGCTTTGGCTCGTCATCTGGAAGGTTCCCCGAGTATTGATTTTCAACCAATGAATATCAATTTTGGACTGATCCCTCCATTAGAACAGAAAATTAAAAATAGGAAGGAACGTAATAAAAAGATTGCCGAAAGAGCTCTGGTAGATTTGGCTGAGTTTATTAAAGATACTGGAATAAACCGAAGCAATGTCTAAGCTTTTTTCTAAAGTCAGCCGATAATAGAGGTGAGAGGTGTTAGAGATGTTAGCTGACAGAGCGCTAGAGGAGTTTAGGATTTATCTGAACTCTAAAAATGCTTCGGATTTAACTATTAATGCCTATCAAACCGATTTAATACAATTTTTTGAATATGCCGCTGCCGAAATTGGTAAAGATTTTGCCCAAGTCGATGCTCAAGAAATAGATAAGTACATTGTTCGGAGTTATTTGGGGCATCTTACTAAAAAGAATCTAAGCAGAAAGAGTATAGCTCGAAAATTAGCCGCAATTCGTTCTTTTTTTAAATTCCTTTGCAGAGAAGGAATAATAACAAAAAGTCCGATCCAACAGATTACAACGCCTAAAATAGGCAGAAGTCTTCCGGCCTATCTATTTAAAGAGCATATCGAAAAATTACTCGAGGCGCCTGATTTGAATTCGAAAAACGGGCTTAGGGATCAGGTGATACTGGAATTATTGTACGGCTCGGGCTTAAGGGTAAGTGAACTGGTCGGGCTCAATAGAAGCGATGTGGATTTATATAGCGGTTTAATAAGGGTCAGGGGTAAAGGAAAGAAAGAAAGAATTGTCCCCCTTACCACCATGGCGCAGAATGTTCTTAGTTTATACCTGGCGAAAAGAGACGATAATGAAGAAGCCCTGATCCTCAATTATAAGAAGACGCGGCTTACTACGAGATCAGTTCGTAGAATATTAAATAAATTGGAAAAAAAGGCAAAGCTGGATTTGCACATTTATCCACATATGTTAAGACATACTTTTGCCACTCACCTTTTGGACGGCGGAGCCGATTTGAGAAGCGTTCAGGAACTTCTCGGCCATAAAAAACTGTCATCAACCCAGATTTACACTCATTTAACCAGAGAAAAACTTCGGAACGTATACCTTGTGGCACATCCCAGGGCCAAGATAGAAAAAGATTAAGCTAAATTTTCAAAAAAAGCAGTGCAATTATGAAAATTTACTTGACTATAACTAAATTTGTAAGTAAACTGCTAAGGGGGATAGATATGTTTCATGCTACAACAATTCTTGCCGTAAAAAAAGGAAACAAAGTGGCCATGGCCGGAGACGGGCAAGTAACCATGGGGCAAGCAACCATCATGAAACACAATGCACGGAAAATTAGGGCTTTATATCAGGGTAAAGTTTTGGCAGGATTTGCAGGTTCGGTAGCTGACGCTTTTACCCTTTTCGAAAAATTTGAAAGCAAGCTTGAGGAATACCACGGTAATTTGCAGAGGGCTGCCGTTGAGCTGGCCAAGATTTGGCGCACCGATAAAATGCTCAGAAATTTGGAAGCTCTGTTAATTGTTGCCGATAAAAATACTCTATTGATAGTTTCAGGTTCCGGTGAAGTAATTGAGCCCGATGACGGAATCGCGGCGATCGGTTCGGGAGGCAACTATGCTTTGGCTGCTGCCAGAGCTTTGGTTAAATTTACGGATATGAGCGTTACGGATATTGTCAGAGAAGCTATGAAAATAGCCGCTTCTATTTGTGTTTACACCAATGAGAGTATAATTGTCGAAGAATTAAGGGAGGAAGGCTAATGGAACAGCTAACGCCCAGGGAAATTGTTGCAGAACTGGATAAGCATATTGTAGGACAAAAAGCAGCCAAAAGAGCGGTAGCCATTGCTTTGCGGAACAGATATCGCCGTTCACTACTGGATCCTTCACTACAGGAAGACGTTCTGCCTAAAAATATTCTAATGATTGGGCCGACCGGTGTTGGCAAAACCGAAATTGCCCGCAGACTGGCCAAATTGGTCAAAGCGCCTTTTGTTAAGGTAGAAGCTACGAAATTTACCGAAGTTGGCTATGTCGGCAGGGATGTTGAGTCCATCATTAGGGATTTGACCGAGATCTCAATACGGATGGTAAAAGCCGAGCGGATGAAAGAGGTGGAAAGTAAGGCTGAAGAAAACGCTGAAAAACGTCTTTTGGCCATATTGGTACCGGGTAAAAAAAGGGAAAGTACGAATATTAATCCTTTCCAATATTTTTTTGGCCAAGAGAACGAGCAGCCTAAAGAGGAAGTCGTATCTCCGGAGTTGGAACGGGACAGGGAGTTTATCAGGCAGAAGCTTAGAAACGGCGAACTGGAGAATCATATTGTAGAGATTGAAGTGGAAGAAAACTCTCCTTATTCCGATATTCTCAGTTCAACGGGAATTGAGCTCGGGATCAACCTCCAGGATATGGTAGCGGGAATGTTCCCCAAGAGACGCAAGAAAAGAAAGGTTACTGTCAAAGAGGCCCGGAAAATTCTGGCACAGGAAGAAGCCCAAAAATTGATTGATCACGATGAAGCGGTTCAAGAGGGCATTAGGAGAGCGGAACAAGAAGGAATTGTTTTTATTGACGAAATAGATAAGATTGCCAGTAAGGAAACCCATGGCGGTCCCGATGTTTCCCGAGGTGGAGTGCAAAGAGACATTTTACCGCTGGTTGAGGGTTCCACAGTTATGACTAAATATGGGCCCGTTAAAACCGATCACATTCTGTTTATCGCTGCCGGCGCTTTTCATGTGGCCAAACCTTCGGATCTTATCCCGGAACTTCAGGGAAGGTTTCCGATTAGAGTTGAGCTTGAATCCTTAAGCGTGGCTGATTTCAAAAGAATTTTGACTGAGCCGAAGGCTTCTTTGATTAAGCAGTATAGCGCTTTGTTAGCCACTGAAGGGATAACCGTTCATTTCACTGATGGTGCTATAGATGAAATTGCCAAAGTCGCTTACGAAGTTAACTCTTTTACTGAGAATATCGGCGCCAGGAGACTTCATACCATAGTTGAAAAAGTTTTGGAAGAGATCTCCTTTGAGGCTTCGGAACTGCCGGAAGGTTACGAATTAACGATCAGTAGGGAATATGTTCAAAAGAGAGTCGGGGATGTGGTCAGGGACCAAGATTTGTCAAAGTATATACTTTAATTTTAAACAACTCATCTTGTATACACTTTAAAATATTCAAAAAATTCATATATGTATATACTTTAAATTTTCAAAAAATTCATATATAATAGAAAAAGATAACAAAATAGCCGAATTAGGGCTTAAGGAGGTAAATTTGTGGAAAGTTTACTCGAGAAAACCAGAGCTATTAGCAGACTTATACAACGTGCAGCTGGAAAGCCTGTAGATTTTGAAGAAATGGCTAAGACATTGAGCGAACAAATAAAAGCCAACTGTTATATTATTGGGCGTAGGGGTAAAATTCTTGGCTACAGTTTTATTCCCAATTTTTTCTGCGATCAAATGGAACAGATTGTTATTCATGCCGAGCGTTTTCCGGAAAGTTATAATGAAGGTTTACTTAAAATAACTGAAACAAAAGCAAATACTACCCAGATTGAGAACGCCTGTATTTTTAATAAACATGAAAAATGCATTTTTAGCGATAAGATTACAACTATTGTGCCTATTTTGGGCGGTGGGGAAAGAGTAGGAACTCTGGTTCTGGCCAAATTCACCGAAAAATTCACCGCTGAGGATTTAATCTTGAGTGAATACGGAGCAACAATTGTTGGTATGGAGATTCTCAGAGTAAAGGCTGAAAAAGCAGAAGAGGAGGCCAGGAAGAAAGCCGCAGTCCAAATAGCCGTCGGCACTCTGTCTTATTCCGAGTTGGAGGCGGTTGAGCATATTTTTGCCGAGCTTGGAGGACCGGAAGGACTGCTCGTGGCCAGCAAAATTGCCGATCGAGTTGGAATTACCCGTTCAGTTATAGTTAATGCTCTGAGGAAATTTGAATCCGCCGGTGTTATTGAATCCAAATCCTTAGGAATGAAAGGCACCTATATCAGAGTCCTTAATGATTATTTGCTTGAAGAGTTGGAAAAATACGTTAAACATTATCGTTAAAAGGTCGGATCCGCGATGGAAGGGCAAGAGTATGTTTATCGAATGAGAGCAATGGTTGCACCGGGTTTGGGATTTTTGATACTCTATCCGTTGCTGGTGGGACTTATCAGTTATTTTTCTAAATTTCCCGAACTCTATATGCGTATATTCTCTGGGATCTATTTGATTACTGCCCTAATAATTTTTGGCATATGGATAATAGCTAAAAGCCGTAAGGTAGTTATTCAGCATGATGCGATAATTTTCCGTTCCCTTTTTGGCAAAAAGGTTTTGCAACCGGATGATATTCGTAAAATTTCTTTTTTCTGGACAAAAAGGGACGAAGAAATTGTTCAGCTTCGTGTTGGGAAAAATGTTTATTATCTTACCAATTTGTATTTCCCGTTTAATGAACTTTTAACGGATTTAGAGGAATTTATAATTAAAAACAACATCCGTTCGAACCTTTCGACCCATTATGGCCTGAATTAAATGTTTTATAGATTTTTTGTGACACATTAGATTTTTTGTTGCATTAGGTTTAATGATGTGATATTCTATTCGCAGTGTGATTTTGATATACCCAAAATACACACGCAGTGGGACTTGGGCACCGGTTCTTTACTTCGGTAAAGGGTGTCGAGGATGAACCTGCGGAGGCAAAAACATTCTAGGAGGGAGGTGTCGCACAATGGCTGTAATCTCCATGAAACAACTCTTGGAGGCCGGTGTACACTTCGGGCATCAGACTCGCCGTTGGAACCCCAAAATGGCGCGCTATATCTTTACAGAAAGAAACGGCATTTACATTATCGACTTACAGAAAACTGTTAAAAAAGTCGAAGAAGCCTATAATTTCGTTAGAGATATTGCTGCCAATGGTGGGACCATTTTGTTTGTTGGCACCAAGAAACAGGCACAGGAGTCAATTAAAGAAGAAGCAGAACGTTGCGGCATGTTCTATGTGAACGAACGTTGGCTGGGCGGTATGTTGACCAACTTCCAGACTATCCAAAAGAGAGTGCAGAGACTGCATGAGTTGGAGAAGATGGAAGCTGATGGAGTATTCGAGGTACTGCCGAAAAAAGAAGTTGCTTCTCTCCGCCATGAAAAGAGCAAGTTAGAAAGATTTCTTGGCGGGATTAAAAATATGAAAAAACTGCCTGATGCACTGTTTGTTGTTGATCCACGCAAAGAAAGGATCGCTGTTGCTGAAGCCAGAAGGCTGAATATTCCTATTGTGGGTATTGTGGATACAAACTGTGATCCTGATGAGATTGACGTGGTTATTCCGGCAAATGATGATGCTATCAGAGCTGTTAAACTTTTAACAGAAAAAATTGCTGATGCAGTCATCGAAGGCCAACAAGGCAGTATTGATGATGTTCAAGAAGAAAGCGAAAGTAAAGAAGAAAGCGATGAATAAAATTCTGAAACAGGGTGAGATTAGGGTATGTTCAGTTCTTTACTTACCCTGTTCTTTTATGCTCTTTAGGAACAGTTACGTTTAAGGAGGGTTGTTCTATGGCTGAAATCTCTGCTGCTGCGGTCAAAGAACTAAGAGAAAGAACCGGAGCAGGAATGATGGACTGTAAAAAAGCTTTAGTCGAATGTAACGGCGATATGGAAAAAGCGATCGACTTTCTGAGGGAGAAAGGATTGGCAGCCGCTGCTAAAAAAGAAGGCAGGATTGCCGCCGAAGGTCTGGTGGAATCGTATATACATGGTGGCGGACGCATTGGCGTTTTAGTAGAAGTTAACTGTGAAACCGACTTTGTTGCTCGCGGTGAAGAATTTAAACAGTTTGTAAAAGATATTGCTATGCAGATCGCTGCGGCTAAACCATTGTATGTTAATAAAGAAGATGTACCGGCAGACGTATTAGAACATGAAAAACAGATACTAAGAGCACAAGCCTTAAATGAGGGTAAGCCGGAAAAAATTATTGAGAAAATGGTTGAAGGTCGCATTGAAAAATTCTATAAAGAAGTTTGCCTGATGGAACAACCGTTTATCAGGGATCCTGATATAGCTATTAAAGATCTAGTGATCCAGAAAATTGCTAAAATCGGTGAAAAGATTGCCATACGCAGATTTGTCCGTTATGAATTGGGCGAAGGAATTGAAAAGCGTAAGGACAATTTTGTGGATGAAGTCATGAAAGAAATGAATCGATAGAGAACACTTCAGTGTTCTCTTTTTTAAAATTGGATAAAGGATTTTTTTCTGAAATGTAGAAAATAAAAAAGCGGAGGTTCTCCTATGACAGCTCCATGTTATCGTCGCGTTGTTTTAAAACTGAGCGGTGAAGCGCTAGCCGGAGAGCAAGGATACGGGATTGCTCATAATATGCTCACATCCGTTGCTGAACAGGTTAAAGAAGTCCAAAAACTTGGTGTAGAAATGGCTTTAGTAGTTGGCGGAGGAAATATATGGCGCGGAATTTCAGGAAGTTCTCAAGGGATGGATCGGGCAACGGCAGATTATATGGGTATGCTTGCTACGGTAATAAATGCGCTGGCCCTCCAAGATGCACTTGAACAACACAATGTTCAGACCAGAGTACTTTCAGCGATTGAAATGAGGCAGATAGCGGAGCCTTACATACGACGGCGGGCGATTCGCCACATGGAAAAAGGGCGTATTGTTATCTTTGCTGCAGGTACAGGAAACCCATATTTTTCAACAGATACCACCGCTGCTCTGAGGGCGGCGGAAATAGAAGCGGAAGTCATTCTTATGGCTAAAAGGGTTGATGGTGTATATGACTGCGATCCGCTAAAAAATCCCGGAGCTAAAAAGTTTGAGCGCTTAACTTATCTGGATTTGTTAAGCAAAGGGCTAGGTGTTATGGATTCCACTGCAGCTTCCTTATGTATGGATAACAATATCCCGCTAATTGTTTTTAATCTCAATGAGAACGGTAATATTCTTAGAGCTATTAAAGGAGAGGCTATTGGCACATATGTAGGGAGGGACTGAATAGTGATTAACGATGTTTTAAACGAAGCTGAACAAAA
>Ga0134099_1002166_pt1 | contig 16768 bp, 17 predicted proteins | sample 10_taG_2_FD_105482 | JGI IMG/M metagenome (GOLD analysis project Ga0134099, IMG submission 105482) | Switchgrass degrading microbial communities from high solid loading bioreactors in New Hampshire, USA - 10_41_5_180_A2 metaG | ecosystem: Engineered > Bioreactor > Semi-continuous > Anaerobic >...
CCAGCGTTTTTAGCCTACCTATGAGGAATTGAAACTTGAATTGGCTAACTGGATAAAGCAGGAAATGAAACAAGTTTTTAGCCTACCTATGAGGAATTGAAACCACTTTCCGTTTAATGGTCCACTATAAGCAGTTTTCCCTCGTTTTTAGCCTACCTATGAGGAATTGAAACAATCGGAATAACAAGGCGGGAATGGACGAACAGTTTAGTTTTTAGCCTACCTATGAGGAATTGAAACACACCTTTATATATTTGTCCCGCTAATATAGCTTTGTTTTTAGCCTACCTATGAGGAATTGAAACTACAAAATGCTTTAAGTGTTGGTGGTAATGAACATCAGTTTTTAGCCTACCTATGAGGAATTGAAACTCCTTCTGGTAATTCATCCAAAAGATTTTCAGCTATTGTTTTTAGCCTACCTATGAGGAATTGAAACTTTGTCACCTCCAACTAAACCACCCAGTTCAGCTAAGTTTTTAGCCTACCTATAAGGAATTGAATATAAGGAATTGAAACCTTGCATCCGCAATACGTTGTTTCAGTCCAGTTCTTAACATACCTATGAGAAATTTAAGCCTGTTTTAACCTGGCACTCTGAAAATAGGTTTTATATATAAGCGCAGTCTCTTCTTATTTAGAAAACCCTTGATCTTTAGGTCAAGGGTTAACGTTTTTGTGGGTTTGTGTTCCTGAATATGTTTTAGTGTAAAATTTTATCTAATATGGAGGAAAATTTATACAATCATAGAAATAACTAGTTAATAAACCTAAGATAAGGAGGTGAGAAATGTGGGTTTTTTGCAAGCGGTATATTCTCTAGGTACAGTTGCCAGTAAAAGAAACGAAGATTCTCCGTTAGCTGATATTTCTAACTTTTTACAGTTGCCTTATCCCTTGACAGAAGTTGGCAGCAGTGATAATCGTGCCAAAAATAGCAGCATTGTGTACGTAATCCGGGTGTGGCTTGAGGCGACCGAACCCAGTTCCGATGTTCTAGATATTCGCGGAATAAGTAAAATCGACAGAATTGAATATGGAGCTATAGGCTCTGGTGAAAACGAAATTAAGGAACGTTGTCTATACCGCGACCCTGTAGGAAGCAATGTATCCTGGCGTTTCTCGCCGCTACATAAACTTGGCAAAGGCGGCAAAAACCTTCTAGAAGATTTATTGGGTAAAAAAGGCGATTGGACTAAGGATGACAAATGCACTTTTTATAAAATTTATAGCAGGGTTCTTAAAGATTATGAAGACTCTGGTTATTTTTCTATTGATAGTGCCAAAAGAGTCATGGCTGACTTAGCAGCAAATGTTGACAGGATAGTTGAATATCTGTCGGATAAAAAAAATCCACACTTTCTTTTATTCGGCTTAAAGCAAGGAGAAACCTTTTTATATCCTGGCGAAATACCGGCGTTTGTGGAATACTTCAGAAGCAAATTGAACCCCGATACGGATTCAGAAAGTCAAGCAGAAAGTCGACCTAATAAATCTGCCTATTGTGCTCTCTGTGGAAAGTCAGAGTGTAAACAAGTGACCCTTGACAGAGTATTTAAATTTGCCACTTTTGATAAGCCGGGCTTTTTGCCGGGAACGAAAGACGGTGCGGGGATCAGAGAAAAAGTATTTCCGGTATGTGAAGACTGTTATGAAATCCTGTCTGCCGGTAAAGAGGAAATGGAAAGACGCTTTGTAAATGACACTGTAATACCTATTCCTAATCATCTGTTATATGTTATTCCTGAAGTTGTTTTTGATCAAACGGAATACTTACAGAGAGCTTCAAGATATACTAAAGATTTTTTAATAAAAGGTATTAGAAATGAAGTGAATTTATTCAACAGTTTGGCAAGGCATGAAGAAGGATTGGTTTACCATTTTCTGTTTGCGGAAATAAATCAGGCTCAATTAATTATACATTCTTTTATCGAAGACGTTCCTCCAACGCATCTTAAACAGTTGGAACAATCTTGGATAAAGACATGCCATGCTTTTAGCGGAGACTCGGACTCCGAGCAGAGCGGCAGATATAGTTTGGATATTGCTTTTAAACAAATTTTTGCGGTATTGATGTCCATGGCAGGAAAAAGAGAACAAGAACAAAAGGTCATGAAAGAAAAAGCAATTGCTATAGTAAGCGCGTTGCTTAATGGGGAGCGAGTTGAAACATCTGAACTAAAAACGCTGATCGTTTCCCGACTTGCCGGATTATTTACTGACCCGGATTGGCTTAAACCAAAAGGAAAAAACAGTATACCCGGAAGGCTAAAGATTATAGGGATGGCCGAAGTAATGGACTTTTTGGGCAGAGCTAATAAGGAGGATAATTATGAATCTGGACTGGTTGGAAAAGTTTGCTGACCCTTACTTAAAGACAACCAGCGGACAAGGGGTGTTTTTAAGCGGGGTAGTATTGGGCATGTTGGCCAAATACCAGGTAAAAAAAGGTGAAGATATCGATTCGGCTCCAATATTTAAACAGATAGTTTTTGGCAAAATGCAAAGACGGGATTTACTAAGACATTTAAGCAGGGTACCTGAATTGATCAGAGCTTATGATATTCCTTATAAAGGATACATTCAACAACTTGCCGGAAAATCAGGTGATCTATTGTTAAAAGGAGCCTCGGAAATGGGGGTTGACGGCAACTTTGTCTTTTCCGTGGCCTTTTTAAACGCAGGTGACTATTTCTGGAGAATCTTTGGCAAACCACAAAATGAAAATGCTGAAACTGACGAAAGGAGCGAATAAGTCATGGCTTTTGCCAGGCGCAGAGAACTGTTGTTTTTATATAGCGTCAAAGACGCAAATCCCAATGGGGACCCGTTGAACGCCAACCATCCTCGTTTTGACGCCGAGACAGGAAGAATATTGGTTTCTGATGTGCGGATTAAAAGAACAATTAGGGATCAATGGCTGAAGGATGGTTATGCCGTTTTTGTGGACGGAGAAGCTAAAACATTAAAATCTAGAATAGATGAGCTTAAGGAACATTTTAATGTAACAACTGGGCAGGAAGCTTTGGAAAAGTGTTTGGACACAAAAGTATTTGGAGTAACTTACGCTTTGGGTAAAGAATCATTCTCCTGGACCGGTCCTGTACAGTTTAAATGGGGAAGATCGTTGCATAAAGCAAAAGCTGAACTGGTTCAAGGGACAGCGGCTTTTGCCACTTCGGAAACCAGTGAACAAAGATCTTTTCGCAACGAATATATTGTGCCATTCGTTTTGATCGGTGTTTATGCTATTGCCAACCAATATTCATCGGAAGTAACGGGAGCGACCGAAGAAGATGTGGACAAAGTGGCCGAAGGTCTATGGCAAGGTACAGTCAACCTCATTACTCGCAGTAAAGTGGGTCATGCTCCGAGGATATTACTGGAGGTAATTTATAAAGAAGGTTTTTCCGGGGCGGCCGGTTCTTTGGATGAAAAAGTGGCTCTGTTGGCTCCGGACGGAAGAGTATTTACCGAGGATGAAGAGTTGGCCATTAGATCGGTAAAAGATTTTGTACTGGATATCAAAGCAGTAAAAGAACGGTTAGTTGAGTTGAAGGATAATATTGAGGAGATTAAACTATGGCTCGATAATGAAATTGTAGTTAAGGGAATTGACGACTTAAATGCGGAGTTTGGTGATAAACTGTCCATTCAAAAGAGGTGATTTCAATGGCCGTTGCATTCGACATTGGCGGACCGATAGCCATGTATCGTCGCCCTTATACTACGACCTCATCGGTTTCTTTTCCTTTGCCGCCACCAACGGCTATAGCCGGTTTACTCGGAGCGATAACGGGCTTACTTAACGGCAGCCATGAAATTGCCTACTCTGCCAAGTTTTGGGACGAAGTAAAAGGTACTAAAATTGCAATATCGATATTAAACCCGATTAAATGGTATACGGGAACGATCAACTTTTGGAATCTGAAAGAGCCTCAAAAAAGTCCGCATATCAGAGTTAAACATCAATTTGTCAAAAACCCTAAGTACAGGGTATATGTACATGGCGGTCTGGAAAAGGATTTACAAAAGCACTTGCAGGAAGGAACTTTTATTTATACTCCTTATCTGGGCACTGCCTACGCATTAGCAGATATTGAGTATTTAGGTGAGTTTGAACTTCAACCGGTGACAGAGCAGAAAATAGCCCTGAGCAGTATCTTGCCGATGGTAGGCCAACAAAATGTCCGGATTGATATTGAAGCTTCCAAAGGAGTATTTAGAGACAGGGTGCCTTTCAGGCTTACAAATAATCGAGAACTTTGTGAAACAATTAATACCGTTTATTCCACGGATCCTAAAGCAAGGATTCATTTGACTTCATGGGAGGGGTTGGATGTCACCCAATACGAAAATGAGTGCATTGCTTGGTTCCCTGCTTGGTGACAAAAAAAGCCATCCCGAAAAATTCCTTAGTGATCATCTGCAAAATGTTGCGGAACTTGCTAACCGCTTGACCCTAAAGCAAGGACTGCAAGTCGATCACCAGTTATTGGAGGCTATCGCTTTAACCCACGATATTGGGAAGGTTCATCCCAAATTCCAAAGAATGTTACAGGGAAAAGGAAGCGGAGTGAACCATGCCAAACCTTCCGCTTGGTTTACTTACAGTGTCACTAAAAATATCTGGGCGGCAGAAATTGTCTGCCGCCATCACACTAATTTACGGAACGCAGACGATACGGTTACCGATTGGGCTAATGATGAAAGCTATCGGGAAGTAATAAAAAGTTTATTGCCTAATTGGCCTTATGACATAAGCCAGCAGCAGTTTGTTGCCTTGCAGGATTTTCTTTATCTTGATTTGGAAGAAGAGCTGAATATTAAGAAGTGGTTAACGGTTAGGTTATTGTATTCATTGTTGATTGCCGCCGACAGAATGGATGCCATTGGCATTGAGACTATTTTTGATAAAGAAATTCCGGAACTATCCCAACCTACATTAAAAGGTCGCTACCCGGAAATCGACGACTGGCGGGAAAAGACCAAACGGATATGTTTGGAAAAGGCTGATGAAATACCCGGTCCCGGAGTATATACCCTGACCCTTCCGACAGGTGCAGGTAAAACCTTGACCGGTTTAACAATAGCTTACCGTTGGGCAAAAAGGTTTGGCTCAAAAACAATAATTTATGGGTTGCCGTTTATTAGCATTGTGGAACAAACGGCAGAAGTGGCCAAAAGGTTATTCGGCTCAAAATCTGTTCAGGAAGATCATAGCTTGGTTTACGGTAAAGATGAAGAACAAGACACTTACTCAACAGAGGAAAAGGCATGGGCTAAAATGTCCACATTATTCAGATATTGGTGGGAACCAATAATTATAACTACTTTGGCTCATTTTTGGGAAACTCTGTTTAGCCCTAAAGCGAATAGAACTATGGATTTTCACCGTTTAAGTAATGCTGTGGTTATTTTGGACGAGCCTCAAACCATATCTTCACGGTTTTGGCAGGAGTTCGGGCAGATCCTTTCTTTTTTAAGCAAAGAGTTTAATACCTTTTTCCTTTTGATGACAGCAACCCAACCTCATATTGCTGCTGCAAGAGAATTAGCTCCTGCGGATATTTCCTTCCCTTATAACCGACATCAGTATTTGGCTTTGCTTGAAAGTAAGGTTAAGATTGGCGAAATAGCTTATATTTTAACAGATTATTTACCGATTAAAGATGGTCCCGGATTGGTGGTGATGAACAGAAAGAAAGCTGCTCTTGAGGCTTATAAAGCATTAGAAATGCTTGAGCTTCAAGCTCCGATCCTTTTATTGAGCGGCTGGGTGACACCGTATAGGCGGCGGATAATAATGAGATATCTAAAATGGCTGGAGAAAAGGGGAGTTCGCCGCTATTTAGTGGCCACCCAGGTTGTAGAAGCGGGGGTTGATCTGGATTTTGACTGGGTATTTAGGGATTTAGGCCCGTTGGACAGTATAATTCAGGTAGCAGGAAGATGTAACAGGCATTCTCGTAAAGACTTTACGGGCAGAGTATTAATAACTGAAATAACCGATGACAGAGGTCATCCTTTGTGGCGAAATGTGTACGATGACCTTGTGGTGGAAAAGACCAGGGAAGTGTTACTGGAAAACCCATCCTTTGCCGAAGAAAGTGTAAGGCATATTGTGAACAAGTACTACAGTAAACTCTTAGAGAGTTTAAAAGGCGTTCCTCTTTTTGAGCAGTTAGCTAAGGGGAAATGGGGAGATTACGAAAAGCTATATGAAGAGAAATACTATGACAATGTCACTGTCTTTGTAGAAGAAAATTCTAAATTATTGCCTATGATAAGAAAGTTGGAAGAAACCGAGTGGACTTTAGAAAACAGAGATGAATATAAAGAGCTTTTCCAGAAAGTACAGCAATATGCTATAGAGATACCCGCTTCTATGGTAAGCGCCTGCAAAGCATTTTGCGCCCAAATTTGCACCGAGGAAGAAGAACCTCCTTTTAGACCGATATTTAACGGTAATGCCTGGCTTCTTAGTAAAAAAGCCGTCAAAAAAACCGGCGGGTTATACAGCCCATTATTGGGGTTTATCCCGCCGGAAGGGAATTGGGACAATATTTTATAACCAATTATTACAACCAATCAGATTTACTAAGCACTTTACGACTAATAAGACGACAGCGGCTGTTGAGAATACTTTAAAAAACTTGGGTTGGAGAGTGAAGGGAAATGAAGTCTCGTAAAGTGCTTATTGCTTTAGTTGCCGTTTTTCTGGTAATTTTAAATACGCCTGTATTTGCAGAGGAAATCGGACCGCAAGTCCCTGTTCAAATCTACCCGGCGCCGGCTAAAGCGGCGGAACCCGCGGGGGGAGGAGTGCCTGCGGTGCCGGAGCCGCTTCTGGAACCGGATTATAAAATCCAAATTGAACCGCCGCTTGTGGACAGAGGTCCGGTGGATCCGAATCAATCCGTAACCTGTCAGGGGCCTGATCAAATGAATTCCATACCTGAAATTCAGTCTTATATCGAAGCCAATCTCTCAGATATTTTCGCCAGCTTGCACATTGATTACTATGCAAGCGGTCGGGAAAAGATTGTGCTGTCCTTTACCGAAGAAGTCAGTCCGAAACATAAAGAAGCCATTTTGGCTTTGGCCGACGATCCGGAAGCGGTTGTTTTCCGTTTGGTGGATTTCACCGAAAAACAACTTCTGGCCAAGCAGGCAGAGATTAACGCAGCATGGAACAGTCTGCTGGCTGAAGGGATTAAAGTACATTATACCGGTATTAATGTTTTCATTAACCGGGTCGAAGTAGGAATTGAACCTTTCACCGAAGAGAATGTGGCCAGAATCCACGAGCTTTTCGGCAGTGAGATGGTAAAAGTACTTGAAGGCCAGGAAATACGCGCACTGGCTATGGAAAACGGTGTCGAACCGGTCATGGCTCCGGAAAATGATTCAGCCCAAAGCGTTCCGGAAAAACCAGGCTTTTTCCAACGAATTGTCCAATTCTTCAAATCCATTTTCAGCTGGCTGATAAAATAATTCTTGATCCTAGTCCAGTTTGTTTTCGTCATTTTTCTGAATTAACAATCTGGCCAGAGTAATGCTGTCTTCACCAAAGCGCTCTTTGACCTTGTCCAGCGCTTTGGTGATTTTTTCTTCAGCTCCGGGTTCGGTGGCAAAAAGGCTTTGTTGGATTTCGCCGCAGGTGAGGTTGTGAGCCGTCACTCCTATGAGCCGGACAGGGGTTTTTAGATGCAGCTCGTCCAATAGCTGACAGGCTTCTTTGTAGATTTCCTTGTCGAGGTCGGTACTATAATTAAGGGTTCTGGAGCGGGACAGGGTTTTAAAATCCGCCAGGCGGACTTTGAGGGTGACGGTTCTGGCTTTGAGCCCGGCCTTGCGGAGTCTGCGCCCCACATCCAAGGATAAATCCAGCAAATAAGTTTTAAGAACTTCCGGATCGGTCAGGTCTTGCTGAAAAGTGATTTCTCTGCCGATGGATTTGGCTTCTCTTTCCGGTTCAACAGGCCGGTCGTCTATTCCCCTGGCCAGATAGTACAGTTGATTGCCAAGTTGGCCGAATAATCTATTTAAGGTGGGTTTATCGATTTTTTTTAAATCGCGGACAGTCCTGACGTTAAGTTCGTGAAGTTGTTCAGCGGTCTTCGGGCCAACGCCCCAGATTCTCTCAACAGGCAGAGGATCGAGAAAGGCTTCGATTTGATCTTCGTCAATTACCACGAAGCCGTCAGGCTTTTGGATATCGGAGGCGATTTTGGCGAGGAACTTATTTGGAGCCAGTCCGATTGAGGCTGTCAAATTCAGTTCGTCTTTGATCCTTTTTTTTAGCTCCCTGGCGATGTTTTCGGTTGAACCGAACAGACGGAGCGAAGCTGTCACATCCAAAAAGGCTTCGTCTAACGAAAGGGGCTCCACCAACGGGGTGTAATCCTGGAATATTTTATGGAGCTGCTGGGATACGCGGCGATATTTGGCAAAATCGACAGGCAAGAAAACAGCGTGAGGGCAGCGGCGATAAGCTTCGCTTAACGGCATTGCCGAGCGAATGCCGTATTTGCGGGCTTCGTAGGAGCAGGTGGCTACCACCCCTCTGCTTTTGGGTTTGCCTCCGACGACTACGGGCTTGCCCCGCAGTTCGGGATTGTCCCGTTGTTCAACCGAAGCATAAAAGGCATCCATATCGACATGGATGATTTGACGGTTTTTCGGTGTGTTTTCCATTTTTATCATCCATAAACACTTTAATGGTTTTAGCTGTTAACATATATATATAATATTCTTTTCCGTGACTCAAGAAATCCGAAACAAAGAAAGAGCCGCTGCCTTTCAACGTTGGTTTAGAGGCAACAGCTCTTTTGCTTTTTGTCAATTATTGTCATTTTGCATCTTTAGGGTTAATTATATTTATATTTTTTTGCCTATTGATTTTGTCTATTAATTAGGAAAAATTAAGCAAAGTTATTTTTCTTTTCTTCTGTGCAGAGCTTCTTCCCGGATTTCGGAGCGCATGGCTTCCAGTGCGGCTCTTCTTCGTTCGTTTTTGGCTTTCAGTTCGGCTTTTGTTTTGGGGTCATCGGTTTTGGCGATCATCTCTTCGGCCAATTCCATATTCTTTATGGTGTGGTCGATGTTAAACTGGATTCTTTCAACATTGTCGCTGCGGTCGTCAGGGTTTGGCTTCATTAAAATTTCCTCCTTATGATGAACAGAAGTTGAATAGTTTCTGTTAGTGTTTGAATTTAGGGGTTTTGTTATACAAAGCAGTTTTTATGTATACTTCTCCGGCAAACGAAAAATAATTGTTTCCTGTCCTTCGTTATGGTAGATTACATTAATAACTGGGAATGAGTTTGGAAATAGAAGGATGAGCGGAAATGAATATCGGTCCTCGGACTTTGAAAAGCGGTTTGGCGGTCGCGATCAGCGTATATATCTGTATGTACTTCAATATTGAACCGCCTTTGTTTGCTGGGACTTCGGCGGTTGTTTGTTTGCAGCAGTCCCTGGGCAAAGGCTTAAGGAACGCTTTTGAGCAGTTTGTAGTGAACCTTGCGGCTATCGGGATAGGAATTGTTTTGGGACTGACGGTTCCCGTTTTGTTTTTAAGCATGGCTTTGGCCACCGTAATTGTGATTTTATTTTGTACGAAAGTATTCAAGGCGAAAAACCAGATCGTGCTGGCTATAATTTCAGCCGTATTTGTTCTTGCTTCGCCGCAAAACCAATTTTTGGATCATGCCGTTACCCGGTCGCTGGCCATAATAATCGGGATTGTTACGGCCAATGTGATAAACTTTACCATTGCTCCGCCCAATTACGAAAAGAAGCTTATAGAGAAGTTGATTGAACTGAACAATATGGCGGTCCAGGGATTTACCGATTCGGTAAACAGGTATTTGTACTTGAATGTGCCGCTTCCGGAGGAGCTGGAAAAGAGAAACAGGGAATTCTATAACCTTTTCAAAGAAACGGAAAAGCTGTTCAATCTGTATAGGGATCAATGGGAGCTGTCTTTGCCTATCTGGCGGAAAAATACGGATACCAAGGAAAGCGCGGAGCAATTATATCTGGAGTATTTGAGTTACAATCGCGGCCTTTGGCAGAGAGCCCAAGATATTATTTATTTGGCCGGGGAAAGAAAGGTCCGACGGGCGGAAGCGGGCGATCCGACGGTAAGCTGCGAATTCAACCATATATTCGAGATGCTGTTCAATGTGCTGTTCAATGCTACCACTTATAACCAGGAACTCCAGAAAAAGATAAAAGGAGAACAGGCGCAGATTTACCCTGAGCCACGGGTTTGGAGCAAATTAAACAGGATTTTCAATGAGTGGCAGGAGAAAAATGAACCTACTCCGTTCTATATGCATGCTTTGAACGAAATTTCGGTTATTACTTATAATATCCGTTGGTTTGCCAAAGAATCCGCCAGACTCTTAAATTTTTAAGAAATAAATAAAAAAGGCTTTGGATTTTGTCCTAATCTATGGCATAATAAATGCTATATAAATTCATTTATTATATAATAGGGAAAATTAGGAGGAGAATTAATGGACGGAGCCAATGTTCAAATTTTAGTCGCGATGATCTTGTACATTGCAGCAGTCATCGTGATCGGGCTTTATTATGCCCGGCGGGCCAGCGAAAGCAGTAGCAACTTTTTAATTGGAGGAAGATCACTGAACCCGTGGGTCACCGCTTTGGGAGCTGAGGCCTCGGATATGAGCGGATGGCTGTTAATGGGTCTGCCCGGAGTCGCCTATTGGTTTGGTTTAAGTGACGCGATCTGGACAGCGATAGGTTTGGCTATCGGTACTTACCTTAACTGGCTGCTGGTGGCCCAAAGGCTGCGTGTGTATTCGCATGTAGCGGGAGACGCTATTACTATTCCTGATTTTTTCAGTAACCGCTTTAAAGAAGACAAAAAAATCATCATGACAATTGCAGCGCTGTTTATCTTGGTGTTTTTTAGCGTTTATGCGGCAAGCTGCTTTGTTACGATGGGGAAGTTATTTAGCACCTTATTCAACACAGAGTATTTGTATGTAATGATTGCAGGGGCCTTATTTGTAATTTTTTATACCTTTATCGGCGGCTTTTTGGCGGAAAGTGCCTCTGACTTTATGCAAGGCATTATAATGATTTTTGCTTTGACCGTAGTCGTAATTACCGGAACCATTCATGTCGGCGGAATCTCGGCCATTGTGGAGAACGCCAAAGCTATCCCGGGATTTTTCGACTTTTTTGGAATTGCCCAGCCTACGGTTGTTGACGGGGTGCAACAATTAGGCTCTGACGGCAAGCCGCTGTTCGGTGAAGCCGGGAAGTACGGTTTTTTGACCATAATTTCCACCCTCTCCTGGGGCTTGGGTTATTTTGGCATGCCTCAGGTTTTGCTGAAATTTATGGCAATTAGAAAGCCACTCGAGCTTAAGTTATCACGGAGGATCGCCGTGATATGGGTTGTTATCTCCCTCGGTGCGGCTGTGTTTATCGGTATTACAGGTAGATTGTTATATCCGGATGCGCTGCTTACTCAAAGCGCTGCCGAAAAGATCTTTATCTTGATGTCCACCAATTTCTTTGTTCCGTTTATTGCCGGTATTGTGATGGCAGGGATCCTGGCGGCGACCATCAGTTCTTCGGACTCCTACTTACTGATAGCCGCTTCGGCTTTCTCTAAGAATATTTACCATGGGATATTTAAAAAAGATGCCAGCGACAGAACGGTACTGATTGTTTCCAGGATTACGCTTGTGGTAATTGCCATTATTGCGATGATCATTGCTTCAGATGAAAACAGCGTGATCTTTACTATAGTGTCTTTTGCCTGGGCCGGCTTCGGCGCTACCTTCGGTCCTTTGATGCTCTTCTCACTGTACTGGAAAAGAGTTACCCGGTCCGGGGCAATCGCCGGTATGGTAGTCGGCGGGGGCATGGTCTTTATCTGGAAACTGTTTATTAAACCCCTTGGCGGCGTATTTGGAATTTATGAGCTGTTCCCGGCCTTTGTGTTGTCCTGCCTAGCGATCGTAATAGTGTCACTGTTGTCTGAAGAACCTTCGCCGGAAGTTCAAGCGGAATTTGATTTTGTCATGTCTACCAATGGCAGAATTTAATCTTGTCAAGTCCTCTGATTAATAATATAATTCTTGTCATGTCGGGCTGCGTATAACCTTAATATAAAGCTTCGGCCCGGCATGACAAGTTTATTTATTTAAAGTAATATTCCTTGACAAAGACTTTAAAATTGTGTTAAATTATTCTGTACGACTAACCAACGTAGAGATTGTTTTTTTTTAACGCCATTGCTGGGGAGGTGTTCGAAATGCGAGTAGCTGTTACGTTGGCATGTACTGAATGCAAGAGTAGAAATTATCAAACAAATAAAAATAAGAAGAATGATCCTGATCGTTTAGAGATCAAAAAGTATTGCAGAGTTTGCAGGACTCATACTGTGCATAAGGAAACAAAATAAGCCGTATACCGGTAGATATATACCGATAAGGATGTGATTTGATGGCAGTGGCAAACAGAGCGGAAGAGGCCAAAAAGCGCGGCTTCGTGAACAGATTTAAGAATATCGGCAAAAGGTTTGGTTACTTCCGCGAAGTATGGAGTGAACTGAAAAAGGTGCATTGGCCGGACAGAGTCCAACTGCTCACTTATACGGGAGTAGTGTTGGTTTCGGTCGGCATTCTTGCGTTTCTGATTTGGATTGTGGACAGCAGTTTGAGTTATGTGATGAATCTTTTGCTCGAGTAACCTGCGGTGGGAATCTTGATTAGGAGGCCTTCGTCGATGGCTAAACACTGGTATGTTATTCATACTTATTCCGGCTATGAGAACAAGGTAAAAGCCAATCTGGAAAAACGTGTTGAGTCCATGAATATGGGGGACAAAATTTTCCGAGTTCTCGTACCAATGGAAGATGAGATTGAGATTAAAAACGGCAAGAAAAAGGTCTCCAAACGGAAAGTTTTTCCGGGATATGTTTTAGTAGAGATGGAAATGACTGATGTTTCCTGGTACGTTGTTCGGAATACTCCGGGGGTTACCGGTTTCGTCGGAAGTGGCAGCAAGCCAATTCCTTTGTTGGAAAGTGAAGTTGCGGCTATTTTGCAGCAAATGGGTCTGGAAAAAGCTCGTACCAAACTTGATGTTAACGTCGGACAGTCTGTCCGGGTAACTTCGGGTCCTTTTAAAGACTTTATCGGTGTGGTGCAGGAAATCCTTGAGGATAAGCAAAAAGTCAAAGTAACGGTTTCAATGTTTGGCAGGGATACTCCCGTTGAACTAGAGTTTGGGCAAGTTGAAAAACTTGACTAAATAAATTCAGACATATCCCAGGTTAAGGAGGTGTAATTATGGCAAAGAAGGTTATAGGAGTAATAAAATTGGCGCTGAATGCCGGTAAGGCAACCCCGGCACCTCCGGTTGGTCCCGCTCTTGGTCAGCATGGCGTAAATATTATGGCCTTCTGCAAAGAGTACAATGAAAAGACAAAAGATCAAGCCGGTTTGGTTATCCCTGTGGAGATAACCGTGTATGAAGATCGTTCCTTTACTTTTATACTCAAGACCCCGCCGGCTTCAGAGTTGCTGAAGAAAGCCGCCAAAATCGAGACAGGTTCTGCTGTGCCCAACAGACAAAAGGTGGGCAAAGTTACCAAGGCTCAGATTAAAGAGATAGCCGAAATGAAAATGAAAGACTTAAATGCAGCCAGCCTGGAAGCCGCTATGCGGATAATTGAGGGTACTGCCCGTAGCATGGGAATTGAAGTTATCGCTTAATAAGTATCTGATTTTTAGTTGGATGTATTTTTGAATTTAGTGGGAGGGTTAAACCCGACTACCACAAGGAGGGAAAGTTGAATGCCCAAAAGAGGCAAGAGGTATTTGGAAGCCTTAAAAACTTATGATCAATATAAGCTATATACTCCCGAAGAAGCTATAGATTTGGTCAAGGCCAACGCCAAAGCAAAATTTGATGAAACAATTGAAGTAGCTTTTAGATTGGGAATTGACACTCGACATGCCGATCAACAAATTCGTGGAGCCGTTGTTCTTCCGCATGGTACCGGAAAAACGCGGAGCGTGCTGGTCTTTGCCAAAGGGGAAAAAGCCAAAGAGGCAGAAGCTGCAGGTGCCGATTTTGTCGGCGCTGAAGACATGGTAGAAAAGATTCAAAAAGGTTGGTTTGGTTTTGATGTGGCTGTTGCCACTCCCGATATGATGGGCCTTGTCGGAAGACTTGGTAAACTGTTGGGACCGAAAGGTCTTATGCCGAACCCAAAAACCGGAACAGTAACCTTTGATATTGAAAGAGCGGTAAAAGAGATTAAAGCCGGTAAGGTAGAGTACCGTGCCGACAAAGCCGGTATAATCCATGTGCCGATCGGAAAAGCGTCCTTTGAGCCGCAGAAACTGTACGAAAACTACCGGACCATTGTCGAAACCGTAATTAAGGCTAAACCGGCTGCAGCAAAAGGACAGTATATCCGTAGCGTTACTGTATCATCTACCATGGGACCGGGAATCAAAATCAATCCTTTGAAAGTTCTCTAAAGAACCCTTTAGATTGAGATAGACAAGTTTGAATAAACTGTTAAAATTAAATATATGCTTGAATGTTTTTGAACGCTGTAGACAGCAGGTGCTTTAAGCTTAATATCCTGCCGAGGCGAGGTTGAAACCGTTCATGTCTTGCTTATGACTTGATATGTTCATGCCTCCGTTTACAGCGGAGGCATGATTTATTTAAAGCCTTTTATAAAATACCGGTTGGAAGGAGGTGCATGGGATGCCTAATTTGGAAGAGAAACAAAAAGTGGTTGAGGAAATCAAAGCTAAGTTTCAAAACTCCACCGGTGTTGTACTTGCTGATTACCGTGGATTAACCGTTACCGAAGTGACCGAACTAAGAGCTCAGCTTCGAAATGCAGGCGTTGAGTATCGGGTGTTGAAAAACACCATGGTCAGTCGCGCTGCCCACGAACTGGGAATTGAGGGTCTGGATCCGTTTTTGGAAGGACCTACTGCGCTGGCCTTTTCCGCTGACCCTGTAGCTCCGGCAAAGATTTTATCCGAGTTCAGTAAGAAAAACAAAAAATTCACCATTAAAGCCGGCGTATTGGAAGGCAAAGTAATCAGTCCTGACAGAGTCAAGGATCTAGCGAACTTGCCGTCCAGAGAGGTCCTGCTTGCTCAAGTGCTTGCCGGTATCCAAGCTCCGCTGCAAGGAATGGTCAATGTCTTGCAGGGACCGATTCGCAAGCTGGTGTATGCTTTGGAAGAAGTACGCAAACTAAAAGAAGCCCAGGCTTCTTAATGGTAAGCCAATCCAAATACAAGGCAATGTTATCAGCGATCTAAACTACTAAAAAACTAATTTTAAAATTGTTAAGGAGGATTTTCGATAATGTCTAAAATTAACGAAATTATTGAAGCCGTAAAAGGTTTAACCGTGCTTGAACTTGCTGAGTTAGTTAAAGCTTTTGAGGAAGAATTTGGTGTAACAGCCGCCGCTCCTGCTGCTGTAGTGGCTGCTCCCGCTGCCGGTGCCGGTGCTGCTCCGGCCGCTCCTGCTGCTGAAGAACAAACCGAGTTTGATGTAATCCTGACCAGTGCCGGTTCCGCTAAAATTAACGTTATCAAAGCCGTTCGTGAAATTACCGGCCTTGGCCTGAAAGAAGCAAAAGACCTTGTTGACAACGCTCCGAAACCGGTTAAAGAAAAAGTCAGCAAAGAAGAAGCCGAATCTATTAAGGCCAAACTCACCGAAGCCGGTGCCAGCGTAGAAATTAAGTAATTTCATTTAAGCTTGCGGTTTAACCGTTTAGAAAATGCCGAAACGATTTTGTTCCGGCATTTTCTTATTTTTTACATAACTGGTTTAGATTTTTTACATAATATTTTATATGCTTACATATTTTATGTCTTATGTCTTTATTTATATCTTTTATATCTTAGGTCTTGTATTTTGGTCTAATGTTTTATGCTAACGTTTGACCGTTTGACGTATATTTACTCATAAAGTCTTTTTGCTTACATATAATGGTTTTTTCGGTTTTTTTTCCTTACTATATTAATTGTTAAAAATAATCTACATATTAATCACTTTTAATCCTAAGTTAGTTTAATTAATAGTCGGTAATTATTACCGTTCACTTCTAATCGTGTTTCTTTACCAAATTATCCAATGATAGGGAAATATAACCACTAAGACCAAAACAATTTTTTCTTGACAAGAGAAAAAATACTTGTTATGATTAGTAAATGTCACGTATTCTAGCTAAATTACAAAAAAATAGGCTGGGAGATAAGTGTTGATGTATTACATCTCATCTTAGAATAGCTCCATAAACATAGAGCGAGGTTTTAAATAAAGCCTTGCTTTTGGTTGTTTATTAAAGATTTTTTGTTTTTGTAATAACTGCTTTTACATATGTCATGATAAGTGCCAATGTATATGCGTTAATATAGATACTGTCAGTATATAGTCCCCCTTATTTTATATTTTATAATCTTATGCCTGTTTTATATTACTGATCGCGTGGGAATTTATTAGGTCTTTTCTCTTTTATTAAGTGACTAGTCAATGGAAAATACACTGAGAGGGTGAAAGGTCATGGCCTATCCTATTAAAGTTGGAACCAGAGAACGTTGGAGTTTTGCCAAACTGCGCGAAGTTCTGGATATGCCCAACTTAATCGAGATTCAGCAGAATTCATACCGCTGGTTCTTAGAAGAAGGCTTAAGGGAAATGTTCAGGGATATTTCCCCTATCC
>Ga0134099_1002170_pt1 | contig 16738 bp, 17 predicted proteins | sample 10_taG_2_FD_105482 | JGI IMG/M metagenome (GOLD analysis project Ga0134099, IMG submission 105482) | Switchgrass degrading microbial communities from high solid loading bioreactors in New Hampshire, USA - 10_41_5_180_A2 metaG | ecosystem: Engineered > Bioreactor > Semi-continuous > Anaerobic >...
ATGTAGTGCCGGACCCTGGCGGCGAGCTCATCGTCCTCGTGCTCCAGCGAGATGCCCCACGCTCTGGCCAGTTCGGTCCAGTCGCGCCCCTGAAACTCGTACATGTGCGCCCCCCTGTTCTGCACAACGCGATCAGACCTGGCGCCTTCCGGAGCCAGGTCGCCCGGACCGTGTCAGGTTCCCACGACACAGCCGGATCACGCGGGCGGATGCTCCTCCCTAGATGGTGCCGCAGTCTCGGGCGTCCGTCAAGATGTCGACTGCCTGGTCCGTCCTGGGGTCACACCGTGGCCCGCACCATCAGGAAGGTGAGGAAGATGCGCAACGCCAGCACGATGGAGACGACCACCAGCGCTTCCCTTGTCGTGCGGTGGAACATGGTCGCGTATCCCAGCGTGAGCAGCCCCAGCGACCAGAGGTAGAAGGGATCGATCTGGGCCACAACCGCGTAGGCAAGGGGTGGCAGAGAGGAGGGCAGCAGGGCCGCCGCACTGAGGTCCACCGCGGCGATGGCCGGCGCGCGGGTCAGGGAGACGACGACTCCCTGGACGAGGTAGCGAAGCCCCTGGAAGGGCAGGAGGCTCCACATGGTGAGGGTGAAGAGCTGTCCGAACCGCACCCTTGCGTTCATGAAGATACTGAGGACCAGCAACGCGTAGGTCACGACGACCGCGGCGATCAGGGGGGAGATGAACGGAGCCAGCGCGAGGCCGACGGTCGCGGAGGTTACGATGAGGTTGATGAATCCTTCGGCCAGCTCGGCCTGCGAAAGGGCGTCCTGTGTGGTTGCCCTGATGGTGGGGTAAGCGATCAAGGTGCCCGCGGCCATCAAGATGGCCGTAAGCAGATAGGCCGGGAACCAGGTCGTCCGGGACCGAAGCCCGGCGTAGACCTTGCCGGGTTCCCACCAGTACCTCAGGGCAAGAAGCCACGGGGACGGGGATGTGGTCGCGGCTTGCATCCGATCACCACCGATACACAGCATTCTGTGGGTGAGAGGGGCCCAGCGCGTTCCACCCACGGACGGGAACCGCCTTGGTTCGCTATTATACGAATGTTATATCTATCAGTCAATATCTTTCAGCATGTATTGTTTCATAATTGGCTCTTTGTGTGAGAAGGGGAGCCAAGTACACTGGGGGACGCTCCTGACGCAATGCCGGCGAGCCCGCCGCCGACAACCCCCGGGGCGGTAAGAGTTCAAACGCTCACAGCGTCTGTGCCCGCTGTGGGCGTCCGCGTCCATCCCCGGAGACTCCGCTGCATCAGAAGTTGTGAAAGTAGCCCCAGACGCAGGCGGGCACGCCCAGCCTGGCGCCCGCGTAGCGGACGATCTCCGGCGTGAAGGAGTAGATCCGCATGGCGGTGATCCTGTCCGCCTGCGTCTCCAGCGTGACCAGCTGCCCCAGGGCCTTCTCGTGGGCATCGGTGCGGAAGTAGACGAACACCGCCGGCGCCCGCCCCTCGTCCAGCTCGAGCGTCTCGATCCGCTGCCGGCGCAGCCCGTCGATCCAGGTGTTCGAGGCGATGCGGAACAGGTACGGCCGGGCGTCCACCGGCTCCCACCAGGTCAGGCGGGCGAACGCCTTCATCAATGTCTCCTGCACCAGGTCCTCGGCGTCCCAGGCGGAGCCCGTGAGGCGCAGGCAGTAGCGCCAGAGGTCGGGCCGGTGCGGCTCGATCAGCCGGAGGAAGGCCCTGCGCGCCTCCTCCACCGGGCGCCCCAGGGCCTGCAGGGTGTCGATCTCCATCGCGCGGATCCCTCCCGTCATGTGCGGTCACCGGATACCACGCACGGGCGGGGAAAAAGGATACGCCGGCGTCTTCACAATCCGCCGGCGCCTGTGTCTTTCCCGCGAACCTACTCCTGAACCACGTCGGCGAAGGTGCCGCCGGTGGCCCGGGGCAGGTCGTCCACGCTGATCCGCAGCAGCGCCTCGGGCACGCCGCCGCCCGCCCAGATGTCCGGGAAGCGCCGCAGGCTCGCGTCGAGCAGCACGGTCACGGGCCTGAGCAGGCCTACGGGGGACACGCCTCCGGCCACAAACCCCGTCACGGCCAGCACCTCGTCCGGGCCGGCGAGGGTCACCTTGCCCCGGTCCAGCAGGGCCTTCACCTTCTGCCGGTCCACACGGCGGTCGCCCGCCGTCACCACCAGCACGGGCTCGCCGCCGGCGAACATCAGGATGGACTTGGCGATCCGGCCCAGTTCCACCCCCAGCGCGTCCGCAGCCGCCTGGGCGGTGGTCAGGAGTTCGGTGAACGTCCGGATCTCGCCCTGCACCCCCGCAGCCTGCAGCGCGGCCCGGACCCGCATGATCGGCTCGGGCTCCACGGGTACACTCTGCGTCAACTCACACCCTCCCATCCTCTGCACCGGCCGTCCGCCGACACGAGGCGCCGGCACCAACGTCCCGAGCGCCGTCTGCCCGGTCCAGCGCGACCAAATATTCTACATGCTTCAACAGGCTGCTTCTTATTCCTTCATACCGCATCCGAACGGTTTGACCAATCTTGACTTTCCTTGACCTTTCCTTCACAATAGAAGGGAAGGGTGGTGGTGGCGCGATGCTCACGGTGCGTACGGCGCTCTCCCTGACCGCTCTGTTCGGACTCACCGCCCTCGTGGGCTGGAGCACGGTGGGTCCCCTGGGTGCGGCGGTGGTGATCGGCGTGTCCCTGCTGACCAGCACCGCGGCCTACCGGGGCCGGGTGCGGGTCTCGCTGCGGCAGATGGGAGGCCGTCCGATTCAGTGGTTTGAGGCGCCTGACCTCTATGAGCTCGTGGATGCGCTGGCGCGGCGGGCCGGCGTGCCGACGCCCCGTCTCTACCTGCTTCCGGGGCAGATGGTCAACGCCGTTGCGGTGGCCACCGCCGGCAGCAGCGCCATCGGGCTCACGCGGCCGCTCCTGCGGCTGATGCCGCCGGACGAGGTGGCGGCCATCATCGCACACGAGCTCTCGCACATCCGCCACGGAGACCTGCTGCTGAACGCGGTTGCGGCCGGCCTGGCCGGTGCGGCGGCGGTGCTGGCCGAGCTGGGCCGCTTCGGCGTGATCCTGGCCTGGCTCCTCGGGGCCCCGGTGGGGCTGGGCGAGCTCACCGCCGCGCTGCTGATCGCGGCCGGCGTCCCGACGGTGGCCCTGGCCCTGCGCATGAGCATTTCCCGGGCGCGGGAGTACCTGGCGGATGCGGGGGCAGCCGCCCTGGTGGGTTCCCCGCAGCTGATGGCCCGGGCCCTGCGGCGGCTGGAGCGGCTCAACCGGCCCGCGTGGTGGCAGCGGCTCCTGGGCTACCCGGCGCCGGTGGAGCCGACGGGCTGGGCCGCCCTGCTCAGCAGCCATCCGCCGACCCGAATGCGGATCGCCCGGCTGCTGGCGATGTGCCCGCCCCAGCCCGGACTGGCTTACCTCGGATGAGACGCGCACACCGAGCCGCCCCGCCCGACGCGGGGTGGCTTGCGCGCGGGCGGACGTGCGCAGGCCGGGTGGAAGGACGGGTACAAGGCGTGGCAGCGACTCTGCGGGAGGGGAAGGACGGCACCCGGATGGGTGGCGAACCGGCCGGAGAGGATGGTCCGGCACAGAGGAAGTCCGTCTGAAGAGAGCGAACAAGGGAGGCAGGAGGGTCTGACGCGGATGCCGTTTACGATGTGGGATCGGTTCCCGGTTTTCGGCCGCCACGACGAGGCCACCCTGGCTCAGCTCAGGCGGTGCGCCGATGCGGGCCGGGCCCTCGGCGCGGCCCTGATGGCCGACGGCCACAAGGGCTACAGCCAGCCGATCGGCGGGGTGCTCTTCTACGAGCGGTTCATCTCGCCTTCGGGCGTGGGCTACGACATCGCCTGCGGCAACAAAGCGGTGCGCACGGACCTCGTCTACGGTGAGATCAGGAGGGACAGAGAACGCATCGCCGCCGAGATCCACCGGCGGGTGGCCTTCGGCCTGGGCCGGAAGAACGCCGAGCGGGTCGACCACGAGCTGTTCGACGACCCGACCTGGCGCGACGTGCCCCCGCTCATGAGCCTGAAGTCGATGGCCCGGGACCAGCTGGGCACCGTGGGCGCCGGGAACCACTACGTGGACATCATGGCCGAGGTGCCGGAGGACTGGCGGCTGGGCGACCCGATCGCAGACGGCGCGCCGGTGTGGGTGGCCGTGCACTTCGGCTCCCGGGGCTTCGGCCACCGCACCGCCAGCGGCTTCCTGAACCTGGCGGCCGGCCGCCCCTTCGACGCGGGGGCCCCCGGCGAGTCGATGGACCAGCCGCCGACGCTCATCCCGGTCGGTTCGGAGCTGGGCCAGGCCTACATCGCCGCCATGCGGCTCGCCGGCCGGTACGCCTACGCCGGCCGCGACTACGTGGTGGACCAGGTGCTGCGCATCCTCGGCGCCCGGGCGACGTTCACCGTGCACAACCATCACAACTTCGCCTGGTACGAGGAGCACCGCGGCGTGAAGGGCTGGGTGATCCGCAAGGGCGCCACGCCGCTCTTCCCGGGCCAGCTGGGCTTCATCGGCGGCTCGATGGGCGACGTGGCGGTGGTGGTGGAGGGCGTGGACCACGAGGAGTCGCAGGCGGCCCTGTACAGCACGGTCCACGGCGCCGGCCGGGTGATGTCCCGCACCCAGGCCGCCGGCAAGTGGCGGCGGCAGGGAGGGCGCCGGGTCCGGGCGGGCGGTGCGGTGGACATGGATGCGGTCCGCCGGCGCCTGGCCGGGGCGGGCGTGGCCGTCTGCGGCGCAGACGCCGACGAGGCGCCGCAGGTCTACCGCCCGCTCAGGGAGGTGCTGGCCTTCCACGCCCCGACGATGAAGATCCTTCACGTGCTGGCCCCGGTCTGCGTGGTGATGGCCGCGGCCGACGAGTACGACCCCTATAAGGATTGAGGAGGTAGCGGACATGGAGGTGCGTCTGGACCCCCGGCTGCTTACGATCGCCGCTGCGCTCACGGCCGGCGGCGCCCCTGCGGCCGACGAGCATCCCCTGGTCACCGGGACCCGGCAGCGTCTGGCCGGCGCATCGGATCACCCGGCCGTACGCTGGCTCCGCGAGGCGCAGGCCCGGCACGGCCTGCTGGGGCTGGCGATGCAGGCCGTACAGCTCGGTCTGCCGCCGGACTTCGACGACAGTTGCCCCGACGGGGTGCCGGCCTTCGTGGAGGCGTGGTTCGGCGAGGTCGACCGGGCGGCCGTGGCGGACGCCCTCCGGTCCGCCTGGCGCGACCTGCGCATCGGGGAGCTGCTCCGTGAGCAGGCCACCGAGTGGGAGAAGGTCGTCCAGGATGTGACGCAGCTGCTGGCGGGCGCGCGGATCGAGCACTTCCAGCGCCTCTTCTGGGGCCGCTTCCCCTACGAGGCCGTGGTGGTGCCGCTCTGGAACATGTACGGCGGCGGACTCCGGGGCGTGGGGGTGGCCAACGTGCGCGAGACGTACGCCGTGTGCCTGCCGAAGGGGGCTGCGCCGCCCGACCGGCTCGACCTGCTGATGCTGGCGCAGCACGAGGCCAGCCATCCGGTGCTGGACAGCATCCAGCGGCAGCACCCCGGCGTGCCCGACGACTGCGCCTTCATCGAGGGGGACTGCCCCCCGTCCGCCCCGTTCGCCCGGGACTACGGCGACGCGACCTTCCGCTGGGTGGAGACCCTGATCCGCACCTCCACCTGCTTCTACCTGGAGTACCTGGGCCGGTCGGAAAACGCCGAGGCCTTTGCGGAGTCCCAGGCGGCGGCGGGCGTGACGGCCATCCGGCTGTTCCGGGACGCCTTGCGCCCGTGGTGGGAGGCGCGCCGGCAGGGCATGGCCCCGGGGCTGGACCTGGCCCTGCCCCAGCTTCCGGCCTGGTTGCGGTCGGCCCTCGCACGGTAGCGAGAGGTTGAGACCCGCGCAGCTGCAAGATGGTACGGCATAGCTGCGGGTTGGTCCTGGCACAGCAGCGCGATGGTGCCGGCGTGCCGCACGCCGCAGGGGCGGCGGAGACCGGCGCCATCTGTACATCTGTAACCTGTACACGGAGGGGGATCTGGGAATGCGGAATGAGGCGGTGCCGACGCCCTCGGGCGCCGGCGTGGCGATCCAGAACCGGTTGATGGGGCCCGACGGGGGCAGCGAGAAGCTGCTGGTGATGCTGCCCGGCAACAACTACAGCTGCGACGCGCCGGCCTTCTTCTACCTGAGGCAGGCCGCGATCCAGGCCGGCTGGGACGTGCTTTCCACCACGTACGCCTTCCAGGTCGTGGGCGGGGAGATCGACGGCCCTACCATGCTGGCCGACGTGCGGGCAGCGGTGGACCAGGTGCTGCCGAAGGGCTACCGGGAGGTTTGCATCTGCGCCAAGTCGCTGGGCTCGCTCATCGCCCTGCCGCTGGCCCGCAGCCTTGACGGGCACCGGGTGTCGCTTCTGATCCTGACCCCGATCCCCCAGTTCTTCGTGGAGCCCGTGGGCGACCTGCGCACGATGGTCGTCATCGGCACGGCCGACCCCGTCTACCAGATGGAGGAGTGCGCCGCCGCACGGGAGCGGGCGGACGCCGAGTGGGTGACCGTCCCGGGCCTCGACCACGGGTTCAACGTGAAGGGGGACTGGAAGGCCTCCGTGGCGGCCATGGAGCAGGTGATCGCGCCCTGCGTCCGGTTCCTGGGGCCGCTTCAGGGGAGCGCGTAGCGGGCCGGCACCCGCCGCAACGGATCAAGGCCACGGATACGCCGGTCACCGTGTCACCGGCATATCCGTGGCCTTTGGCTCACGGTTTACTCCATCAGATCGATCCGATCCAGTATCCGGCCCGCCAGTACGACGCCGAGGCCGGCCGCCACCAGCCAGGCGGGAATCGCCACCCACAGGAGCAGCGACTCATACCCGGTGAGGGCGAAGGCTACCAGCGTGATGGCGTACACGAACACTCCGAGCCCCAGCCAGATGGATGACGAGGTGGAGGGCTCCCGGGCGCTGCCGCCCACAGCCGTCCGCACGACCTGCATCAGCAGCGTCAGCGCCGGGATGATGATGACCGAAGCGGCGGCGATCGCCAGCGTCAGTACCCATTCCGTGCCCGCCAGGTAGGCCGCCGCGCAGGAACCGGCCAGCGCCGGCAGGACGGAGACGACACAGAGGCAGAGCCACTTGGCGAGCAGGTAGGTGAGCGACCCGGCCGTGGAGCGCAGCAGCCCCAGGATGCCCTGGTCCCCTGGAAGGATGATCGCGGCCGTCGTGGAACCGGTCGTCATCGCCAGCAGGGTGGGGAGGAGCACGGTCATCAGCCCGCGGATCTCCGGCTCGCCCTCTCGCGCCAGAACCAACAAGCTGTCGCCGGCGAAGAGGAAGAGGGCGATGACGCCCAGGGGCATCACCCAGGGCAGGATCACGTACCGGGGCCGCCGCAGGAACAGGCGCAGGTCGTGGCGCAGCAGGGTGACCAGGGGATGCGGCGGCTCTGCGGCGCCCTCCGCCGGACGACCTGCCGCCCCGACCGTGCTGGCGGGCGTCCGGCGGACTGGCTCCTGCCTGACCTGCTCCGGGATGCCGCTCCGGCGGGGAGCGCCGGCGGGCGCCTGCTTCAGCGCGGCCAGGAGGGCCACGGCGACGGCAGCCAGGCCGGCCAGTTCGGCCAGCCCTGCCAGGAGCGAGCGCACCGCGCCCGTCCAGGAGGCGGCCGTGAAGGCGGCCGCATACCAGTAGATGCCGGTCCAGCGGTCCAGGGGCCCGAGCGCAGCCAGCGCCTGCGGGAGGGAGGTTCCCATTCCCACGGCCCGGCCGAACCAGACGCCCGCGGCCACCAGCGGGATCATGGCCAGCACGTAGAGCCAGCGGATTCGCTCCAGGTGGTCCAGCAGCAGCCGCCCGCTGATCGCTACCAGGTGCATGTGGAGCCAGAGCAGCGGATAGGTGATGGCCAGCGCACCCAGCGAGGCGGGGGAGGCCAGCACCGGGCCGGCGAACAGGCACAGGACCGCCAGTGCGAGCCCGAGGTGCCTCACCAGGCCCTCCGCGAGCCACATGGCCAGCTGCGTGACGCGGCTCACCGGCAGGACCGCCAGGAACTCCAGCTCTTCCCGGGTGGGAACCCTGCGCATATACACGCCCAGCGCCGTGAAGGCCAGGATCCAGCCGGCCGTGCGGTAGAGGGGGAGCCATGCACCGGCCGGTGAAAGCATCGTCGAGACGAACAGCAGGTAGCCGCCCACGACCGTGAACGCCAGCAGGCGGGCGATCAGCAGCAGCGGCCTGTCCGCACGGTACCACGACTCCCTGAACCCCATGCGTAAAATCGTCCCAAGAACGGGCACCACGGTAGGCAGTCCGTCTCCCTTCCTCACGCTCAGCTTGCCTGCGCGTCCTTCAGCACGCGGAAATACTGCTCTTCCAGTGATCCCAGTTGCGTTGCCGGCGACCACTTGCCGCCGACGAGCCGGCCCCTGTCGATGATGCAGACGGCGTCGGACATCTCCTGCGCCGAAGGAAGCAGGTGCGTGGACATGAGCACCGCGCAGCCCTGCGCGCGGAGCCCGGCGATGATGTCCTTGAACAGGCGGGCCTGCTCCGGATCGAGGCCGTTCAGCGGTTCATCCAGCAGCAGCAGCGAGGGCTGGTGCAGGAGCGCCATGCAGAGCCCCAGCTTCCGTTTCATGCCCAGCGAGTACTCGCCGGCGAGCCGGTCGGCGTCCCCGGCCAGGTCGAACCGGGCCAGCAACTGCTCGATCCGGGGCAGGCTCTCGGCGCGCGGCAGCCGGCGCAGGTCGCTGACGAACAGCAGCATCTCCCGCCCGGTGAGGCTCGGGTAGACGAAGGGGACGTCCGGCAGGTACCCCACGGACTGCTGGCACAGCTGCCGGTCCCGTACCAGCGACCTTCCGCCCAGGAGGATCTCGCCCTGGTCGGGCCGGATGAGACCGGCGATCAGCCGGAGGGTGGTCGTCTTGCCGGCCCCGTTGGGGCCCAGCAGCGAGACCACCTCGCCGGGGGCGACATCCAGGGTCAGGTCCTGCAGGGCACGGGTCCCGCCGAAGGACTTGGATACATGTTGCAGCGAAAGGGTCATCACTGCCCCAGCTCCTTCAGCCTGTACGTCATCCCGATCAGCAAGGAGAAGCTGCCCACCAGGAGGATGAAGGAGCCCGGTTCCGTCGGTCTCCGTTCTCCGGTGAGCAGTTGTCCCCTGCACAGGTAGAGGACCACGGCCTGCGCGACCGTAAGGATCGGCAACACGGCTCGCCGGATGAGGTTGTCATACTGCATGATCTCCTGGACGTTCAGAACCCAGGCCGCACCTGCGGCGAGCGTGAGCAGCGCCGAAACCAGCCACAACAGCCGGACCACGGTCTCACCACTCCTTTGGCGGTACAAGTCACAGCACACGGGCGGGAGCAACATCGGCACAATGCGGACGGGCGGACGGCATTGCCGCACTCATATATCAATACATACAAGAAGTAACAGGTTGAAGACAAGTACCCCGGCGGTCCGTGGTGACTCGATCGGAGCCTGCGCCGGGATGAGGAGGGGGCCAAGTGCATGGCAGCACTTGGCCCATCCACTTCAGTTGTACGGGTTGGCTTACTTGTTATAGAGGTCGTCGATGATGTAGAGTGCGCCTCCTGCCATTGAACTGCCGGTGACCACCATGCCGGTTCCCGCCAGGCCGGCCCCTGCTGCGGCCACAGCCAGGCCACCGGTGGCGATGGCGACGCCGATGAAGAGGGCGCCGATCGCGGCGGCGGTGGCGACACCTTTCCAGCTCTGGCCCTCGATGAGGAGGGCCTGCCCGGCATCGATCTCCACGGCTGCCGAGACCGCAGCATGCCCCGTGAGGGCAGCAACCCCCTTGCCGGCGAGCTGGCCGCCGAAGGCCACCAGCAGCAGCATGAGGAAGCCGGCGAGCACGGGCCATGCGATCGGCTGGCGGTGAGTGACCATGAGCGCCATGAGTTCTTGCCTCCCCCAAAAAGGCGAATGATGGTTACTTATTGGCCTTCATGGATGCCCCTTGTGCGATGCTGAGCAAGCCTCCGCCGATCAGCCCGGCTCCTTCAGCGAGCGCCAGCCCGGCACCCGCCTTGGCGGTCCCCGCGATGATCGCAGCCGCCGGCGGAGCCGCGATCGCCACGCCGACAACCACGGCAGCGACGCCCACGGCGATGAAGAACGTGCCCCACCCGTCGGCGCCGGTGATGACCTGCTCCTCAGCGTACGAGAGCTGGTAGCCGGTCGTGGTCGCCGACGGAGCCGGGAGGAGGTAACTCGCAGCCAGCAGCGCGATCACGGCCGCCAGCACGGCCCATCCCAGGGGCATCCTCTGCTCGTGCAGGACACTCAGCGACACAGTCAACCCCTCCTTGTGCAGATCTTCGGGCGAACGCCCTGTATTTCCGAACAGATTGTGGCGCGCTCACAATCTGGTCGGGTCTCAGGAGCCTGCGGGGTGGTTGAGGAGCATGACCACACCGCTCCAGAAGTAGGCAAAGGCATGCCTGGTGAACTGGACGTAGTGTCCTTGTGCGGGGTCGTACACTTCTACGAAGTCAGGCTGTACGTCCGTCAGCACGACGTAGTGCTGCCACCGGTTCATATAGGCCACGGCCGGGAGGGGCAGCTCGCCCAGGTCCCTTTCCGGCCACCGCCACGATCTGACCTCCAACCCGAGCGCTTCTGCGGCCTGCCTCATACCCGCCAGCGTCGTTCCGCCGGCGCCCGTTCCCGCCAGCCGCGCAACCTCCTCCTCGGGGACGAGAACCCCGAACTCGTTTTCCAGGATGTAGCGGAGGGCGGCCGGGCCGCACGACACATCCGTGGTCTGCCTGTACTCGGGGTCGCTTTTCGCGAGCACGGTCACGCCCAGGTAAGCCCGACTGACCGACAGACCATACGAAAGTGCGAATGAGAACAGGAAAAGAACACACAACGCGAACGAAGCTGACAAAATACGGCGCGTCATTTCTTTGCCCACTAGTTGAAATTCTCTTTGGAGACTGATTATACAAACGACAACTACAGAGGTCAATATGGTTTTCTTACTTCTTTTCAGAAGCGGGGTCGTACAGCGGCAGGATCGAGCAAGTAAGAAACAGCCACAGCGCAACTCGGCGCTGTGGCCCTGAACGATCATCGGGGGCGGCCCGACGGCCGCCCCCGGTTCTCCTGCAAGTCCTACGCCTCGACCGCCGCCCGGTACGCCTTCTGCAGCGCCCGGACCACCGGCCCCACCTTGCCGTCGCCGATGGGCTTTCCGTCGACGGCGATGACCGGCGTCACCTCCGACGTGGTGGAGGTGACGAACAGCTCCTGGCAGCGCGCGAGAGCTGCCAGCGGGATCCCCTGCTCCAGCACCGTGTACCCCAGCGCCCGGGCGTCCCGGAGGACCCGCTGGCGGGTGATGCCGTTCAGGATGTAGTTGCAGGCCGGATACGTGACGATGGCGCCGTCGATGACGGCGAATACGTTGCTGGCGCTGCCCTCGATGACGAACCCGTCCCGCACGAAGAGCGCCTCGTACGCGCCCTGCTCGGCGGCCTGCTGCTTGGCCAGGATGTTGGGCAGCAGCGACACGCTCTTGATGTCGCACCGGGCCCAGCGCTGCTCGGGCACCGTGATGGCGGTAACCCCCTCCTGCCGGCGCCGCTCGCCGTCGGCCAGGGCTGCCGCAGACAGCGGGTGCGTGAGCACCAGCACCGTCCGCTCGACGGCTTCGGTCGGGAAGGCATGGGCCCGGGGGGCGTGCACACCCCGCGTGACCTGGAAGTAGACCGTGCCCTCATCCAGCCCGTTGCGCCGGATGAGCTCGTGCGTCACCCCGGTCAGCCCCTCGACGTCGGGCTCAGGCAGACGCAGTTCCCGGGCGCTGCGGCAGAGCCGCGCCAGGTGCGGCTCCAGGTCGAACGGCCGTCCGCCGTAGACCCGGACCACTTCGTAGATACCGTCGGCGAAGAGAAAGGCCCGGTCCTCCACCGGGATCTTCGCCTCCGCATAAGGAACATACTGCCCGTTCAGGTACACCGTCGACGACATGCGTCCGCCTCCCGTGGTGGTGGAATTTATTGTGAGGAAAATACGGGATCCGCACACCGGTCTCCTGCCGGACCGGGTGTGCGGATCCTCCGGATTTTCAACTTGCATTGGCGCGGGACCCGAACAGCCGCTCCAGCAGCCCCGGCTCGTTGCGCCGCACCGTGACTCTCAGCCAGATCTGCCCGTCCTGATCCAGGGGCGGAGCTCCCGGCAGGTGGATCTTTGCCGTCTTGTCCAGCAACCGGAGCCTCAGGTTGGGGAGTTCTCTGACGACCTGCACCAGATCTCCGAAGACGGTGAGGATGATGGTCTCCGAGACAGCGTAGACCAGTTCCTGCCCGTTCACCACCGAGCAGACGACCTTGCGCCCTGGCATGACCCGCTCCTCGTCGGAGCCGGTGCGGCGGACGAAGGTCAGCCAGATCTCATGGCGACCCGGGCGCACCTTCGGGATGCCCGTCTCGGTGACGATCGCTGTGGCCACATTCCGGATGATCCTGTCCAGCTCCTTGTGCCCCATCTGACCACCCCCGTTTCAGGATGGGGAACAGCTCCGGATCCGGCGTCACCCACAACGTCTTGTGATTGTCGTAGATGACCATGCCCGGCCGGGCGCCGGCGGGCTTGCGCACGTGTTTGCGCGCCGTGTAGTCCACGGGCACGCCCGACGACTGCCTGGCCTTCGAGTGGTAAGCCGCAAGCGCCGCCGCCTCCAGAAGCGATCGCTCCGGTACCTCCTTTCCGGGCGGCACCCGCAGAATGACGTGTGAACCGGGAATCTCCTTCGTGTGGAACCAGAGGTCCTGGGGACCGGCCAGCTTCAGCGTCAGGTAGTCGTTCTGGCGGTTGCTGCGGCCGATCCAGATCTCCAGCCCGTCGGACGAGCGCAGCGTGATCGGCCGGCGGGCACTCTGGTCCTTTCCGCTGCCTGTCGCCGTTCCGTTGCCGGTTGCCTTCCCGTTGCCAGCCGTCCGCCGGTTGCCCGCGGCCACCCGGTCGTCCCCCGCCTGGCGCCGGCCGCCCCCGCCGGCCCGGCGGGATCCGTGATCCCGCACGTATCCCTCGGCCGCCAGCTCCCGGCGCACCTCCTCCAGGTCCGGCAGCGACTCGGCCTGCTCCAGGGTGACTTCGACCTGCTCCAGATAGGCCAGCTCGGCCCGGCTTCGCGCCAGTTGCTCCTGGATGGCCGCGAGGCCGCTGCGGGCCCGCTGGTAGCGGCGGTAGTAGACCTGGGCGTTTTCGGTGGGGGTGAGCGCAGGGTCCAGGGGGATGACCATCTCGCTGCCCTGCGGGTCGTAGTAGTTCACGACCCGGACTTCCGTCATGCCCTTGGTGATCTGCCACAAGTTGGCGGTGATGAGCTCGCCCTGCACGCGGTAGGTCTCGGCGGACTCCGCCTTGGCCAGCGACTCCTCCTGCGCCTGCAGCTTCCGGCGCACCCGGGCGATCTCGTCGCGCACCAGGCGGGCGAGGCTCCCCCGCAGCGACCGGAACCGCTCCTCCTCGGCCCGCTGGCCGAAGTAAGCGTCGATGCAGGCGGAGACCGACCCGAACCCCGTCTCGGCCCGCCCGGGCCAGTGCCGGAGCGGCAGGACGTGGAACTCCTTCAGACGCCCGTCGGTGTCGTAGAGGAGGCGCGGCGCCCAGTCGCAGGCGCCGGCCAGGTCTCGCACCGCCGCCGCCAGGGCGGCCGGATCCACCTCCCGCAGCGGGGAGTCCGCCGGAGCGCCCGTGCGGAAGACCGCCTCCCGGGCCAGGAGCGGCCCCAGCCCGTCCACCCGGTCCAGCAGGACCTGCCAGGCCGGGGCGTTCACGTCGCCTTCCGCCAGGTCAGCGGCCGTCACCGCGGCCGGATCCCGCTTGCCCGTGGCCGGCGGGGGCACGTAGGGCAGGCCGGGCAGCAGCTCCCGGTACCGGTTGACCTCCTCGGTGACGCGTCGGACGGCGTCCACGATGCGCCCCTGCGGGTTGATGAGGACGATGTTGGAGTGCTTGCCCATCACCTCGTTGACAAGCGTGTAGGTTACCGGGTTGCCGAGTTCGTCGGTGTTGCGGATGGAGATGCGGCAGATGCGGTCGCGTCCCGCCTGCTCGATGGCGGCGATGCGGCCGCCTTCCGCGTACTTGCGCATGAGCATGCAGAACATCGGCGGCGCAGGCGGGTTGCGCTTCTCGATCTGGGTCAGGTGAACCCGCGCGTGGCGGGGGTGGGCCGAGAGGAGCAGCCGATAGTTTTCCCCGCCGGCGTAGCAGAGCAGGGCCAGCTCGTCGCTTTCCGGCTGGTAGATCTTGCTGATGCGGCCGCCGACCAGACGCTGGTTCAGCTCGGCCACGACGGCCGCCATTACTTTGCTGTCAAAGGCCATCCAGAGGGCTCCTTCGTCATACCTGTCTCTACGTTAAGCTTACCACGGCCGGGGGTGCCCTGTCATTGGCTGGATCGCCGCACCGGTGGTGCCCGTGCCGTCGCAGGTCGGCCCGCAGGCGCGGGTCTGCCCACGGGCAGACCCGAAGATGTACCTGCGGGCAGAGGATACGCCGCGGCAGCACGGGTAGAATGAAGGCCAGCTTCTAATACGTGGATCCAAAAGGGGTTGGATCATATGAACCTGCCTTCGCTGCAGGTCGGCGACAAGACCGCCCGGCTGTGCATCGTGCAGGGCGGGATGTCGGTGCGCATCGCCCTGCACCGGCTCGCCGCGGCGGTCGCGGAGTGCGGCGGGGTCGGCACGATCGGCGGGATGGGCATCCCGCCTGAAGAGCTGCGCCGGGAGATTCGCGCCGCACGGGCCCTGACCGACGGGGTGGTGGGCGTGAACCTGATGTACGCCGGCTACCTTTTCGACCGGCTGCTGGACGTCTGCATCGAGGAGCGGGTGGACTACGTGGCCATCGGCGCCGGCTTCGCCCGCGGCCCGTTCAGGAAGCTGCACGAGGCGGGCATTCCGGGCTTCTGCATCATCTCGTCGGCGAAGGCGGCCCGCATCGCCGCGCGGACCCCCGGCATCACCGGCATCGTCGTGGAGAGCGGACAGGCCGGCGGCCACCTGGGGCCGGAGGATCCCGAGATCTCCACCTGGGAGCTCTTCCCGCCGGTCCGGGCCGCCCTGCGCGAGGCGGGCTTCACCGGGCCGATCATCGCCGCCGGCGGGCTGCTCACCCGGCAGGACGTGCTGCGCGCCCTGGCGATGGGCGCCGACGGCGTGCAACTGGGCATTCGCTTCGCCATGACCGAGGAGTCGGCCGCCTCGCCCGAGATGAAGGCCAGGTGGGTCGCCGCCACCGGCTCCAAGGTCACCGACTGGAGCCCCACCGGCTACGCGAGCCGCTCCATCGTGCCGCACGTGCCCTTCGAGGCCCTGCCCCGCACCCGCGAAAACGGCGGCACTTACAGCTGCATCAACTGCCTGAAGTTCTGCCAGCACCGGGACGAGGGCCGCTCCCACTGCATCTGGAACGCCCTGAACAACGCCCAGCAGGGCCGGGTGGAAAACGGCCTGATCTTCTGCGGCGGTCGGATCGGGGAGATCAACGACATCGTGCCCGTGGCCGAGGTCTTCCGGCGGCTGACGACGCCGACGGCAGACGAGGCGGCGGCGGACTGATGATGAGGCGACTGCGAGTCGATGATAAGGGGGCCGGCGACGGCCCCTGTTTGCTGTTGGTGGCCCACCCCTGCCGGGGACGCCGCAGTCAGGGCTCGTCGGGGCATGAGGTGGAACATGGCGCCAACACTCAGGGCGAACAGACCGGATGGCGGCGCTGAGGCATACGCCGCGGTGTCCTGGCCTATCGGGTTACCCCCCGGATTGGGGCTGCCGAGGGCTCCGGCAGGCAACCAGAGTCCCGCCGCCGCGCGATCGCCCGAGATTGTCCATGCCCCCGGTCTACCCCTCCGGGCTGGTGCGTACGGTTGGACAGAGGTGAAGCCTGCATGTCCAAACCATGGCACCAGATGGGGGCGGACGAAGCCGCTGCCGCCCTCGCATCGGATCCGTCCGCCGGCCTGACCGAGGCCGAGTGCCGGCGGCGGTTGGAGGAGTTCGGCCCCAACCTGCTGGAAGGCGCGCCCCGGGTTCCCTGGTGGCGCATCCTGCTCGCCCAGTTCCAGGACTTCATGGTCATCGTGCTCCTCATCGCGACCGCCATCTCCTACGGCATGGGCGAGACCGCCGACGCGATCACCATCGTCGTCATCGTCGTGCTGAACGCCGTGCTCGGCTTCGTGCAGGAGTACCGGGCCGAGCGGTCGCTGGAGGCGCTGAAGGAGCTGGCCGCGCCCACCGCCCGGGTCGTCCGCGAGGGCCAGGAGGTGACGGTGCCCGCCCGCGACCTGGTGCCCGGCGACCTGCTGCTGGTGGAGGCCGGCGACCGCATCCCCGCCGATGCCCGCCTGGTGGAGGCGCCGGGGCTGGAGGTGGAGGAGTCGGCCCTGACCGGCGAGTCGCTGCCCGTGCGCAAGTCGGCGGCCTGGGCAGGCGCCGCGGACGTGCCTTTGGGCGACCGGCGAAACATGCTGTACATGGGGACCACGGCCACCCGGGGCAGGGGGAGGGCCCTGGTGGTGGCGACCGGCATGCAGACCGAGATGGGCCGCATTGCCGGCCTGATCCAGGAGGTCGGCGAGGAGGAGACCCCCCTGCAGAAGCGGCTGGCGCAGCTGGGCAGGTGGCTGGTGGCCGGCTGCCTGACGGTGTGCGCCATCGTGGTGCTGGCCGGGCTGCTCCGGGAGGACG
>Ga0134099_1002173_pt1 | contig 16725 bp, 10 predicted proteins | sample 10_taG_2_FD_105482 | JGI IMG/M metagenome (GOLD analysis project Ga0134099, IMG submission 105482) | Switchgrass degrading microbial communities from high solid loading bioreactors in New Hampshire, USA - 10_41_5_180_A2 metaG | ecosystem: Engineered > Bioreactor > Semi-continuous > Anaerobic >...
ACGCAGTTGATCAGGCAGGTTTTCGGCCGGTCATTTGGTTGGTCACGAACTACCTGGAAACCATGTCGATATGAGCCGGTGGATTCAATCTCCGAAGTGCGGGAGATGAGCGAGGAGGAGAAAGCCGCTGAAGCACGCGGGATTGAGTACGAGTACTGGAGGGACAAGTCGCACCCCGGCTTGTTTCGGGACGACGGCAGGGCTAGCAACGGTAACCCAGATTACATCTACGTCTATCTGAACCAGGGCAATGCCTCGGAGCACTTTGACGTACCTGCTTACTTGGATACGACCGTTAACCGGGTACGGGTACCCATTCGTTTTATCAGCGAGATGATGGGAGCAGAGGTTTCGTGGGACCAAGTTGGGCGTCGGGTAACGATTCATTTCCCCGCCGTAACCCGCAAGATAATGAAGGCGGTCCCTGCTCCCGGGTACGACTATCCCGACCTGTTTGATCCCGAAGAGTATCTCCCCAACGGGCATCGCTTCCTCTTGGAGGAACGAACTGTCAGCATACCGGAGCGCACAATCACACTCACAATCAACCATCCAGTGGCAGTGGTAGACGGGAAGGAAGTGCCGCTTGATGCCCCCCCGGTAATTCGGAATGACCGGACCATGGTGCCCGTCCGTTTTATCGCTGAACAGATGGGAGCCAAGGTCTACTGGGTAGGTGCCGAGCCGATTTTCCGACGTGATGACGGAACCATGTCGGGCACCTACCAGGTTCACATCTTCACGCCCTTCTTCCCCCTGTATGAGTATCCAAGCTGGTACCTCGAAAACCGGGCGGTACGGTACTGAGGGGGGCCGGAGGATGAGGTGGCGACGGTGGGCTGCAACTGGGATCGCCGTCTGGCTGACCTTCATGTCGTCCTCGCAGGGCCTGGCGGGGGACTGGATCACCAAGGGTGGATCGCCGCAACGCACGTCGGCTGTATCGGACCCCACTGGGCTGGTTGAGTTTACCACATACTGGGAGACGGAGCCCTTAGGGGCAAGTGCCGCACAGCCCGTGGTGATCGACAACGTGGTTTTCCACTCGGCTGGCGCCTTTCTGTGGCGGATAGAACTGGACGACCAGCGAAAACCGATCGGAGAACTGGCGCCGGTCCATGATGGGGCGACCAGAACGCAGGTTAGAGTTCACCAACCATCGGGCGGTCAGGTGATCCCTCCGCAGTCGAGCCCTACGTACAGCCCGGAGACAGAGGTTCTGTACTTTGGCACGGGGTATGGCTGGCTGTGGGCTTATCACACAAGGGAAGGGTGGTTTCGTCGGGCCGAACTAGACCTGGGCTGTCCGATTGTCGGTTCGCCGCTGGTGATCCACGACCAGGGACGAGACATCGTGGTTGTGGCTGACCGGCCGAACTACGAAGATGAGAAAAACCGCTCCGATGGGCGGCCTCTATGCCCACGCGACTTCGGTAAGGTCTGGGTGGTCCAGGAACTGGACAGGCCGGGCAGGTCCGTGCGACGGCAGGCCTATGAGGCACCGGCGACCAAGCAAGACGAGGGCGGCTTCGGCGGCTTCATCACCCCGTCGGCGGTCATGGCCCTGCCCCATGGCGAGAACCCCAGCTTCGTGATCGGCACGGACGGATTCGAGGGTGGACGGGCCATCCGTCTGGCGCTGGATCGCGCGAACGACTACCGTCCGTACCGGGTCTGGACAGTTGACGGCGCCGCTGGCTTCGCGGGCAACTTCACCTCTGACGGAAACAACGCCTATTGGGTGGACACAAGCGGGCGTCTGTGGGGTGTGGGTCTGTCGAAAGGGCGCGAACCAGCAAACTGGCCCAGCTACTCCATCAACCTCCCTGCTCTCATCGGCGCCAGGGCCGCATTCACCAACACCGAGCCCGCGGTTGAGGTCCGTCAGGGCCCCGACGGCCCGGAGACCCACCTGTACATCACCCTGCGCAACTACACCGACACCGGCGCGGACCTGCGGAGCGGCCGTACCGGTAACGACGGCGCGGTGGTGGCGGTGGGGCCGGACGGCCAGGTGAAGTGGTTCCGCAAGTTCGGCCCGGCGGACAGGCTGAACGGGGAGAAGGCGTCCATGAACACCGCCCCGCTGGCGCTGGTGGGCCGGGGGGCGCTCCTGTTCGGCGACGTGAACGGGTACCTGTACACGTACTCCCTGGACACCGGCAACGCGGCCGGCGGCGATCCCCGCCCGGCCCTGATCCGCCCGACCGACAAGGCGCCCACCAACCGCTTCCTGCTCCTGCACGACGGCGAACGGCCGGCCGATGGTCCCTTCAACTTTTCGCAGTTCGCAGGCGTGGGCATCGACCCCGTCTTCGTGGACGGACTCCTGATCACAGGCTACAACTTCTACTGGAACGGGGAGCCCTCCGGACGCCTTGTGGCCTACCGGGTCGGGGAGGCATACGACCTGCGCTGGCTCGACAGTCCCGAGCCGGTGGTGCTGGTCCCGGGCGCTCCGGTGTCGGTGCAGGCCCGGGTGCAGTTGGAGTTGACCTCACGCACCCTCGGGGAACTCTGCGAGGCGGTGGCGGTGCAGTGGTTCCTGACCGACCAGAACGGGCGGCTGGTCCGCAGCCTGGGGGAGACGCCCCTCCCGCCAAGCCTCGCACCGCAGCAGCCCCACACCGTCACGGTGACGGTGAGTGCCGTCGAGGGTGACCCGGAGGAGGGCGAGATCGTCGGCGTGATCGACCTGCCCTCCGTCTATGCCCTGAGTGCTGCTCACACCGCAAACCCCAAGGTTGCCCTGGCCCGGGCGATTGGGGCGGCGCTGGGACTTCCCGCCGAGAAGAGCTGCGCCGGTGCGGTGGCCGAGGTGGTCGAGCGGGAGGGGGAGCCCGGCCCGGAGGGAGGGCTGGCCAACAACGTCCTCACCTTCGCCTACAACCGCCCCGAGCAGCAGGTTGTGGATGATCCGGCGGTGGTGGGCCTGATGACGCCGGAGATGGCGGAAGCGGGGAAACCGTTCGAAGTGGGTATTTACCTGGACTACCGGAACAACCTGGGCCGCAGTCAGATCCGGGTGCCGCTCCGGCTGTGGGCGCGGCCGGCGGCAGGAGGGTCGCCGCCGGCTGGGGCCTGGCGGGAGGTGACCATCCAGCACGGTGCCTGCTGCACCGCCAGGCCGGGAACCATTCCGGGGCTGGCTGCCGGGGTGTGGGAGATCATCGCCGAGATCGACTACCCCGGCGACACGCGCCCTGAGAATAACCGGGTTGTCCGCCGGGTCGAGGTACTGGACATGCGCTCAGGCGGCGGGGGCGGCCCGGAGGGCGGGGCCATCACGGACTGAGCGGGTGCAGTTGGAAGATGGTCCGGCTGATGGGTGGACTATTGCACGAATGGCGGGCCGCGGACGACTCTGTCCGCAGCCCGCTCAGCATGTCGGCGGGGGCTCGGGACGGGAAGAGCCAGCATCAACAGCGAGCACGAACAGAGCATAAGCGTCGACGCCCAGCATCCAAGGCGGTCGGCCCTGCCGGGGTAAGCGAGGCCATCGTCTACAGCTGCCACTGACAGAACGCAAGCGCCGGGGTTGGCACGGAGCGATCGGCCCTGCCAGTGCGGACGAGGCCACGCAGGGGGGCGGCGTGGAGCGGTTGGGTTTGCCGGGGCAGACGAGGCCACGCAGGAGGTTGGCATGGAGCGATGGGGCCTGCCGGGGTAGGCGAGGTCACGCCAGGGGTTGGTATGGAACGGTCGGGTCTGCCGGGCGCGGCAGGGCTGACTTTCCCGCGCCACGGCTGCACGGCCGGCCTGACAAACGGCCCGCCGCCCACCCCCGGTCTTTTCCACTCTGACGGAACTACCCCCTATCCGTCTCACGTCTCACCTGAAGGGAGGTGGTCACGTGCGGCGGCGTCTGAGTCGCGTGGCCCTGCTGGCCGTGGCGTTTGTGATGCTCTGGGCGGAGCTCGCCTCCGCCTTCACATATTACGCGCCCGTGCCGCAGGGCAGCGTGGGCTGGGCGCGACCCCGCATTGCACAGCGGGTGATGCTGGACCCGGGCGATCGCATCACCGGTGCGGAGATGTGGTTGGACGGGCGCCCGGTCGTGCCCCGATGGGACGGGACCGGCCTCGTCTACTACGATCCTCCGGAGCCCCTGGCGCCGGGGGTGCATCGTGTGCGTCTGGTGGTCCGGATTGCGCCGGACCGGCCGGGCTACACCTATTTGCCCCTCACCTCGGAGTTTGAGTTCACCGTGGAGCAGGGCTCGCCCGCCGACTTGCCCTCCGCCGCCCTGGAGGAGCAGGCGGCCCTGGCGGCCGTCAACCGCTACCGGCAGGTAGCCGGGGTCCCGGCGATGGAGCGTGATGCCCGTCTGGCGGCAGCAGCGCAGAAGCACGCCGACTACCTGGCCAAGAACCCCGCTCAGGCGGAAGAAAATGCGCACTACCAGCCGCCCGGCACGCCGGGGTACTTTGGCGAGACTCCGGGCAACCGGGCGCGCTACTTCGCCTACGACGGCGGGACCGCCGAGGTCATCAACTTCGAAGTGCGGGCCGAAGAGGCGGTGGCGGGCTGGATCGACACGCTCTACCACCGCATCCCCCTCATCCACCCGGGCATGCGCGACTTCGGCTACGGGGTGGCCTCCGCCGCAGGGCACCGCGTGAACGTGGCTCTGTTGGGTCCCAACGAGCGGCAGGATCGGGTGGTGCAGTGGCCGGCGCCCGGAGAGACCGTACCGCCCCTCTGGGACGGCCTGGAGACGCCTGACCCCCTGGCCGTGCACCCCGGGGTGACCGGGCCCGTGGGGTACCCGATCACCCTGACCTTCGGCAACGCCCCCCGGGAACTGCGCCTCATCCGGTGGAGCCTGAAGGGCCCCGACGGCGAGGTGGCCGCCCTGCCCTTCGACCCGGTGCGCGACCGCAACCTGTCCGACACCGTGGCGCTCATCCCGAGGGAGCCGCTGCGCACGGGGGCCAGCTACACCGTGACGCTCGCCGGCGTGGTCGATCAGGGGAACGGTCCCGAGCCGTTCGAGTACACCTGGTCGTTCCGGACCGCGACCGAAGTGCGGCCGGTGGTCACCCGCCGCACCATCGCCTATCAGAGCGACAACCGCGTTTCATTCATCCGCGTGGAAGGGCACGGGTTCCCGCAGGGGGTCAAGGTCTACCTGGGCGGGCTGCCCGTGGAGGGACTGGTGCGGGAGTCCGACACGGCCCTGCGCTTCCGGCTGCCCCGGGGCTACCAGGGGGGACCGGCCGACCTGCTGGTGGTGACCCCCGGCGGCCTCGAGGAAACCTGGCCGAATTTCCTGACCGGGACCGAGCAACTCTCACCCCCCGGGGGGCAGGTCTTCACAGCTCTCCCGCTGGTCGTGCGCGGCATGGTGTACCCCCATCCGGCGCTGGTTCACGCGAGCGGGGTCGTGCTGCTGCCCGTGTCGGTACTCCGGGAGTGGTCGGCGACTCCCGAGCAGGTGGAGGCAATCGGCCGGACCTGGTGGCGTTGGGCCAGCGCTTCGTCAGGGGAGCGGGTGGGCGACTACACGCTGGGCCGGACCACAGCCAGCGTGGAGGGACGGCCCCTGCGGCTGGCGCTGCCGGTCCTGCAGCGGGACGGACAGACCTACGTGGATGCGGCGTTCGCCACCGCACTGCTGGGGGCCGAAATACGGCAGACAGGCGGTCGGCTCTACTTATCCCGGACGATTGGCGGGCAGCAGGACATCGACGGTCACTGGGCCGAGGAGCCCATCGCCCGACTGCTGGCGATGGGGGCGGTCTCCGGCTACGGCGACGGCACGTTCCGGCCCAACGACACCCTGACCCGGGCCGCCTTCGTGCGGATGCTGGTCTCTGCCCTGAACCTCCCGCTGCGGCCGGATGACGCGTCCGGCGCCTTTGCCGATACGGCGGGGCACTGGGTGGCCACCGGCGGCTACCTGGGTGCGGCGGTCGCGGCGGGGATCGTGAACCCCGGGGACTACCCCGGTGGCCGGTTCGAACCCGATCAGGGGATTCCGCGCGAGGAGATCGCCGTGATGCTGGTGCGGGCCCTGGGGCTGGAGGAGCAGGCGCTGGCGACGCCGCTCTCCGTGGCCGGCGGTACGGCGGTGATCGCAGGCCGGCGGTTCACGGACGCCTATCAATGGCGCTGGCCCCGGCACGTGGCCGAGGCCGTGCGATCGGGTTTGATTGTCGGATACCCCGGGGAGGGCGGGAGCTTCACCTTTGGTCCCCGCCTGACGGCCACCCGGGCCGAGGCCGCCACGCTGGTGGTGCGCGCGCTGGACACCCTGGCGGCGCGGTGACCCCGGCGGGCGGGTGACCCTCAGTCCGTGCGCCCCACCCCGGTGAGGCGGCTGCCGTGCAGGACGGGCGCCAGCGCGTCCCGGATGGCGATGTTGGCCTGTTCGTTGCGCCGGATTGCAGCCCGGTCCTGGAGGCTGGGCACGACCTGGGTGGGCGAGATCTCCCACTCGCCGCATACGTCGGCCCCGACGATGCGGCGGTGGCGGCCCAGCAGGTGCAGCCAGGAGAGCAGGTCGGCCAGAGGCAGGTCGCCCGCCCCCCAGGTGGTCACCGCATCGTCCGGTGCCAGTACGTCCTTGTCCACCGAGATGTAGATGTCTGAGCCGGGCAGTGTGCGGTCGGCCCACTCGGCGAAGCGAGCCGGCGGCGCCGGCTCCGGGACCCGCAGGATGCGGGGGTGGGGAAGGTAGCGCTGGAGTTCCGGCTCCCGTCCGCCCACCCACACCACGCGCCGGACCCAGGGCAGGGCCAGCGCGTGGCGCACCCAGTCGCCGCAGGTGACGACGCCCCCCTGCACGGGCGAGGCGTCGTGGTGGTGGTCGAAGAGGACCAGCGAAACCGGCTGGCGCAGCGACTGCAGCCGGAGCAATGTGACGTAGTGGTACTCGCCGGTGCCCCAGTAGCCGAGGGGTACATCCCGGTGGGGCTCCAGGGCCGCGGCGATGGCGGACAGGGCCTCGGGCGTGGCGCAGGACTTCTTCCCCGTCAGGTGGCGGAGGTCGACCCACTCGTGGGGCGACGCCAGGAGGCGCGACTGCCAGGTGAGCGTATCGTCGAGGTTGAGTACGAGGAAAGGTCGGCTCATGGGCATTGTCCCCCCTGCTGCCATTTTAGCAGAAGAGTGAGACGCCCGGGGTGTTTCGTGAACCTAACCGGACCGGCCCGCCTTGTCACCCGGCGGATGGGCGAAGCCGCGTGCCATCAGGGGTCTGTTGGAGCGACGCACGGCCGATACGGGTTCACGGGCAGGGGGTGTCGCTCGTGAAGCGTCTGCTCAGTCTCGCCGGCACTTTCTTATGCGTGTTCTTTCCTGCGCCGTGGCTGGGCGACAAGGTCCTGTACCGGCTGCCGGTGGAGCGCCCGGAGCCGTACCGGCAGATGGTCTGGCTGTTCTCGGCGACCATCGCATACGCTCTCCTGCGGCCTAGGTTCCCCGACAAGTTGCCGCAAGTAGAGCCCGCCGTGTGGTTCCGGGTCCCCGGGCTCCGGGGTCGCTGTGCCGAGCCTGGCCCTGAATGGTATACCTGCCCGCCGCCAGCCCGTTTCGGCTGATGGCCGTACGCCTGCCCGAACCCCCGGAAGAAGAAGGCGGTCTCGCGCCTGGCGAGGCCGCCTGATTTGCTACAACGTCCAGTTCGTCGATTCCCGCACCACCAGCTGGCTCGGCAGGACCACCTGCCGCGGGCCGGTTACCCCGTGCTTCAGGCTGTCCAGGAGAAGGCCGGCCGCCGCCATGCCCATGTCGAAGATGGGAATGCGCACGGTGGAGAGCGGCGGGTCCAGGAGCGCGGTCAGCGGGTCGTCGTTGACCCCCATCACCGCCACCTTGCGGGTGAGCCCCCGCTCCTTCAGCACCATCAGGGCGCCGACGGCCATCGCATCGTCGGTGCAGAAGACGGCGGTGGGAGGCTCGGGCAGTGACAGCAGCCCGACCATCGCCCGGTAGCCGCCCTCCTTCGTGAACTGGCCCTCGACCTCGTACTCCGGCGGCAGGGGGAGCTTGTACCGGGCCATGGCCTGGCGGAACCCCTGGCCGCGGTCGACGGACACGGTGAGCTCCGCGGGTCCGTTGATGATGGCGATGCGCTGGTGGCCGCGGCCCACCAGGTGCTCGACGGCCATCTCACCGACCGCCACGTTGTCGTTGTTCACCCAGCTGATCGGCTGCCCCGGGTCGCCCCGGCCGATCAGCACGAAGGGGAACCCCTCGGCGGTCAGCTTTCCCAGCAGCGTGTCCCGGATGCGGGAGGAGGTGAGGATCACGCCGTCGACCCGCTGCTGCCTGAGGAGGCGCAGGCAGGTGTGGTGCTCCTCGTCGGGCGTAGCCGTCATGGAGAGTACCAAGTCGTATCCGTTCCGATGCAGCTCCGCCCCGATGCCCCGGAGCACCTCCGGGAAGAACGGGTTGGCGAAGGCCTGCTCGGCCGGGCGGGCGATGATCACGCCCACCGCGTTGGCGGACTTGCGCACGAGGCTGCGGGCGTTGGCATTCGGATAGTAATTGAGGGCCCTCATCGCCTCCCGGACCCGCTCCTGCGTCTCGGGGCTGATGCGGCTGGAGCCCGCGATCACCCGAGAGACGGTGGAGGGGGAGACCTTCGCCAGACGGGCCACGTCCTTGATTGTGGCCATGCTGACACCTCCTCGGAGCAGCCGGGCCCCGCGCGGCGGCGGAACACGCACTGCGGTCGTCTGCAAACGTTTGCGCTAACCCACTCATTTCAACGCCCGTCTCCAGACTCCTGCATCCCAGGGAAGTTTACACCGCGATTTATTGGAACAAGTCCTCCGGCGGCCGGACGGGGTGGTCGCAGACGGGTGCAGAGGAGTCCGGAAGTGCCTCTCAGCCCTGTCCTTTGGGGCTGCGCGGGCCATCCTCCGGTCTATTTCAGCGTCTCACCGATGACCATTTTGCTTCCAGCGCTCCCGTGTGGCAGGAAGATCCCCCGTCGGAGAAGAATCCCTTGTGCAGACGATTGCACTGGTGCCTGACGCCACCTGGCAGGGGCGGCCCCCGTAGGGATCGGCCCGCATGCAAACGATTGCGCGCCTCAGAGGGTCAACGCCCGCCCCGCAGAGCAGGCCAGTGCTCGATTGCAACGGAGGTGCTTGACGTGCACGCAGTCGGCCTCCTGCGCCGGTACGAACTCACCGCCGGAACCCTGACGCTCCAGACCGCCGGTGCACAGATCACGCTGCGCTTCCTGGCCCCCGACCTGGTGCGCATCACGCTGCTGCCTGACGGCCGGCGCCTGCGCGCCTCGGTGGCCGTGCTGCCCCTGAACCGGGGTGAGGTGGAGGCCCGGCTGGAAGAGGACGAGAATGCGCTGCGCCTCATCTCCCCGGAGATGGCGGTGGAGGTGGAGCGGGCCACGCTGAGCCTCCGCTTCTACGACCGCGCCGGCCGGCTGCTGGCCGGTCCGGTCCGGCTCACGTGGGACGAGGGGACCGTGGCCTGGGAGCAGGCGGCGCCCCCCGACGCCCGCTATTACGGCCTCGGCCAGAAGATGGGCTTCCTCGACAAGCGGGGGCGCAAGCTCACCCTCTGGGCCACCGACGAGTCGCTGCACATGCCGGACCGCGACCCGCTCTACCAGTCGATCCCGTTCCTCATTACGGTGCAGTCCTGCCGGGCCCACGGCCTCTTCGTGGACAGCACGGCCCGGATCTGGTGCGATCTGGCCAAGGAGCAGCCGGACCTCTGCGCGATCCGGGCGGAGGACGACTACCTGGACGCCTACTTCTTCGCCGGCCCCACGGTGAAGAGGCTGCTGGCGCGCTACACCGAACTCACCGGCCGCATGGAGCTGCCGCCCCTGTGGGCCCTGGGCTATCACCAGTGCCGCTACACCTACTGCCCCGAGTCGCGGGTGCGCGAGGTGGCCGCGGAGCTGCGCCGGCGGCAGATCCCCTGCGACGCCATCTGGCTGGACATCGACTACATGGACGGCTACCGGGTCTTCACCTGGCATCCGGAGCGCTTCCCCGACCCGAAGGGCATGGTGGCGGACCTGGCGGCGCAGGGCTTCCGCACCGTCACCATCGTGGACCCCGGGGTGAAGGTGGACGGTCGCTACCCCGTCTTCCAGGAGGGCGTGGCCGGGGGGCACTTCATCTGCCACGAGGACGGCGAGCTCTGCATCGGCAACGTCTGGCCCGGGCGCTCCGCCTTCCCCGACTTCACCCGGGCGGCCACCCGGCGCTGGTGGGGCGACCTGCACCGGGGCCTGGTGACCGAGGTGGGCGTCGCCGGCATCTGGAACGACATGAACGAGCCGGCGGTCTTCAACGAGCGCCGGACCCTGCCCTCCACGGCGGTGCAGGGGGAGGAGGGCGAGCGGATCAGCCACGACAAGCTGCACAACGCCTACGGCCTCCTGATGGCCCGGGCCACCTACGAGGGGCTGAGGCGCCTTCTCCCCGGCCGCAGGCCCTTCCTGCTCACCCGCTCGGGCTACGCCGGCATCCAGCGCTACGCCGCCGTCTGGATGGGCGACAACCACAGCTGGTGGGAACACCTGCTCATCACGGTGCCCATGCTGCTGGGGATGGGCCTCTCCGGCGTCCCCTTCGTGGGCGTGGACATCGGCGGGTTCCAGGGGGACTGCGATGGCGAGCTCTTCGCCCGCTGGGTTGAGCTCGGCGCCTTCCTTCCCTTCTGCCGCAACCACAGCGCGATGGGCACGGCGGACCAGGAGCCCTGGGCCTTCGGGCCGGAGGTGGAGGAGATCGCCCGCCGGTACATCACGCTGCGCTACCGGCTCCTGCCCTTCCTCTATAACGAGTTCTACAAGTGCAGCCAGACCGGGCTGCCGGTGATGCGCCCGCTGCTGATGGAGTACCCCGACGACCCCGAGACCGCCAACCTCTCCGACCAGTTCCTGCTGGGCGAGGACCTGATGGTCTGCCCGGTCTACCAGCCCGGCGCCCGGGCGCGGCTGGTCTACTTGCCGGCCGGGGAGTGGGTGGACTTCTGGACCGGGGCCCGGGTGAACGGGCCGGCCCGGATCGTGGCCGAGGCGCCGCTGGAGCGGATGCCGCTCTTCGTGCGGGCCGGGGCGATCCTGCCTATGGGGCCCGTCCGGCAGTGGACCGACCAGCCCGCCCCGGCGGAGCTGACCCTGCAGGTGTACGCCGGCGCCGACGGTGCCCTGGACCTGTACGAGGACGAGGGCGAGGGCTACGGCTACCGGGAGGGCCGCTGCTCCATCACGCCGGTGCGGCTGGAGAGCGCCCCCGGCGAGGTGCGGCTCCGCATCGGCGCCCCGGAGGGCGGCTACCGCCCCGCCCGGGAGCGGCTGATCGTCCGGCTCTTTGCCCCCGGCCGGGTGGAGGCCGTGGAGCGGGACGGCGAGCCCGTGGACTTCACCCGGGCTGCGGACGGTGCGGTGGAAGTGGTCCTTCCTGCCCCCGCCGACGGTGGCCCCATCGCGGCCGAACTGCGCTTCCGGATGGCACCCTGACCCAAGGCGCTGACGCCGCCGATCCGGCGATGGGCTGACCCCGCAGCGGCCGGCTGACGAGCGGTTCCGATCCCCCATGGACAGGCGGTGTCCCGAACCGCCCAGATTCCCCCGGCCTGTCCGGTTCGCTTCCGGTCGGGCAGGCGGACCGGGGCCGACATCAACACACGGTGTTCCTGAGCCCGCGCGGCTCTCACATAGACCCATCGAGATCGTGTGGAGGTGTTCTGAATGCGTACCAGGAAGTGGCTCGCTGGCGCCCTCACGGTTCTGATGCTCTCCTTCGCCCTTGCAGGGTGCGGCTCCTCATCCTCGTCACAGCAAACTCAGAACCAGGGGGGCTCGCAGCAGCAACAGGAGCAGCCGACCCAGTCCACCCCCAGCAAGGAACCCGTTGAGCTGACCGTCTGGTCGCACCTGACCACCCCTGAGGTGGAAGTCGTGCAGCAGGTCGCCGACGAGTGGGCGGCGAAGACTGGCAACAAGGTGACGGTGCTTGAGGACCAGACCGGCTTCCAGGAATACGCGGCCGCTGCGACCGCCGGCCAGGGCCCCGACATCATGTACGGCCTGCCCCACGACAACCTCGGCCCGTTCTGGAAGGCCGGCCTGTTGGAGCCCGTGCCTGACGGCGTGATCAACGACAGCGACTACGAGCAGGTGACGATCAACGCCGTCTCCTTCGAGGGCCAGAAGTTCGCGGTCCCCATCTCGTATGAGGCCGTGGCGCTCTTCTACAACAAGGCGCTGGTGAGCGAGCCTCCCACCGTGTGGGACGACTTCCTCGCCCTGGCCCAGGAGAAGGGCTTCATGTACAAGGTGAAGGACTTCTACTTCACCTACGGCTTCATCGCCGGCAGCGGCGGGTACGTCTTCAAGGACAAGGGCGGCGGCAACCTCGACCCCAACGACGTGGGCCTCGCCAGCGAGGGCGCCATCGCCGGCCTGCAGCTGCTCAGCGACTTCGTGAACAAGTACCACCTCATGCCCAGCGACGTGGATGACAACATGGCCAAGGCCGAGTTCCAGGCGAACAACATCGCCTTCTACCTCTCCGGCTCCTGGGACGTGAAAGGCTTTGAGGACGCCGGCGTCGACTTCGGCATCGCCCCGATGCCCAAGATGCCGAGCGGCCAGCCGTTCACCCCGTTCGTGGGCGTGCAGTGCGCCTTCGTGAGCGCCGACTCCAAGCACAAGGAGGAGGCCTGGGATCTGATCAAGTACCTGCAGGAGAACGTGCCGGACAAGCTGGTCTCGGTGGGCAACCACATCCCGGCCCAGAAGTCGATGGCCTCCGCCCTCGAGAGCAACAAGTACCTGCCGGGCTTTGCCGAGAGCGCGAAGAACGGCCATCCGATGCCCAATATCCCGGAGATGTCGGCCGTCTGGACCCCGGCGGCCAACATGATCGACCTGGTCGTGACGCAGCAGGCTACCCCGGAGCAGGCTGCACAGCAGGCTGTGCAGGCCATCAACGAGGCGGTCGCGGCCATGCAGTAGCGTGAGCGGAGGGGGGCGGGACCTCCCGCCCCCCTTGCTCTCGCCCCGTGGCCGATCCACCCCCCGGGAGGGATCTTCGATGCAATCGCTTCGTCGCCGGTTGGCCCCCTATGCCTACCTCTCGCCCGCCCTGATCACCATCCTTTTCCTGACCATCTTCCCGATGGTCTTCACCATCTACCTGGCGTTTACCGACGCCAACCTGTATACCTTCCGCACCGGACCAAAGCTGGTCGGGTTCCAGAACTTCGTGGAAATCTTCACGGGTTCGTTCTCCAAGGCTTTCTTCCCGGTTCTGGGCTGGAACATCATCTACGCGCTGTTCAGCGTGCTGACCCAGTTTACTTTCGGCCTCTTCCTGGCGATCTTGCTCAATAACCCGCACATGCGGGAGTCGAACCTCTACCGCGCGATCCTCATCATCCCCTGGGCCATCCCCGGCACCCTGGCGGTGCTGGCGTGGCGGGGTCTGCTCAACACCAGCTCCGGCGCGATCAACGTGGCCCTGGGTACGCTCTTCGGGATTCCCCCGATTCCCTGGCTGCAGGATCCCCTCCTGGCCCGGATCTCGGTGCTGCTGGTGAACCTGTGGCTGGGCTTTCCCTGGTTCATGACCGTCTGCCTCGGCGCCCTGCAATCCATCGACACCGGGCTCTACGAGGCCGCCGAGATCGACGGCGCCTCCCCGTGGCAGCAGTTCCGGAACATCACCTTCCCGCTGCTGACCCGCATGACCGTGCCGCTCATGATCAGCTCCTTTGCCCACAACTTCAACAACTTCGGCACGGCCTTCCTCATGACCGACGGCGGCCCGGTGCGCCTCAGCGCCTTCCAGGCCGGCTACACCGACATCCTGGTCTCGGTGGGCTACAAGCTCACGGTGCAGCAGTACCGGTACGGCCTGTCGGCGGCGCTGTCGCTGCTCCTCTTCATCATCGTGGCCGTGATCAGCCTGATCAACATGAAGATGACCGGGGCCTTTGCGGAGGAGGATTGAGGACATGGCGCGTCATCGGACGAAGCTCCGCCCGTACGAGCGGGCCAGGCTCTGGACCTCCCGGATCGTCATCTGGGTCGTCATCCTCCTGGTGATGTTCCCGCTCTTCTCGGTGGTCGCGTCCTCCTTCCAGAAGGGCGACGCCTTCGCCGTGAAGCGGATGTTGCCCGACCCGAGGCTCTTTACCTTCGACAACTATCGTGCGCTCTTCACGGAGAGCCGCTATCCGATTTGGCTGAAGAACAGCCTGCTGATCGGCACCACCGTGGGCATCCTGCAGGTGGCGGTGACGCTCACCGCGTCGTACGCCTTCAGCCGCCTCAAGTTCTGGGGGCGGAAGAACGGCATCCGCACCCTCATGATCCTGCAGATGATGCCCTCCATGGTCTCGCTGGCGGCCATCCAGTTCGTGCTGTTCAAGCTGAACCTGGCCAACCTCTTCGGGTTCCTGCTCTCGTCGATGGGCGCCAGCGCCTGGTCGATCTGGCTCCTCAAGGGCTTCATCGACAGCATCCCGCGGGACCTGGACGAGGCGGCCAAGGTGGACGGCTGCAACGACTGGCAGGTCTTCCGGCTGATCATCGTTCCCCTGTCGGTGCCCATGCTGGCGGTGCTCTTCCTGTTCAGCTTCATGGGCGTGTTCAGCGAGTTCGTGATGTCCAGCGCCCTGCTCAAGAATCCTGACCACTGGCTGATGGCCCAGGGCCTCCGGTCCTTCTCGGCCAACGCCTACTCCACCGCCTGGGGCAAGCTCTCCGCGGCCGTGGTGGTCACCGCGTTCCCGCTGGCGGGCATCTGGATGCTGGCCCAGAACCTGGTCCAGTCCGGCCTCACCCGCGGCGCGGTCAAGGGATAGGAGGAGAGGGAGCCCATGCAACTGGCGGCCCTGCAGCACCGGTGCACCGCCCCCTTCGCCTATCCGGTGGGCGACGGACACCTGCGCGTGATCCTGAAGGCGGCCGAAGGCGACCTGGCCGCTGCCGAATGCTACTACGGCGACCGGTACGCCTGGCCGCCGGAGAACAACGCCTCCCTGCCCCTCGCACGGCTGGGAGGCGACGGCTTGCATGAGTACTGGGGCGTAACCCTGCCGGCGCCGACAAGGCGGGTGCGCTACCTTTTCCGCCTGGAGGGGCGGGACGGGGCCATCGTGTGGCTGTCCGAGTCCGGCCTGAGCGAGTCCCGACCCGACCGCGACTTCTTCCAGTATGCCTACATCCACCGGGGCGACCGGTTCCGGCAGCCCGCCTGGCTGCGGGGGGCGATCCTCTACCAGATCTTCCCCGACCGCTTCTGCAACGGCAACCCGGCCAACGACCCGCCGGGCACCGGGGCCTGGGGCGAGCGGCCCACCCGCCGGTATGTGGCCGGCGGCGACCTGGCGGGCATCCGGGAGCGCCTCGGCTACCTGGAGGACCTGGGGGTCGGTTGCATCTACACCACGCCCATCTTCCGGTCCCCGTCCAACCACAAGTACGACACCACCGACTACTACGAGATCGATCCGGCTTTCGGGACCAAGGGCGAGCTGGCCGAGTTGGTGGCGGAGGCGCACCGGCGGGGCATGCGCTTCGTCCTGGATGCCGTTTTCAACCACTCCGGCGCGCTCTGGGCGCCCTTCCAGGACGTGATCGCCCGGGGGCCTGACTCGCCGTACCGGGACTGGTTCTACGACCTGCACTCCTTCCCGGTGGACGTGGCGGCCTGCAACTACGAGACCTTCGCGGTTCGTGTGCCCACCATGCCCAAGCTGAACAGCGCCAACCCGGAGCTGGCCGAGTACCTGCTGCAGGTGGCGGTGCACTGGATCCGGGAGGCGGGCATCGACGGCTGGCGGCTGGACGTGGCCGACGAGGTCGGGCACCGCTTCTGGCGCGCCTTCCGGGAGCGGGTGAAGGCCGTGAAGCCTGACGCCTTCATCATGGGCGAGGTCTGGCACGACGCCCTGGACTGGCTGAACGGCGACCAGTTCGACTCGGTGATGGAGTATCCGTGGCGGGAGGCGACGCTGGCCTGGCTGACGGGGCGGATCGACGCCCGGGCCTACGACCGCCGGCTCACCCGCCTGCGTTTCCGCTACACCGCCGAGGCAGCCCGCGGGCTCGTGCGCATGCTTTCCACCCACGACACGCCCCGGGTGCGGACGCTCGTCGGCTCCCGGGAGCGGGCGGCCCAGGCGGCGGTGCTGCTGCTCACCTGCGAGGGCGTGCCGATGATCCTCTACGGCGACGAGGTGGGGCTGGAGGGAGGGAATGATCCCGACTGCCGCCGCTGCTACCCGTGGAACGACGAGGAGCCCCGGGACCTGGGCCTGCTCAGCCTCTACCGCCGGCTCGGCCGCATCCGCCGCGCCTTCCCGTGGCTGAACGAGGGCGCCTGGGAGACGGTGCAGGCGGAGAGGGATGTGCTGGCCTACCTGCGGCTGCCGACGCCTGCCTACTCCCCCGAGCGCCCCGCCTGCGAGGAGGGGCTGCTGGTGGTGCTGAACGGCGGCGCCGACCCCGTCTCGCTCGACCTGCCTCCGGGTGATTGGGTGGACCTGCTGGCGGGCGAGATGCAGACCGGGCGGCTGGAGCGGCCGGCCGGAGGTCCGGCTGCCGGACCGGTTGCCACCCCTGACCCCGGGCTTACGGCTGGCTCCGCGGACCGTTCACGGGTCGTGCGGCTGGTCCGGCGGGCGGGGGGGCCCGTCGCGGGGCCTGCGGCGGGCGTGCCCGCGCAGCCTGCGGGCACCTCTACCTTGCATCTGCCTCCGCTGGGGCTGGCGGTGCTG
>Ga0134099_1002181_pt1 | contig 16643 bp, 7 predicted proteins | sample 10_taG_2_FD_105482 | JGI IMG/M metagenome (GOLD analysis project Ga0134099, IMG submission 105482) | Switchgrass degrading microbial communities from high solid loading bioreactors in New Hampshire, USA - 10_41_5_180_A2 metaG | ecosystem: Engineered > Bioreactor > Semi-continuous > Anaerobic >...
CTTAGTCAATTTTGTGCGTTAACTAAAGGGTACTTTATTTTAAGGGTGCTGGCAATATTTTTTCCATTTTTACTGCTAGAATTTTAAACTTCCGTTTGCTATATTTCTATTTTACCATACACAGGGTATATAATAAAGAGGGTGAATTTTTAAGAAATTTCAATTCCACATTGGTATGATTAATCCTTTGGACTAATGTATTATATTATAAATGTTGCCCCATTTCAATTCCACATTGGTATGATTAATCCTCTAAAAAATGAATTTTTTAATTATGAAAAAAATCAATTTCAATTCCACATTGGTATGATTAATCCAGGTCTTAAAAAATGAAGTGTATCAACTGTAAAAAAGTATTTCAATTCCACATTGGTATGATTAATCCCCTGCTTGCCTATGAAATAACTTCTCAATGAATTGAGATTTCAATTCCACATTGGTATGATTAATCCTTTGGACTAACGTATGATATTATAAGCATTGCCCCATTTCAATTCCACATTGGTATGATTAATCCCTAAGGAGAATAAAATATTAGAATATATTATAGAATTTCAATTCCACATTGGTATGATTAATCCCAAAGGATAAGAAGGGTAAAACCGTCAACCAATTCAATTTCAATTCCACATTGGTATGATTAATCTTTGTACTAACGTATGATATTACAAACATTGCCCCATTTCAATTCCACATTGGTATGATTAATCCATGATGGATCAAAAAAATTTTTTTGAAAAAACAAAAAAATATTTCAATTCCACATTGGTATGATTAATCCAATTTTTATATTTTTTAATTAAATTTAAATAATATATTTCAATTCCACATTGGTATGATTAATCCGCAACTTCTTGCAGGGTGCACTCATAAAAACAAAAAAATTTCAATTCCACATTGGTATGATTAATCCTATAATATTTTTTCCAAATATGTTCTTTATATTTTTTATTTCAATTCCACATTGGTATGATTAATCCGCCAACGCGGCCTCTTGAGTTAGATCCTTGCAATTGATTTCAATTCCACATTGGTATGATTAATCCACAAAAAAATTCGCCTCTAGAGCGGTAAAGACTATTGATTTCAATTCCACATTGGTATGATTAATCCGTATATATCCATACGGTCTTTCCATAACCTTTTAAATTTCAATTCCACATTGGTATGATTAATCCTCAATACATATATTCACAGTCAAAAAAGCAACAGATTTCAATTCCACATTGGTATGATTAATCCTTATTACAACCTAATATCAGAGTTACTCTCACCTAATTTCAATTCCACATTGGTATGATTAATCCTATATGATAAAGAAGGCAAATTTTTAAGAATGGAAGAGCATTTCAATTCCACATTGGTATGATTAATCCTCTCTTTTTCATATCGACGCCTCATGTTTGCAGTATTTCAATTCCACATTGGTATGATTAATCCGTAAATTTAGTACCTAACGTAACCTATACATTATTTGATTTCAATTCCACATTGGTATGATTAATCCTTAACCTCCTGATAAGGAATAATAACACCAATGAATTTCAATTCCACATTGGTATGATTAATCCAATGTAAACCAAAGCAACACCGGAAGGTTGTATGAATTTCAATTCCACATTGGTATGATTAATCCCGTTATCAAGGATTCAGTAACAGATAAGTTTTATAAGATTTCAATTCCACATTGGTATGATTAATCCATACAAGTAAGCGGTACACTCCTAAGCAATCCAAGATTTCAATTCCACATTGGTATGATTAATCCTTGTCTCTAAAATGAATTACATGTTTACTATATAGTATTTCAATTCCACATTGGTATGATTAATCCTCACAACTTTGCTAAATTGCCCGTTGGCAGCATTGGGATTTCAATTCCACATTGGTATGATTAATCCTCAATTATTGTTGGTGGTTCAAAAGTCGGATATAAATATTTCAATTCCACATTGGTATGATTAATCCTGCTTCTAAAGTTTGCATCATATCATCAAATTGTCATTTCAATTCCACATTGGTATGATTAATCCAATCAGCCTTGAACGAATCCAAATCGCCAGTAGCAAATTTCAATTCCACATTGGTATGATTAATCCTCAGACCCGTATCTTTTCGGCGATTCCGGCAAAGTATTTCAATTCCACATTGGTATGATTAATCCCAGCGGGTGATACAAGACAATATAATCAAATAGAATTTGATTTCAATTCCACATTGGTATGATTAATCCAAATAGCTCGAATGTTAGGGTGCAGTGACGGAACCGTTATTTCAATTCCACATTGGTATGATTAATCCAATCTCTCAATGTTTGTTGAGGGAAATAAAATTTCAATTTCAATTCCACATTGGTATGATTAATCCTGAATAACAATATTAAATTGTACAGATTTAACACAAATTTCAATTCCACATTGGTATGATTAATCCTGTTTATGGCGTAAAAGCGATATAACAGAATAAATTAATTTCAATTCCACATTGGTATGATTAATCCGAGACACAGCCAAAGCAGAAGCATTAGACGGATACAAATTTCAATTCCACATTGGTATGATTAATCCACGCCGGTCCTAACCGGACCGGCTTTTTTTTGCTCATATTTCAATTCCACATTGGTATGATTAATCCTACTACATTATCGGGGAAGAGGTACTATATGAAATGAATTTCAATTCCACATTGGTATGATTAATCCGAACACGGCAAAAGCAGAAGCATTAGACGGATACAAATTTCAATTCCACATTGGTATGATTAATCCCCATGAAAGACTACATTGAATACCAAGCAAAAAAGTATTTCAATTCCACATTGGTATGATTAATCCCGTGAAGAAGCGTTTGAGCGTGCAAGGCAAGAGGCAATTTCAATTCCACATTGGTATGATTAATCCCTAAAACGGTCCGATGTATTCGCCATTATTACAGATAATTTCAATTCCACATTGGTATGATTAATCCTCCTAACCGGACCGGCTTTTTTTTTTGCTCAAACACCATTTCAATTCCACATTGGTATGATTAATCCTTCCTTTATTGATCTCTTAATCTCATCATCATACATATTTCAATTCCACATTGGTATGATTAATCCTGAAATAATTGGTTCTGACATTTCATATCTTATTTTTATATTTCAATTCCACATTGGTATGATTAATCCAGGATAGAAAGGAGGTAGCTTTCATGATTGATTTAACATTTCAATTCCACATTGGTATGATTAATCCTAATAAAGGTTTGATATATTCTGAAAGAACTAATTATTATTTCAATTCCACATTGGTATGATTAATCCAAAGTAATTTGCTATTTTTATTAGCATCTTTATATCATTTCAATTCCACATTGGTATGATTAATCCTTAAGATTAATTGTAATGTTTTACTCGCCTGGTCCTATTTCAATTCCACATTGGTATGATTAATCCCACCAGGTCCTGAACACCGGGACCAGGACCTGAACACCATTTCAATTCCACATTGGTATGATTAATCCTCCCCGTTTCTACTCTATTAGCAATTGCACGTATAACATTTCAATTCCACATTGGTATGATTAATCCTAACCTCCATGATATTATTTTTTACCTGTTATGGTAATTTCAATTCCACATTGGTATGATTAATCCGTGGATTGTTTTTGTGTTCACTTTTGAAAAGATTTAATTTCAATTCCACATTGGTATGATTAATCCCCAGCGCATAATATAAATATAATATTGTGCGCTGCAATTTCAATTCCACATTGGTATGATTAATCCTTATATTTACATTATATATAGTATCATAATATATTAATTTCAATTCCACATTGGTATGATTAATCCTAAAACAAAGAAGGAAGCTGATGAAAGATATAAATAATTTCAATTCCACATTGGTATGATTAATCCCAAAGAACAAGTTGAGAAATTAGGATTGGAGGAATAACAAATTTCAATTCCACATTGGTATGATTAATCCTGCTTGGGGAAGTTGAGCTTCTTAATGCAATGCTTAATTTCAATTCCACATTGGTATGATTAATCCTAGACGGCTTTTTATTCATTTGGCCCCCTGGCCTCCATTTCAATTCCACATTGGTATGATTAATCCTAAGCTTTACTTCGTACTTAGCGTCGTGCGGAAGAAAATTTCAATTCCACATTGGTATGATTAATCCTAACTTATTGTAGTAAAATATCAATATAAAATATACAATTTCAATTCCACATTGGTATGATTAATCCTGTCCCCTGTAATTGTTAGCTTAATATACTCTAATATATTTCAATTCCACATTGGTATGATTAATCCTCAGGTCCTGAACATCAGGACCGGGACCTGAACATCATTTCAATTCCACATTGGTATGATTAATCCGTAAAGACCTGACATATTTAACAAACGAATGATTGTATTTCAATTCCACATTGGTATGATTAATCCGGTAATTCCATGTCATTATTCTTAAATGGAATAAAATTTCAATTCCACATTGGTATGATTAATCCGTTGGACATACTTATACATCAACACGTACCGTTGAAATTTCAATTCCACATTGGTATGATTAATCCCTTGGATTGCTGCGGTGATGGTAATATCTCTTATCTTAATTTCAATTCCACATTGGTATGATTAATCCGCTATGTGAATGATGCATTTGAATACAAGGAAGCGGATTTCAATTCCACATTGGTATGATTAATCCTCTACATCGCCATAAAACCGAGGCAACTCAAACATTATTTCAATTCCACATTGGTATGATTAATCCTAAATCTACAATTAGTGCTAGTAGGTTAAAGAGTGTATTTCAATTCCACATTGGTATGATTAATCCTTTGCGCACTATTTGCCGCTTCCCAGGCTTTTTCCGTATTTCAATTCCACATTGGTATGATTAATCCGGGCACTACTCCAACAAAAAAGACAGCTAGTGTGGATTTCAATTCCACATTGGTATGATTAATCCAAGATGATTTTAATAACAGAATGTCTAATAAAATGCAATTTCAATTCCACATTGGTATGATTAATCCATAAAAAAGTCATTGCCGGGGCAAGCAATGACATATAAATTTCAATTCCACATTGGTATGATTAATCCTATAAAACTTGAAAACTTAGAATCAAAATCAACCTCATTTCAATTCCACATTGGTATGATTAATCCGTTTATTTCTGCAATTATATCTGCATAAACAAGGTTATTTCAATTCCACATTGGTATGATTAATCCACTCTTGCATTTTGTTGTACTCTTCATAACTCATTGTGAATTTCAATTCCACATTGGTATGATTAATCCTAATGCAGAATACGATTTGCAAATATGGAGTTTCTACATTTCAATTCCACATTGGTATGATTAATCCCCCCACTTCCTGCTTGTATGAGAGGATTCAGCTCTATTTCAATTCCACATTGGTATGATTAATCCAGAGATTTCCAGGCTGCTTTCAGGTCAACAATTCAAGATTTCAATTCCACATTGGTATGATTAATCCAAATATCTCCTGTTTCTACCGTCCTATTTATTTTAATTTCAATTCCACATTGGTATGATTAATCCTAACAGAGGAAGAATATAACGATATAAAATTTGAATATTTCAATTCCACATTGGTATGATTAATCCCAAGAATATTATCTGCTACAGAAGATTATTCTGACAAATTTCAATTCCACATTGGTATGATTAATCCGATTATTATTAATATCTGTCAACATACCCATAACCGATTTCAATTCCACATTGGTATGATTAATCCAATCACCTTTTATATTATATACCCTACACGGATATATATTTCAATTCCACATTGGTATGATTAATCCTTGTATGACCCGTTGATGGGTAGATCAGTTTGCATTAGATTTCAATTCCACATTGGTATGATTAATCCCAATGCGGCAACTTGACTCAAGTCTTTACAATCGATTTCAATTCCACATTGGTATGATTAATCCAGCAGTTCAAGCCGCTGCGCCTTGAGGATTTCCTGCAATTTCAATTCCACATTGGTATGATTAATCCCTAGCTCGAATGACAAAGTTGAGACAGATATGCTCATTTCAATTCCACATTGGTATGATTAATCCAGGACCACAGCAAAGCAGTTAAGGATCTTATGAAGGCATTTCAATTCCACATTGGTATGATTAATCCCAATTACACCAACCTTTTCCAAAACAGCAGTAATATTTCAATTCCACATTGGTATGATTAATCCCGAGTAGTAGATATAAACCTGCCTCTATTTTTAAGATTTCAATTCCACATTGGTATGATTAATCCCCGGAATAGAAAGAACATCATCACCTACAACACTAATGATTTCAATTCCACATTGGTATGATTAATCCTGAACAACTCAAGAGCACCAGTCACAAAAAATATATTTCAATTCCACATTGGTATGATTAATCCATTATTTAGGGGGATTTATTATTGAGGTTAAATAGATTTCAATTCCACATTGGTATGATTAATCCTCGAGTAATGGGAGTGATTTTAATTATGGTTGGCTATTTCAATTCCACATTGGTATGATTAATCCAAGTACTCATTCGTGATGTTCATTCGTGAGCGGTTCGTATTTCAATTCCACATTGGTATGATTAATCCTAAAACCACCTCACTCTTAATACTTAATAATAATTAAAGCATTTCAATTCCACATTGGTATGATTAATCCGCTTATGCGGAAGGTGGAAGTTTAAGTATTAATTTTTATTTCAATTCCACATTGGTATGATTAATCCCTAGTGCATTTTCTAATTTGAAAGGTAAGTTAATATTTATTTCAATTCCACATTGGTATGATTAATCCGTTTGCCGGCGGACCTTTCTGCCGGCGAATATTTTATTTCAATTCCACATTGGTATGATTAATCCCTGCAACACCTTCAATAAGCCGTTTCTTAATTTCCGTATTTCAATTCCACATTGGTATGATTAATCCTGAACTGGGTTCAACTGGAGTTTCAACCATAACAATATTTCAATTCCACATTGGTATGATTAATCCGATGGTGAAATGGAACAATCTGAATTTATAAGACTATTTCAATTCCACATTGGTATGATTAATCCGAGAATGAGTATGGCTGGAATTATAAATTGTTACTGATTTCAATTCCACATTGGTATGATTAATCCATAGATGTTCAGCGTGGTAGTGAACGTTATTTTGCATATTTCAATTCCACATTGGTATGATTAATCCACGTATAATTATGAGTTAATAAACTTTGATAATAGTATTTCAATTCCACATTGGTATGATTAATCCTTGCTTAAAGCATATACGCAAGAGGCTTTAATAACATTTCAATTCCACATTGGTATGATTAATCCGAATATTTGTCAATAGATGTTCAAAGGAATAAAGAAATTTCAATTCCACATTGGTATGATTAATCCCATAGTCAAAATAACCATCATCACCCGGCGGTGTAGATTTCAATTCCACATTGGTATGATTAATCCCAATTACACCAACCTTTTCCAAAACAGCAGTAATATTTCAATTCCACATTGGTATGATTAATCCTGTTTCAGGCTCCACTACAGTTACAGGTGAAATAATATTTCAATTCCACATTGGTATGATTAATCCACTGGTTATGCTCAAAATTTTAATCCTATAAAAATAATTTCAATTCCACATTGGTATGATTAATCCCAGATACCGAAAAATTAATACTTAAACCTTCCGCATAAGCATTTCAATTCCACATTGGTATGATTAATCCGTGTTCATTACATAAGATTATATTAGGTCATAATTGTTAATTTCAATTCCACATTGGTATGATTAATCCAAGGACAAAAATTGAAAAACAGACTAAAAGTTCTAAATTTCAATTCCACATTGGTATGATTAATCCCGCTACCGCCTTCCACTGCCGACAAGCGTAGCTTGTATTTCAATTCCACATTGGTATGATTAATCCTAGATGGTGAAATGGAACAATCTGAATTTATAAGACTATTTCAATTCCACATTGGTATGATTAATCCAAATTGATTTTGACAGTAAGTTCAGTTCTTTTATATCATTTCAATTCCACATTGGTATGATTAATCCTAGAAAGTGGATTTTACAATGTGGTATCAGTACCATATTTCAATTCCACATTGGTATGATTAATCCTGGGTAAAGCTGTGGTAAACCTGTGGTAAAGCTGATTTCAATTCCACATTGGTATGATTAATCCGTAAATTAAGTGAACAGGCAATATGCAACTGGAGAAAATTTCAATTCCACATTGGTATGATTAATCCATAAACAGGATAACCTAAATAACTACTAGTAACAGAATTTCAATTCCACATTGGTATGATTAATCCTGACATACATCACGAACCATATCAAAAAATTCCTATTTCAATTCCACATTGGTATGATTAATCCCCATTTTCTATGCATAAAAATAAATTTTATTATACTTTTTCTGTATAAAATTTATAAATCCTGCTTTTAACACAAAAATTTTTTAAAAATGTATAAAAAATTATTAATATTTAGTCGTCGACGTCCATGTAATTTTACATTACCAGACATCGACGACTAAATATTTTTATTATTATGCAAAATAATGAATAAATTATAACAAATAATCTATAGTCCTTTTTTCAATCCCTACTACTTCTTTTGATAACCATTTCTTATCTCTGGCTGTATATATCAACACGGAATCCTCTTCCTTATCAATCAACTTGCTAAGGCCGTTCTTAATTTTTATGATTTGTGCTTCAGTTACTTCTCCTTCAAAAACTGAATTTTGTACCCAATTCAAATGCTTTCTCATAAATTTCAATACTTTTTGTACTCTTTTTTCACCAACATCATACACCAAAAGTATATACACTGTATCACCACCACATCTTAAATCCTTCATACTCTTCTATATCCGCAATGTGTTTAACCAATCTGTAACACTCTAACCGTATTAAAGTTTTATAACTGACACTTCTATCCAACTTTCTATGTTTGATTGTGGTTTGCAGTTTATCGTTATATTCTCTTAAAAATATCTTCTTACCGGTTTCATTAAGATGGCAAAAATTTAGTTCCTTGGTGAAATGACTCTCTTTAATGCTTCCTTCGTTTATTAAACTGAAAATAATCCTATCTACTATAATAGGTTTAAATATCTCACTTATATCCAAACTAAGTGAAAACCTTCTGACGCCTGGCTCATGCAGGTAGCTTATCGTCGGATTAAGCTGAGTATGGTAAATTTCTCCTAAAACAGTTGAATACATAAGCGAATTGCCAAAAGAAATCAGTGCATTCATAGCATTATCAGGAGGATTCTTTTGTCTTTTAGTAAATTCAAATTTGCCGTTTGTAATGATATTAAATGCACTGTAATATGTATCACGAATCCTTCCTTCAATCCCCATTAATGTTTGAATATCTCCTGCGTCATCAATTTTTTCCCTTTCAAATTCGATTTTTTTAATAGTATCTTTTAATCCATCCTTCCTATTGGAATAATACCGAACATTTTTCAGTATATTAAAACTTGCTGTTTTTATAATTTCTTTTGCTATTTTCATTCGTTCTTCATAATTTGTATATTTTTCAACTTGCTTTACCAATAAAAAACCTGAAGGGAGATATTCACGAGGATAAAAACTTCCGGTATAATACCCATAATAATTAAATAAATGTATGGTAATATTATTTTCTGACAAAAAATTTATCGCTTTTGAATTAAAATCTACTTCCCCGAAACAATATATGGCATTTATATCATTTATGGGAATGTATTTCTTATTGTCCTCACTTTCATATAATATAGTGTTATCTTTTCTCCTTATTCTTGCATTGCTCATAATATAATAATCACGCTTCATATCCCCATCCCCCTAACAAAAGCACAATTCATAATAACTACATTTATTACATTTTTTGCTTTTAGGTTCATGTGGTGGAACAGGTAAGTTTTTTATTTCATGAATACTGCAAATAATTTTCTCAATATCATCAATATCTTCATCTTTTAACTCAACCTTTTCAGTTTGTTTCAACGCCGGAAAATGAACTACTCCTTTTACGCCGTCTATTCCTTTTTTCTTTAAGTAATAAATATAATAAAGCAGTTGGTAACGAGTCGCTTCTTCCATCGCTTTGCTTTTTTTGGTTTCATGAACAATAAGCTCTTTATCCAAAAAATCCAGCATAATGCAACCGTCAATTAATATTTCTTTTTTCTCACGTTCAAAACTGTTATCGTGGATTTCCTTCCCAATCTCAACATATTGCGATGTATGTTCCATGTTAATGTTATGGGTAAAAAACCAAAGTTTCTTTTTACATACAAAATAATAATTGATTTCTGTACCGGTTACATTTTTATCAGTAGAAATTATATTCATCAAAAAACACCAGCCTGTAAATATCAAAATATTAAATAACTATATTTAAATTTATACGGATTTCTTATATAATGTAAAATTCTTATTTGCTTTAAGTTGTTTATAACAAAAACAATAAATACTACTTCTTCTCTTGACTTTTTCATCAGAGTACGTATTTATTTCATCAAATGTCACATCAAAATCAAAATCATCCATTTTTATAAGTATCATTTCTTTATTTATATCAAGAACATTTTCTGAAAACAAAAAGCTATATCCTTCGAGTATTGCATTATCTCTATATAAATTAAAATCAACAATCTGAAAAAAACAACCTCTTTTACCGAAGTAATTAATTCTGACAAGCAAAGATTTTATTAAATTCAGTTCTTCATCATTATTTATATTAAATAAAATTTTGATTGGCCCATCAAAATATACATATTCTCTAAATGCAACGGTAGGTTGAAAAGCATTATCTGACTTCTTATCCTTTGGCTCTTTCTGTATTTTTATAAAGCAATTATTTACACATAAATATTCCGGCATACAAAATCGAATCTCCATATCTCTTATTAAATTAAAATTATTTATAGCAAATTCTTTTGAAAAAAAGGTTATTGCTGCATTAATCAAAGCCATTTTAACGGCATAAGGAGATGGGGATAATAATGTTTTGGCTGCCGGACTAGTAGCATCGCTTTTCCTTAGCGAGAATAAAGATGTCGGATTATAAACAGCTTCTAACCACATACTCTATCACCGCTCTCATAAATAAATTTAAATGTTTTATTTCAATGCATACGGTTCATAATTCTCAATCAAATCAGTCATTATATTTGTAAACTCTGATAAATCATTAAATTCTCTACACTTTATTATTTCTTTTCCTTCATTTCCATTAGTATTCTCAATAGAATTCAAATTGGACGCTATTTTAATAATTTGATTTACATAATCTGAATTTATTGGACTTACTGTTGGTGCTGGAATAGTACCTTCAGAAAACGATATAATTCCTTTGAAACTAATTATATGTGGATTTTGTGTATTCCTCATGGCACCATCAGGCTTGATAAATGTATACATAATAGATTTCATAAATGCTTTATACCTGTTGTTTCTCGCTATGTCATCAATCGGATAACTTCTCGTAATTTCATTGTAGCCTATTCTGTATATATCAAAATTACACACTACTGCATATATTCCTGAACTTGCAGGACGGTGAAAGATATTTTGTCCTTGATTTGAAGAATCATCGCCAGAGTTTTCTCCTGCATTTGGCACTAGTTTTACATGGAAAAAAGTTTCTGTCTTCACTTTACCGGGCAACCCTATAAGCCAGCCAAATTCCGCACAGGATTTCCGAGGAATATTCTTATTATTGTTAGTTATAAGTATTCCTTGCATATCATCTATAATACACTTCTTTATTAGCATATCTATTACTTCTTCATTTCTTTTTTCTTGAATCTCTCTGGTAAATTCCTCATCACCACTTATCCTATTCGCGTTGAAAACATTACATTTTTTACAAAGTGGTAAATGTAAACTATCTTCTTTTGCAATATAATATAAATAACTTGTCTGAATATGTTTCAACATATCACCGCTAACTGCATTAACAGTATGCGTCTTACCTAGTTCATCAACAATAGTTATCTGCCTTGTCAATATTTGATTTCCTTCGCCTCCTTCATTATTTAATGAATGCATATTTAACCCTATCTCACCATTAATCGATATTGATGATATCTTTTTCTTTCCCATAAAAATACAAACCTCCTTTAATAATTTCATTTATTTATTACCCATTAACATTATCATCATCCATCGTGTCATAATTATCATTTATTACATGTTGTTCAATTTGTTCATTATCAGCTTTTCTATCCAAACAATAGCCATACGCACATAACATCTTGCCAATTAATGCAGAATCATATTCGTCAATAAGCTTAATCAACTCTTCCATATCCTGCTGCTTTATTGTAGCTCTCCTTTTTCCTTTATCTCTTATATGCTTATCCTTTTCAGCAAAGCGAGCATTTTCTTGATTATATGAAACAATAAATTCACAAAGAAATTCAACCAGTTCATCTTTATATGCAGATTTTCTTATAAGATCCTGAGCCAAACCATACCTAATTTCATATAACTGATGTCCTTTTGATTTTGCATACTGCTCAGAAATTGTTGAATTTCGTATTGCCTTGGCAATATTTCTAAAACCTTCATTGTTTAGAATATTTGCCAACCTATTTTCACATTTCATCAAAAACACCTCCATCAATTTCTTGTCAAAATATCTAACATAAAAGTTTTTATTTGCAATTTGTTGCATTAGAAATACCGAGTATGTTGAAGCAAAGTCAAAAAAGTAATTAATATCACCTGTAGTTAAAAACATTCTATAACTTTGAAGAATAGATATAATATTACCGCTCTCATCTTGTTTATCTATAGCATTTCTTATATTATTAATAACAGACAAATGTTCATCAATAATTTCCAACCATTCTTCAGCATCATTATAAGAATTAATTTCTATAAACAAAGGAAGCTCAAGATACGAAATATTAGAAGGTGAACTTGCATTCCCCATCTTTTTAAAATATGCAGTAAATAACCCATTAATTTCTTCTTTAGGTCTATATTTCCTTTTAAATCCACTTTTATTACTAATATATTGCTTATGATATTCTATCAACGTTTTTGTTAAACATAAAATTGAATTTATATCGAGCTTAATGGACGTATTTCCTTTCAGGCTTTCTTTAAATTTATTAAAGATAATTTTTCTTTTATCCCCTGACCATTCCATTTTACGTATATCCAAAACGTATATTTTCATATCCCAATCTTTTTTGGATATTTTCACACTTTTGACTATCATTCCATTAAAGCTTCCCAAAATTTTCATACACTCATTCAGCCAGAACCCATTTTTAGCTTTTGGAGTAATAGAATTTGCTTTTGGAGCATGAGCACCTTTAACCATTGAAGGATTATATAATTGTAAGCAATCTGCATCTTTTACATTAGCTATTATTTTATTTTTTTTGTATGTTTGTAAAAGATTTTTTATAGTCTCTCTGTTATCATCAGGAGTTTTATACAGCGTAAATATACATTCTAAAATTTTTGCAAATCCTTTTTTATTTTGAAATAGATTAAGATATATCTTTTTATAGGTGTCTGCTGCTTTTAAAACTATTATGCCTGATAGTATATCCCAATCATTACGTGGTTTTTCTTCATATTCCTCAAGACGTTTATCAAGCGAACGAATCAAAGTTTTAGATATTTCCGGATTACTTGAATTATTTTTTAAAACATCTTTTTTCTGTTTTCTAATAGTTTCTACAAACTCTTTATATCTCTTATTTTTAGCTTTTTCTTCTTCCAAATCAATATAGTTTAAAATAGAAGCCTCCAGTTTATTTAATTTTTGTTCACCTTCTTTTTCTTCTTTCTTTTTACTTACTTTTTCTTTTGTTTTCAGATAAGGAAACAAATCAAAATACTCGAAATCGAACCAAGTAGGATTTAACAATGATATTTGGTAATACATTCCTTTATCTTCTATTAATATGTTCGTTTCATCAGTATTTACTTTTCTAAGCAATTCAGCTAAACCATAAGCCTCTAATGCATTAGAATAAGTTCCACTTTCTTTTAAAACATAAAACTTCTCCATATTCATCTTTTTTCACCCCCTTTCCCCTTTATATTCAAAGGATTTTTGATCACAAATACGAAGTATCCTTACAAACAAAAAGTATAACAGTGCTTCATAGTTCCTGTCCAATTTGCTATATGAAATCACATCCTCAAACTTCTCATCATGATTCCAGCCATCAAAAATCTCGTTATTAATATCAATTTGTTCAAATAAATCAGGACAGTGTTTTTTTAATAAATTCAAAACCAGTTCTTTTCCTCTTTTTATCGTTATATATTTTCCCGAAGAAAAGCTATGTACCGAGTGATGTTTCACAATTGAATTTAAAATAACTTTACTTAAACTCTCACAATTTTCTAAATTTTCCGCTATACTATAGCCAAGAATGGCACCTGCTCCTGAATGACTTGGCAATGAAGGTCTTGCATCATAATCAGTTTCATAATTAAAATCCGTATGTGCTAATATCTCACCTTGAATATAATTACCTTTGGTTATCTGATACTTTTTTACTGAATCCTGCCATTTTATATTTAACTTCCCATAGTCATGAATTATTAACATAAGTTTAATAACCTGGCCTATGTCAAATTTAATATTATACTTTTTCTTCATTTTTCGAAAAATATAACTCATTTTATTTTTAAATAAATCATTATATGCTTTTATTAACAATTCAACATGCTCAGCATAAGAATCTTTAATATAATTTAAATTCCCTTCTATTTTCTTTTCACCATGTAGCAACAAAGATTCTTTATTACCAATACCATCAAAATTCAAACCAATTTCTTCATTATATGAAACATATTTAAGATTTAATAAAAGTATATTCTCATACATTAATCTACTATCATCTACACACACTTCAACATAACTGTATTTACCAAAGAAATCATCGTCAAAACTTGACTCGCACACGATTTTTACTAACCAATCATCTTCATACTCTTTCTCTATAAGTTTCAATTTGTTTATTAAAGAAAATCTGTTTATCGAAATATGGTCATATTCATAAGGATCCACAATATTATTTGTATTATTACATATAATTACATTAACTGAATCAATCTTCCTTATTAGTTTACTTGCATAACTCCTATCTGGATTTAACCAGCAATTAATTATTTCATCAAACCTTTCCTTTTGTTGTAAAAAAGCAAAATCTTTTTCTTCTCTTTCCGTTAAAATATTGTTGACAAGTTCTCGACTTCTAAAGTAATCCAAATTTTTTCTTAATTCCGGATTATCTAACTCTCTCATCGTAAGCTTACATAAATCCTCATCATACGGTAAATACGGTCTGTTTTTTAATTCGCCATTTTCTTTACTAGTAAAAACATCATAAACGAATATTAATCCTTCTTCTCCTTCGTATCTTGCACATCTGCCAATTCTTTGTAAAAAAGAATTTATCGGTGAAATCTCCGTATGCATTACCTCACAACTAATATCTATCCCTACCTCAACAACTTGAGTGGCAACTAATATTGCATTTGCTGTACTATCTTTTTTAAAATAGTCCTTAATCCTTTCTTCTTTTATTTTTCTGTCATGCCAATAAAATTGAGAATGTATACAAATTAGTTTTGTATCTTTAAAACTGGGGATTTGATCAATTTTATTTTTAATTGCAAGATAGACATTCTTACAACTTTCAACTGTATTACATATCACTATAGTCCTATTCTTATGATGAGAAATAATATTTTCAACATCTATAGGAGATTGTACAACATGAACTTTTCTAATTTTATTTTTTTGGCTACCGATGTTATATATATGTTTTTGATCTACCTCAACTTTCTCAGCATTTAAATATTTACAATAATGCTCTAAAAGTCTATCCGAAAGCGTTGCAGTCATCAGACAAAACGGAGTAATATCTTTTACTTTCTTTAATATGTTATATATTGTTGATAAAGCTCGTTTAGTTTCAAGCAAATGAAACTCGTCAAATACTAAATATGAAGAAAAAATAGCTCCTGGATTAATATTTCCTTGTTTTATGGGTAAAGATAAAGCAATGGACAATAACGAACTTATACTTTGATCTATAGTTGTAAATATAATATCTCCTTCCAAAAAATATGGATCTTGTTTCTTCTCTCCTGTTTGTATTGTTACTTTTATTTCCTGAGAAAATAATTTACTATTCAATTCTGCAACCTTTTTTGATACTTCATCATATAAACTGTTTGCTAATACTCTTAAAGGCAAACTGTATATTAATTTATAAGGAAAAGTCATATTTTTATAACGAGCATATAAAAAAGGAATAATGCTTGCCCACGTTTTGCCGGCTCCAGTAGGTGCTTGCATAACTACATTTTTATCATTCAATATCTTATTAGCAATATTAATTTGAAAATCATATGGTTTAAATCCTGTAACATAATGAAAAAAATCAACATAATCACAATTTTTTTCTCTTCCTTGCATATTACATAACCTCTCTTTTTACTTCAATAAATCCAAATCCTGCACTGTTCTTCTCCCCCACTCCGCATTCATATGCTACTTCAATCAATTTTGGATCTCCCTTTATCGTAAGCGGTACCTGGTATCCCTTAATGTATGTATCCTTA
>Ga0134099_1002183_pt1 | contig 16637 bp, 13 predicted proteins | sample 10_taG_2_FD_105482 | JGI IMG/M metagenome (GOLD analysis project Ga0134099, IMG submission 105482) | Switchgrass degrading microbial communities from high solid loading bioreactors in New Hampshire, USA - 10_41_5_180_A2 metaG | ecosystem: Engineered > Bioreactor > Semi-continuous > Anaerobic >...
CTTACAGAGGAAATACAGATAACAACAGAAGCATTATCCAATGCATATGATAAAAAATACAGGAGGCTTAACAATGTGTAACTTTAAAACTATTTCAAAGAGATTTTATTTTGAAGAAAGACGTTAAGCATATTTCCCGGCATTGTTAACATTTATATTTAAACTCAAAAACCTGCACACTATCTTCATTAGGTTTTTTTGAATTTTAATTTGGTTTTTGCTATAATTTTTTTAGCCCCCTTAGCTCAGTAGGATAGAGCACAGGTTTCCTAAACCTGGTGTCGCAGGTTCGATTCCTGCAGGGGGTATATAATCAAGCTTATCTACCAAAATCTATCATAGTCTATTACAGTTTATAAAACAAGTATCGTCTTTACCAATTATGTTTAACTTTATGAGTTTTTAACAAATTTGAAAGCCGTATTCTTTGACTTCCATCCAAACATCTTTAGCTATCTCTGAGTAACTAGACATTCTTCTATTGGTAAGATAAAACTGTGTAACAGCTTCAATTTTTTTGTTTAACTGTTTATCCTGCATAGGTAGTGTAAACTTTCGTTCACTATCAAGTGGGGATTAAATTCAAGAAACATATCTATTTCAATAGAATTTTGCGAAAAAAATCGACGGATATTTATTTTAATTCTTTATAGCAAGATAGATTTTTTTAATTTTTTTATATATTTCAATTTTATATATTCTATATATAGGTGAAGAGTATGTATAGTATATTAAAAAAATTACACTGATAAGGATATAAAAAATGAGAACAGTGCAATTTATTCAAAATGTTGAACTTATACAAAATGAAATCATTTTTGATAATTTTTTAAATGTATTCTACGATGGTATTTATATTTCAGACAATAAAGGTAAAACAATTAAAATTAATAAAAAATATGAAAAAATTACAGGGTTGAAAAAAGACGAGGTTGTAGGACGAAATGTATTAGACTTAGTTAATGATGGAACTTTCGATATTGTTCTCAATCCATTGGTCGTAAAAACAGGGAGTTCTCAACATTCTTTGCAGTCTATAAAAACCGGCAAAAAAGTTTTCCTGAATGGTTATCCCGTAATAGATAAAAATAAAAAAGTTGTTTATGTTATAACTTTGGCAAGAGATATAGCAACAATATCACAAATAAAGGAAGAAATAAATTATCAGGAAGAAGCAATTAAAGTAGGTTATCAGGACATAAAACAATATGATCAAAGCACTCAAACAAAAATAGTTATTGAAAATCCTAAAATGAAGCAGTTAATGACTTATTTAAAAAAAATTGCTGCTACGGATGCTACTGTGTTAATTATGGGCGAAACAGGGGTTGGAAAAGATGTTTTTGCTAGTCAAATACATGAGCAGAGTTCACGTGCTAATGAGCCTTTTTTAAAAATAAATTGCGCTTCTATACCAGAAAATCTTATTGAATCGGAATTATTTGGTTATGAATCTGGAGCTTTCTCAGGAGCTAATATAAAAGGTAAACCTGGCTATTTTGAATTAGCAGATAATGGTACTCTTTTTTTGGATGAAATTGGAGAATTACCTCTTGCTTTGCAAGCTAAATTGTTGCAGGTTTTAGAAGAAAAAAAAATAATGCGACTTGGTGGTACTAAAATTAAAAAACTAAATGTTCGCATTATCGCGGCTACTAACAGAAATCTTGAAGAAGCTGTTAAAGAAAAAAAATTTAGAAGTGATTTATATTATCGTCTTAGGGTTGCTGTACTCGAGATTCCTCCATTAAGAGATAGGAAAGAAGATATTTTACCCCTTATTATGTATTTTTTATACAAATATAATTTCAAATACGAAAAAAAATTAACTTTTTCTACTTATGCATTAGAAATATTAAAAAATTATAGCTGGCCAGGCAATGTAAGAGAAATGGAAAATCTAATTCAAAGCATAGTTATTGACCAGGACAAACAAGTAATTGAAGCATCGGATCTTCCTCTATATATTAATAATAGCTACAAGAATAATATTATAGATATAGAAAGTGAGATTAATTCCGAAATGTTCAATATAGAAAATACTAGTTTAAAAGATATTATGGCTAAATTTGAAAAACAAATTTTAGAACAAGCCATAGCTCAATATGGCTCTATATCTATAGCTGCTAAAAATCTAAAAATAGATCGTTCAACAATTTTTAGAAAATTAAAAAAATACTTTTAAATTAATCCTTTAAGGGAAAGATTGCTCCATCTATCTGTAACTAATTATAACAAATGCTTGACATATAAAGTTTTTTAAAGTCTTAGGAAGTTAAACAATTAAGATCTTTATTGTAAGCATCAATGCTGCAATTTTAAAGTGTAGTACTTGTTTTTTTCGAAATTTATCATTTCTTTTTCTTTATAATTACCATAGCAATGCCTGCAAGAATAGTTGAAGCAGTTAGCACAAAATGTAAGGTAAGAGCTTCATTAAGAAAAATAATCCCTCCTAATGCTGCTACAGGTGTGACACTAAGTTGTAATACTCCCGCGGTACTATATTTTATTTGGGAGGCTATAGAATACCATGCCACATATTGCAACCCTGTACATATTGAACCAGATAACACAGCATACAAGATTCCAATTAGATCTGGAGTTATTTTATTTAAAAATAATATATTTAGTAATATTACAAAAGGAACAGTTCGTAAAAAATTTCCTGCTGTAACTTGAATTGGATCACCTATACTCTTCCAGAGTACATAATAAAAGCCCCATGCAACGCCAGCTATAATCATAAAAAATGATGCATATAATTCCGCGGGTTTATAACTTGGTAATAGCAAGGCTACAAATCCTATAAATGTTACTAAAAGACCAAATATTTGCAACTTTGAAAGACGTTCTCCGCTCCAAATTCCATAACCTATTATTGTTATATAAATGCTGCTAAAAAGCAGCAAGGTTCCAGTAGCAGCGGTTAGTTTTACATATGCAAATGAAAAAAAGATTGCATAAATAAATAAAGTAAGTGCAGATAACCAGTTGCCAGTTACAACGCTGGTACACTTTTTTGTTCTAACTACAAACCAAAGTGTTAGCGCTCCTGAAAGCAATCGAAAAGAAGTAAAAGTTGCAGGATCAATGCTGGTATAATTAACAGCTGCTCTGCAAATTAATGAATTACCTGCAGAGGTTAATTCAATGAATAGTATTAATAAAATTATGTATACATATGACATTAGAATTTAATTTTTTAAAAATTTGACAAATATACTTTCTTTTCATAGCCAATGTTATAAAAATTTTCTCAAAATTTGTTTTATTATAATTTTTTAGTTGGCAGCAATAACAAGCCCTCCATTAGGACTTATTACCTGTCCAATTAAATATCCAGCTTCTTCAGTTGCAAGATAAACAGCTAATGACGTATATTCCTCTATTTTTCCTACCCTTCGTGTTGGCATGAGCTGCATAAAACGAGCTCTTGTTTCAGGATCCCATGAATTAATACCTCTCATGAATTCTTCTGTCTCAACATAACCAGGTGCTATACAATTAACACTAATACCTGCTCCAGCTACCTCAAACCCTACTGATCTGGTAAAAGCAACCGCTGCTCCTTTGCTTGCTGAATAATTCGGACTGTGTGCACTGATACCTGATATTCCCGCAATTGAAGAAATATTGATTATTCTTCCGTAACGTTTATCTTCCATTATTTTTAATGCTTCACACGTACAATAAAAAAGTCCATGCACATTTACTTCAAACACCTTTTCCCATTCTTCATCACTCATTTTTTTTGTAATCTCTAATGATTGTGGTGGTCTTGGAAGTATTACCAGATCAAGATGTTTTTTTCTATCTTCAACCCCGGCTTTATCAGATCTAAAAATTCCAGCATTATTAACAAGAATATTTAATGTACCGAATTTTTCAATTATTTTAGCAAACATATCTTTTACCTGTTGACTTGAGGTAATATCCACTTTAACTCCCAATGCTTCTGTGCCAAGAGCCTCAATTTCTTTAACTGTCTGTTCTAACTGATTTTCTTTTATATCACATATAGCTACTTTAGCTCCGTCTTTTGCAAAAGCTAAAGCTATTCCTTTACCAAGACCTCCTGCTCCTCCTGTCACAAGAGCAACTCTCTCTTTTAATTTCCTTTAATTTCATGATATCTCCTTTGTGTAAAAAAAATTATTAATATTCTAAAACAGGCGATTAATAAGCATTGTAATACAATTAACTCATTTGTGCTGTTTATATTGGTTTTTTCATTTGCTTTTAATTGTTATAACTTATTGTTGTAGAACTTATTATCTCCTTTAAATTCTTTTTTATATTAAAAAATATATTCTAATCATCAATAAGAATCAATAAGAGCCAGCAGCAGATGCATTCGAGGCCTTTTCTTCAGTGGATGTAACCTCAACATCCTCAATAACTTTAATACGCTTCCGAATCCAGTAAGCGGAGAAAGCACTGACTAATCCAGAGAAAGCCACATAAGCCGCAACCATCATAACATTTCCACCACTTACCTTATAAATCCATGCAGCAATAATAGGCGTTAAACCACTAGCAAATATACCCGAAAACTGATATACGAAAGAAATACCTGAATATCTAACACGCACTGGAAAAAGTTCACAGAATAGAGGAGCCTCCGGACCGTAGACCGATGCATAAAAAATTCCAAACGGAATTATAATTGAAAGCCAAATTATACTTAGATTACCAGCGCTGGTAGCAATTAACCAAAGAGCTGGAAAGGTTGCGAGACCGGTGAAAAGACTACCCCAAAAGTATACCTTCGTTCTACCGAATCGATCGGATAAATGCCCAAAAAGAGGAATACAAAAACACATGATCAGAGCTGCTGCCATAACCGCATTAAACGCGTGAGAACGACTAATATGGACAGTAGAAGTAAGATAACCAATAATCCAGACGCTATATATATTAAAGGCAACGCCATCTATATAACGAGCTCCCATACCGGCTATAGTATTACCCAAATATTTGCCAAGTACTTCTTTGATAGGAATTTTTACTACTTTTTTAGCATCTTTGACTTTCTGGAATTCTGGTGTTTCTAGAATATGCAATCGAATCCATAAACCAACTGCAACCAAAACAATACTTAAGATAAAGGCTATTCTCCAACCATATTTAAGGAACTGTTGGCTATCAAGAATGGTTGATAATAATCCTAACATTCCAGAAGCCAGAACTAATCCGATAGATAAACCAAGTTGTGGCAGACTTCCATAAAATCCTCGTGATTCTTTTGGCGCATACTCATATATCATAAGAACTGCTCCGCCCCATTCGCCACCAAGTCCAATTCCTTGGCAAACTCGTAAAAAAAGCAGTATAATCGGAGCCCAAATACCAATCTGTGCATAAGTTGGCAATAAGCCAATGAGAACTGTAGCAGTACCCATAATCATCAACGTAATAATAAGCATGGTTTTTCTCCCAATCTTATCACCGTAATGACCAAAAATGAGTCCTCCAAATGGCCTGGCTATGAAACCCACGGCAAAAACAGTGTAAGCAAGCAACAAGGAAATGAAAGGATCATCAGATGGGAAATACAGTACATTAAACACAATCGCAGCTGTAGTCCCGTATAAGAAAAAATCATACCATTCAATTGTTGCCCCAATCAAACTTGCAATAACTACTTTTTTAACCATTTTGCCATTACTGTTATTATTCATTTTCTTTACTCCTTTACCATTATATTGCTTATAGCTAATTAAAAAATTAAATACGTTAGTTATAATTTTTTTGTTATCATCTTAATCCTCCAATTGCAACTTTAAAATATTGGTTGCATTTTTATACATAATTTTCTTGCGCACATCGTCTCTTATCGGTAATTTTTCATAATTTTGTATAGCCACCTTGAAATCTACAAAAGGATGAGCACTTGCAAACAATACCTTATCGCTAATAATCGTATTTATAGCTTGAATATAAGCTTCTGATAATGGATATAGTTCAAATTCCGATAATTCCATGAATACGTTGTGATTGCGCTGGGCAACAATAATCATTTCAGTAACCCATGGATAACCACCATGGCTTACAACAATCTTTAATTCAGGAAAATCTCTTGCAACAAAATCAATATATCGAGGTGCCACATGGTCAATGACAGCGTTGGGGACTAAAGGAGCAGAACCTGTGGTAATAACAATAGGAATATCCAGTTCACAGCATTTTGAATAGATAGGATAATATTTCGCGTCATTCACATAAATATGTGCTAAATAAGGATCAATTGCACAACCCTTAAGTCCATACTCATTAACAGCATTTTTTAATTCATTAATTGCCTGCATACCTTTGTGAGGGTCTAATCCAATAAATCCAATATATTTTTGTGGATAAGCCTTTACAATGTCGATTAAACTTTGATTATTTGACTTTGTTGCATAGGTAGTCTCACAGTCACGGCCAATGATTATTGCTTTAATGACATTATGTTTATCCAATTCAGTTGATATTTCATCTAGAGTTTGCGCCCGCATTTTAGATAAATTAATTGAAGCACAGAAATCTTTAAACATGGGACTTTTTTGTATGCCTGAAATAAAATCTGCAGTATTAGGCCTAAATCTAAAATCTATTACTTTCATTTTAATATGCACCTCTTATACGCTTAATTTATATTCTTTAACAAGTTCTCTTAATTTGCGCACTGTTTTATCATCTATTTTTACATCTGGCATGCAATACTCACGTCCAATATAGCCATATTTTTGCTGACCTAGCCGGTGGTATGGTAGTAATTCATATTTTACATTGAACATATTTTTTATAAATTCTAAAATAGCTTTGATATCCTCCTCTGTATCGTTAAATCCAGGAATTAACGGTGTTCTTACTAATATCTTTAAATCAGGATACTCTGCCCGTAGCTGTTTAAAATTTTGTAAAATCAATTCATTTGATACCCCGGTAAATTCTTTGTGTTTTTTTGGATCCATACATTTTATATCAAATAATATTATCTTCATATATTTGGAAACACGCTGAAAGTTTTCCCATTCAGTATACCCTGCGGTTTCCACTGTAACATCAATATGACGATGTTTGGCTTCTTTAAAAAGCTCTTCTAGAAAATCAATTTGAATGAATGGTTCGCCTCCGCTAACTGTAATTCCACCTCCAGATCGGTCATAAAAAATACTTTCCTCGTTTAGACTTTCAAGAATTTCCCGTGCACTCATCATTTGACCAAAAACATGCAAAGCTTTTGAAGGACATACCGATACACAGCGAAAACATTGCGTACATTTTTTTCTATCAATTAATATTTTGCCATCTGCTGCTTCACTGATAGCAGCAACATCACAGACTTCTTGGCAGCGAAAACATTCAGTTATTCCTATGCATTTATTGGAATTATAAGCCAGTTCAGGATTTGGATTCTGCGATTCAGGATTACAGCACCATCTACATTTTAATGGACAACCTTTTAAAAAAATTATAGTACGTATTCCGGGTCCATCATGTACAGAATAATTTTGAATATTAAATACACAACCTAAGTTATGATTCTTTTGTTTCATATCGTTTATAATGTTTCTCCTATATAAATTTTATTGTTTAGATATAACCCCTGTTTTTACATCACAGGGGTTATATCTTTACTTGTTCATAAATTTAAATAGTACCGTGTTCTGTTCGAGCAATAAGATCATCTTGTAAATCAGGAGAAAGTTCAGTGAAATAAGCACTGTATCCTGCAACACGGACAATTAAATTACGATACTTATCCGGATCTTTTTTCGCTGCTATCAGGGTGTCCTTATTAATAACATTAAATTGAATATGCCATAGTTTTAAATCACACCAAGTTTTAATAAACGAAACCAGTTTTTCAGTACCTTCTTCACCAGCAACACAAGCCGGACTTAATTTAATATTTAAAAGTCTAGCTGCTCGTTCTCTGTAGTTATAATTCTTAGTAGCAAAGTTTGAAAGCAAAACTGCTGTTGGTCCATTTTTATCAGCACCTTGTGAAGCTGAAGAACCATCCGAAAGTGGGGTATATGCCTTTCTACCATTAGGGGTTGCACTAACAACTTTACCAAATGGTACATGAGAAGTAAATGGAACAATGCGAAAATCAAGATGAACACCAAGCTCCTGAGAATATTTACGGGTAAATTTTAAACATTCTAGTTCCAATTGTCTACCGATAGTATCAGCATACAAGTCGTTGTTACCATACTTCGGTGCATTTAACAGCAACTCTCTGATTAATTCTTTGCCTTCAAAATTGCATTGTAATGCATCAATGAGTTCTGCCATGGTTAATACTTTATCTTCAAAAACCAATTTTTTTATCGCAACCAGCGAATCAATTACGGTAGCGTATCCAATATATTCAAAATATCCCAGATCAATTCCTCCTTCAATAACGGGCATGTGCAGATCTTTATAAGTTTTCATACATAAATCGTGCAATGCTGAGCCCATCGGCCACGCAAAATGATTAGGTCTCAAGTTATTGATTACTTGTTGTTGTATAAAAGCATGCCGCAGAAAATTAGTTTGCTGCTGCAAATAAGCATACCAGAATTCTTCCCATGTTTTGAATTCACACGGATCACCAGTTTGTAACCCAATTATTTCATCACCGTATTTTTTCATTCTCCCATTGTACATTGTCATCTCAACTGCCGCTGGGAAATTGATATAAGCACACGGACTTGTATAAGTGTCACGATTTGGCATACGGCATTCAGAACAGCCGGAAACTGCATAATCATAAGCTTCTTCAAATGATGCTCCTTTAGCTAATAATAGAGGCACAACTTCTTCATCATTAATTAACTTTGGAAAACCGGATCCCTCTTTTATTGTCTCGGCAACTTCAACCAAGAATCTCTTTGGTGAACGCACATGAATTCGGGCAGCTAAGTCGGGATAATTTAGAGGGAACTCTCTTTTTGATTTTAAAAAAAGATAGCTCAATTCATTGGTTGCATCCTGTGCATCAGATTTTTGTCCGCCTATCGTAACTGCTTCCCAATGCGCATAACCTTCATTAATAGCACCGCCGTATGGCGAGATGTATAAATCTACAAATTGAGCCATACCTAGCCACATGCATTCTAATAACTCTAAAGTTTTTTCTTCTGTCAAAATTCCTGCTGCCATATCTTGAGCAAAATATGGATAGAAATACTGGTCCATTCTGCCGTTTGAAATAATCGTACCAGTCTTTTGTTCCATTCGAGAAAACATTTGCGTAAACCATTGAGATTGTAATGCTTCATGGAAATTACGAGCTGGATTTTCTGGAACCCAAGAACAACGTTCCGCGATATCCATCAATTCTTGTTTGCGAACGGGATCCTCTTCTGTTTTAGCCAATTCTAAAGCTTTTTGGGCATGACGATTAGCCCATAAAATAATAGCATCACATGCTGTAATTACTGCCTCCAAAAATGGTTTTTTCTCTACTGTATCTACAGGGCTCAGTGGATCCAGTGCTGTCAATTTAGCCTGTGCTTCCTCCTTAATTCCCTTAAATCCTCTTTTTAATACTTTTTCATAGTCGTGGACCCATTGGAGCGATGATCGAAAAGAAGCGGTTTCATTAACAATATAACGTGAATTTAAAGGATTTTGGGGATCATAAGTATATTTAAGTGTTTCTTCTGGTAATGCAGCTGCTAGTGCTTCATGAAAGGTTTTTCCTTTCCAATAAGGAGCAATTTCTTCTATAACTATTTTTGCATCTGACTCGGAAATATTAAAAGGAGATTCAACTCTGGTTGGCAATTGCTCTACTGCTAAATCTAAAAAATCTCCATCAAGCTCAGGATACAAAATTCCATATCGTCCTTGGCGTCCAAGCCTTCCCACCAGTAGTTGATGATCATCAATATAAACAGTTATATTTTTAGCAATGTGTTTCATTGCCTTAGCCCAGCGTAAAATCAACTTCTGACCTTCTGTCTGTTTAAAAGATTCAGTGAAGTATTTAGCTCTTTCTATATCAATAGTTGGTCGTTTACCTCTAAAACTAGTGAAAATCTTATCAATCCTTTCTCTCCCGATATGTTTTTGTATTCCCTGTTGTTCTTCAAGAATACGTTGTTCTTGTGGTGATAATACAGGACAACATAATGACATAATAATTTCCTCCTTTAATTTTTTATTGAAATAAATTTTATGCAAATGCAATGCCACTCACTTATAATTTATGAAAAAATAATGTAAATATACGAAATATACTGATTTGTCTACAATGGATTAATTTAGTAATTACTAGGAGTTGTTGTCATTGCTATATTTAAACAATAAATTAGACATTTTATTTTAAAAAATAAATTTTTATTAATATTTTTATTTTAGATATCTTTTTATCAGATACGAGAATAAAAATTAAAAACTTTTTTATTTTATTGCAATCATACAATAAAGAAGGTTATTGAGATATCTTTAAATTTATTTTTGTGTATCCAATGTTAAGAAAAATCCTTCTATTGCAGTTGTTCATCAATTTGTTGCATAATTGCAACTATTTATAGTTTATGACAGATTGATATTGTTTTTTCTAACTTTTTGAATTTGACAATTTTTTAAATATTAGATATCAGCTTATCTGAAAATATATATGTAAAAAGCTTTTGAATATTTATTATAAAAACTTTGTATTGTTCTATTATCTGTTTTGTCTGTATGATATTTTCAAAGAGATTTCTACTATATTTTCGTAATCTTTTATTAATTATATCCCCTTTTCTGGATTATATTCGTATTTATTCTGTTCCAAAAACAGGTAGCAAGCTAACGGCTAAATGGTTAAAAATTCATACAGACGCGAGACTGCGTGAATATGTGCACAAAGGAGATGCTGGATTTGACATTGCAGTAGTTGAGGAAGTAATGCTCATGGCTTTTGAGAAAAAAGCAGTAAGGACTGGATTAAAAGTAGAGATACCTTATGGTTATGAACTGCAAATAAGACCAAGAAGTGGAATATCGATAAGAATGCGGCAGTTGCCAATAAAACTGTGGGGAGTGTTCAAAGTTTTGTGTCAGGTTATATCTACTGGTAAATATTATCATAGTTTTAATGCCCCTTCAAGTCTGCCCTCTATTTATCTTCCTCAATTACTTTTTCCCACCAATCAAATTCATCTGGAAAATTTTTGTAATTTTTATCAAACCATGCAACTAATTTATTATCATAATAGCCACCTCTATCAAAACGTTTTTCAAACTCTTTAAGACTCATATCCATCCTAATTGCCAGTATATAATATCGTGCACCTACATTGTCTCCAGGATTTGTTTTTAGTAATTTCCTAAACAAATCTAACGCATCATCATTTTTTTTGCTTTCCCATAATGAAATTGCTTTGTTTAATATAGTCCTTATTATATGTCTATTCTCTAGCCATCCCCATCTTAATAAGTCGGGCCACTTACCTTTTTTGTCTTTTATCAATTTCAGTGCTCTGTCATAAGCTTCGTCTAATACTCTTTCTGCCTCCTGTAAATCACCCTCCTCCTGCAATATCTCATAAAGCAATAGATATGAATCCAAAAAATCGGGATCTTTTTCAATCAACTGTTTCAATTGTCTTTTTATAGATTTTGCGTTTCTACGATTGTATTTCTCGGATAAATCATAATAATCATCCATTACCTCATGGTCTTTATCTACATATTCTCTTCTTCTTTCACCCATGGTATTTTCCTCCTGTTAATTCTAGGCACCTTTTGCCTACCATTTTGCGGATAAAAGAAGTTGCCGAAGGCAATTTGAAGAAATCTTTGATTTCCCTTTTATCCGCTGCTATCGGAAGTTTTGCGTTTATTATCATACAAGATCAAAATAGTGTTTGTTGCTTTTATATTTCAACTTTTTTATTTCTTCAATTTTACTACTTAATAGAATATATTTTTTATATAATCTAATAAAATAATATTCTTTGGATATTTCCATCGTTATAAATTTTCATTTTAATCTCTTGGCAAATGCCACAAGTTGTTCCTGTTCCACAAAAGGGGCTAAAACCAAATAATCTTCTCTAAAATTCGATTCCTGCAGGGGGTATATAATCAATATGTTAAAAAATTTACCTAACATCAATCACCACTCCCTGGGTTTCAAAAGCAGGACCGACAACGGTTATCTTATATTTAAGATTGATTTCTTCATTATCAAGCCTCTTATAATCCGAATCAAAAAAGAGAGGAATGAGACTTTCACCAATTAATACAAAACCTCTCTCACTCATTCTGTAAATTCTGTATGCTTTAATCCATTTTTCCGGAATTTCTTTCCAAGAAATATAGACTCCATTTTCATTGACTGTCCAAAAAACCTCCTGTGGTTCAGAAGGAATAAATTCTTCAAGAGGAATGGTTATTTCAGTTCCTTGCCCTTCTATGTAAGTAGATTCTGTGGATACATAAGGGGTAACAAAATAAGTCAGAAATGTTAATGCGTAAGATTTAAACATTGAAGAGCTCATTTCATCAAGAAAAAAGCTTTTATCAGTTGAACCTTTTTTTATTTTTTCTTTAGTTGCTGAAATTCTGTAAATGTTAAACATCAATGATTCTGAATCTTTATGTTCAGAATCATCAGAAAATTGCGCTTCATTTTGAAGATTCCAGGAAAGTAACACTCCATCAGGTGTTATTTGATAATTCAGCCTTTCAATTTCAGCTAGTTTTTTTGCTGCTATCATATTTTCAACTGGATCACTGTAAATGCCTTTCTTATTTACGGCAAAAATGCGATATTTATATGTCTGCCCAAAGGTGAAATCTTTATCTTCATAAGAGCTTACGTCAGTCTCTAAAAAACCCAGAGATTTTTTCTGCCCATCACTTTCTCGTTCCAAAAGAAAACTGCTTATTTTCAGTTTATTTTTTTCAGGATAACTCCATGAAATCACAATTTTATCAGTAAAAGCTGACAGCTTGAGTTCTCTAACCGGCGATGGCTGAAGATAGTCTTCAAGTGTTGGATCCATTTTTTTCCCACAGCCTGCAATAAGAAACAAAATAAGAAAAAATATAAATGCTCTCACTATAATCCTGCTGTTTTTTTCAAAAGTTTTATCTGCTGTATTAACATCTGTTTTGAAGTGCTTCCATATGATTTTTTTGCTTCAATTGAACCACTTGCTGTAAGAATATTATAGACATCTTCTTCAATTTTATCGGAAAATTCTTTAAACTCTTTTATTTTCATTTCAGAAAGTTTTTTACCATGTTCAATACAGTGAAGAACGATCTTTCCTGTAATTTCATGAGCAAGCCTGAACGGTATTCCCTTTCGTACAAGGTATTCTGCGAGGTCTGTTGCAGTTGTGAATCCATCTTCTGCAGAGGATTCCAATTTTTCTCTATGAAATTTAATCTCAGGAAGCATCTCATTAATAATCCTGAGACTCAAGTTTACTGTGTCAATTGTGTCAAAAACAGGTTCCTTATCCTCCTGCATATCTCTGTTATATGCAAGTGGAAGTGCCTTCATTGTTGTAAGAAGTGAAATGAGGTTTCCATAGACTCGTCCTGTTTTCCCTCTTATTAACTCAGCAGGATCGGGATTTTTTTTCTGAGGCATCATGCTCGAGCCTGTTGTGAATCTATCAGGAAGCTCTATAAACTTGAACTCATCTGTTGACCATATAATCAGTTCTTCACAAAGTCTGCTTAGATGCATCATAACTACAGAACCTGCATATAAAACATCAAGAACAAAATCTCTATCAGATACAGCATCCATGCTGTTTGGAATCACTCCTTCAAATCCAAGTTCTCTTGCGGTAAACTCCCTGTCAATTGGTAAAGAACTTCCTGCAATGGCACATGCACCAAGAGGACACTGGTTGATCCTTTTTAAGCTCTCTTTAAATCGTTCGAGGTCTCTTTTTAACATCCATGCATAAGCTAAGAGATGATGTCCAAGAAGCACAGGTTGGGCTTTTTGCATATGAGTATATCCCGGCATTAATGTATCAATATTCTTTTCAGCAAGACTAATCAATGTTTTCTGTAAAGCATGTATTAACTCAACTATTTCAGATACTTCTTTCCGAAGATAAAGCCTTAAATCCGTAGCAACCTGGTCATTTCTTGAGCGGGCGGTGTGAAGTTTTGCGCCAGTATTGCCAATTTTTTCAATAAGTGCTCTTTCAATGTTCATATGAACATCTTCAAGCTCTGTTCTGAATACAAATCTTCCTTCTTCAATTTCTTTTGATATCTCCAAAAGCCCCTCAATTAATTGATTTAGCTCTTTATCATCAATGATGCCCTGTTTGTGCAGCATCTTTGCATGTGCAATACTGCCCTCAATATCCTCTTTCCAGAGTCTCCTGTCAAAAGAAACTGATTCAGAAAATTCTTCAAGGATTTTCGCTGTCTTATCTTTGAACCTTCCACCCCAGGGTTTTTTCATTCTTCTACCTTTGCCTGACGCTCTTTCTGTCTCTGCTCTATTATCTTCTGTGCTATATGTGATGGAACTTCTTCATAGTGGGAAAACTCCATTGAGTATATTCCTCTTCCCGATGTCATACTGTGAAGCTGATTTGCATATGTGAGCATCTCTGCCATAGGAATAAGAGCGATTATCTTTTGATTACCTCCTGCCTGAGGTTCCACTCCCTGAACCTTACCCCTTCTTGCATTGAGGTCTCCTATTACTGTTCCGAGTGTTTCATCTGGAACAATAATTTCTGCCTTCATTATTGGTTCAAGCAACACGGGCTTTGCATCCATAAATGCTTTTTTCAAAGCCATGGAACCTGCTATCTTAAATGCCATCTCTGATGAATCAACAGGATGGTAAGAACCATCATAAAGTGTGACTTTCAAATCTATTATAGGATAGTATGCAAGGATTCCCTCTTTCATTGTTTCAAGAATTCCTTTCTCAACAGCCGGACGATACTGCTGTGGAATTACACCTCCAACTATCTTATCCACAAATTGATATCCTTCACCTCTTGGAAGTGGCTCTATTTCTATCCAACAGTCTCCATACTGACCTCTTCCGCCTGACTGTTTTTTGTATTTACCCTGTGCCCTAGCAGTCGCCCTTATTGTTTCTCTGTATGGAACCTTGGGTGCCATGAGATTCACTTCCACACCGAACTTTCTCTTTAGTTTTTCAAGTGCAACTTCTATATGAACCTGTCCCATTCCGCTTAAAATCATATCTTTTGATTCCTCATCTCTTACAAACTTAAGAGTTGGATCTTCTTCAAGGAGTTTATGAAGTCCTGCACTTACTTTTTCTTCATCTCCCCTTGTTTTTGGTGCAATTGCAAAGGATATAATAGGCTCTGTAAATCTGACTTCAGAAAGCATTATGGGATTATTTTCATCACAGAGTGTATGCCCTGTTAATGTATCTTTAAGTTTAACAGTTGCGACAATCTCTCCAGGTCCGGCTTTCTGACATGGATTAAGAGCCTTGCCCATTACGTAATAAATCTGTCCGATTCTCTCCTTTGTTCCTGTATTTGGATTTAAAACATTAGAATCAGCCTTAAGCACACCGGAGAATATTCTTATATAAGAAATTTTGCCAGTAAAAGGGTCAACTAAAGTTTTAAAAACATATCCTGTAAAAGGCTCTGACTCATCTGGTTGTCTTATAGCTTCTTTTCCATCTCTGGGATTTATTCCCTTTATTGGATAAATATTAGCTCTCTCTTTAGGATCTGGAAGTGTTAGTATTATACTGTCAAGTAATGCATCAACTCCTATCCCAAGCAATGCTGATCCTGCCAAAACAGGAATGAATCTTCTTGCAATAGATGCATCGTGCAATCCCTTTATTAACTCTTCCTCTGTAAGTTCCTGACCTTCCAGATATTTTTCAAGAAGGCTGTCATCAAGCTCTGCAATCTTTTCGACAAACTTTTTCCTGTATTCTTCAACTCTGGCAGTTAATTCATCCGGAATTGGCGCTTCTTTTATAGATTTTCCATCCTGTAGTATCGCTCTTAAAGAAATTAAATCAACAATGCCTTTTAAGTTATCTCCTTCTCCAATTGGCAGGGTTAAAGGAATTGCTTCCTGTCCGAAAACTTTTTCAATTTCCGCCACTGCTCTATCAAAGGATGCATTCTCTTTATCAAGTTTGTTCACAAAGACAACTCTTGGAAGATCATAATCATCACAATATTTCCAGATTCTTTCTGTTTCAGCCTTAACACCAGAAAGAGCACTTACTATAACAACAGCGCCATCCACAACTCTGAGAGCATTTTTCGTATCTTCAAGAAAGTTAACAAAACCGGGGGTGTCTATGATGTTAATTCTGTAATCTTTATAATCACAGTAAGCTACCTTACAGCTGAGAGTCATATTTCTTGAAAGTTCTTCTGGCTCATAATCAATTACTTTTCCAGATGTCTCGCCTGTAACAACTCTGTCAATCTGTCCTGTTTTAAAAAGTATCTGTTCTGCAAGTTTTGTATTACCTGCACCTGCATGGGCAACAATTGCAATGTTTCTGATTTTTGTGATATCTCTACTCATAAAACCCTCCTACTAAGAATTTGTGTTATAAAATTTATATACATGGGTTTTACCCATATAAAACAAAAGAAGACAGGCAGGAGAACTCTATTTACCTGGGTCAGTGAACCCTTCGAGGAGTTTGTTCC
>Ga0134099_1002189_pt1 | contig 16595 bp, 13 predicted proteins | sample 10_taG_2_FD_105482 | JGI IMG/M metagenome (GOLD analysis project Ga0134099, IMG submission 105482) | Switchgrass degrading microbial communities from high solid loading bioreactors in New Hampshire, USA - 10_41_5_180_A2 metaG | ecosystem: Engineered > Bioreactor > Semi-continuous > Anaerobic >...
AGAGGCAATTGGATCTATATGAAAGGAAGATAGGATATAAGGGATTTAGGGAAAAGTTTAAAACGATAACGGTGGACAATGGGAGCGAGTTTTTAGACTGGAGGGGATTAGAGCGATCGTGTGTAAATGGAGGTGGGTTACAACGGACACAAGTATATTATTGTCATCCTTATCATGCATGGGAAAGAGGAAGTAATGAACAGGTAAATGGTCAGCTACGACGGTTTATACCGAAGGGATGCGCAATATGTGAATACAGCATAGAGGAGATTTTAAAGATACAGGAATGGATAAATAATTATCCGAGGAAAGTGTTAAATGGGAGAAGTTCTAGGGAAGTGGTTGAGGGGTGGGGAAATTAGTAAAAGGGCATTCCCTCCCCTAGGGGAGGGAATATATAAAACTTTAAAAGTTAATCGAAAAACATAAATGGACAATTAACTTTAACAGAGATTAAGTGTTTCATTTTAACTTGCAATTAACGAATAACAACAATTGGGAACAAAACTATTGACTTTTCCTAATAATAGTCATATAATATTTACAGAGGTAGTTGAGGGGGAAATTATGTTATAAAGTGACGGTGGGCTTAGTGAATTGGATCTTTGTCACACCAGATATGATGGATGGAAAACAGATTACTTATAGCTATGTAGTACAGCAATATGAGATACAAAAACTATTACAGGGGCATCATCTTATAGTATTAAATGATATTTGCAGCCAAATAACAAGTGGGATAAGGGTTAGAAAGGAATATTATACAGATAAAAACGGATATAAGATTATTGCTCCTGGAGACATAAGAAATGAAGTTATATATATCAACGAACTTAAGATAGTAAAACCTGAAGTAGTAAGGGAAAAAGATTTTATAAGCAAGGGAGATATATTGATTACAGCTTCAGGAAAATCGGGTCAGGTAATATATGCAAATGAAGTATTGGAAGGATGTGTAATAACATCGGATATTATTAAAATTACATTAAAAGATAGAGATAAAAGTATAAAATTATATAATTTTTTTAAAAGCAGTATAGGACAAAAGCTGCTAAATTCCATAAAAATAGGAATTTTAAATAAAATTTTTGTGGAAGATATTGAAAATTTATTGATTCCTGAAGACTTTGATACATATCAGGAAGATTGTTCATTTGATTCTACAGTGTTTGTAGAGGCTGAAAAAATATACAGGGCGGCAGAAAACCTATTTTATAGGGTAGTTGATTATAGAGGAGAGGAAAAGAATCTTAAATACTTTTTTGTGAAGAATTATCTTAACAGTTATAGACTGGACCCTGAGTATTATTCAAACTTTTACACTAGATTATATGAGGTAATTCACAAGAATTTTGACAATGTGAAGTGGCAGAAGCTTGGTGAACTTGTAGAAATAAAAAAAGCAGATAAACCAAAAATAAATAATAATCAGAAAGTAAGATATTTTTTATTAACGGATATAGATCCGAACTTATCGATTATAAAAGGAATACGGGAGGATTTTTATGGCAATTTAAGCAATAGGATGAGATATATAGTCAAAAGTGGAGAAATAGTAACTGCCAAAAGTGGAAGTGCAACAGGAACTAAAGGTCATGCAACAGCACTTATTACAGGGCAATTTGACGGCATGGTTACAACAGATGCTCTGTATAATTTGGTTCCTAAAAGAATAAACCCTTATTATCTTTTGTTCCTATTTAAACAGCCTATAATTCTAAATCAAGTAAACATGTTTGCTAAAGGAACACTATATAAACTCATTGAAAGAAATGACTTTGAAAAAATAAAGATCCCAAGACTAAGAGCGGATTTGGAGGGACAGATAGCCAATAAAATGATGGATTATTTAAATCTATTACAAAACAGATTTTAAAAGAGGTGCTATATATGGGCAAAAATCAATGGGTTGTAAGACATGGCGATAAATGGGCTGTTAAAGGGGAAGGCAATAAAAGAGCAACTAGAGTTACTGATACGCAAAAAGAAGCGATAAATATAGCAAAAGAAATTGCACAAAACCAGAAGTCGGAATTGATCATCCAAGGGAGAGATGGAAAGATCAGAAGTAAAGATAGTTATGGTAATGATCCGTGCCCGCCGAGAGATAAGGAGCAGTAGTGGGGGTGGATGTTATTGGTAGAATTAATATATGAACAATTGAAAACCCCTAAGTCTTTTGAAGAATTACATCAAAGATTAATTGAGATTGGTGTAAAGTGGAATAAAGCACAATTACAACTATTTCTTCTCATGGACAGTAATATTAACAAGGTTGGAGATTTATACAGTGTAAGGGGAAATGATTTAAATACTATAGTATTAGATGTGGTCAATAAAGTAATGGATGGTAAACCTATGGCACCCATAAAGAAAATTATGGAGTATATGCCAAGTAATATTACTGTTAGTGCAGAAGAAATATCAAAGATTGCAGAAGAAAGCGGTAAGTATAAACTTCATTCTAATAGAGTTGTTTTAATGAGAGCAAAAGATTAAGGAGGAGTTTTTCGTGCAGGAATTAAAAGATAAAGTCAAAAAACTTGGTTATGAGGAAATAAAGGATATTGATGATACTACTTTTATAGCCAGTCATAAAGATGTATATGTATATGTAAAAAAAGTTGATGAAGAGCAGTTAAAACCGGAACTGGTAACTGCGATTACTTATGAAGCAATGGCAACTGATCCTATTTCTACATATGCTTGGATTACAAATGGTACCAGCAATGCCTATGTACTTGTGGAAGAAGAAAAAGCTATTCCAGAAATTCCATCAGTCTTTGACGATGAAAACAAATTTTATTCAGGCAAAAGACAACTTACTGATAGGGACAAATGGTCAATAAGGAAATATCAGGAGTTGCAGGAGAAATTTGATGGAATCCATGAAATGATTTATGGGATGAAAGACCATGTAGATAGCTCTAATGATGCGATTGATGAATTCAGTAAACTTATTTTCTTGGAAACATTCAGGCTTTATCATCCTGAATATAGATTAACTAGAGGCAATGTAGCAGGAAAGCTATTTAACGACATATATAGATATGAATATGTAGAAAAGCATAGAGATAAGGCAGTTCAGGAAATAAGGGAGGCCTTTAAGGAAATAAAGGATCATGCAGATTATGTTGCAATTTTGGATGATGGAGAAAAGGCAAACATATTTAGTGCGGATGAATACATAAAGCTTGAAAATCCCACTATCTATATTGCTGTGCTAAAGGCTCTACAGGATTTAGGACAAATAGAAGTAGACGGGGTTTCGAGACCTGCCACATTAAAAGATTTAACAGGGGATATACTAGGTAGAGTTTATGACGTGTTGCTTCGTGGAAAGTTTGAAAATAAAGGTGGTATGGGAATTTATCTAACTCCAAGGCAAGTAACTGAAGCAGCAGCAGAAATGGTCTTATACGACCTTACCAAAGACGGAGCAGCAAAATTAATAAGTAGAGATCCCAAAACAGGAATACCGACGCTCCGTATAGGTGACTTGTGTTGTGGTTCAGGAGGATTTTTGATAAAGATGCTTCAGAAGATAGAATACTATCTTCTGAATAAATTAACAGGAGACAAAAAGCAGTATCAGGAGCTTTTTGAACAAATGAAGGAACATTGTTTTATAGGTGCGGACAATGCCCCTGGCATGGTTCTTAAAGCAAGGATAAATATGGCGCTTCATGGAGCACCTAGGTGTCCTATTTTCCAAACAAGAAACTCTCTGATGAATACAAGACTTGAACCAGGGACTTTTGATGCGATTCTGACAAATCCTCCTTTTTCAAAAACTGGGATTTCAAAAACGATTAAGAAAGGTAAAACGGTAGTAGAAAACAAGGAAGGAGCTGAAATCATTAGATATTACTCTTCTGATATAGATGAAGACGGGCGGAATAGAATGAGTCCATACGGTTTATCCCTAGGTTCAAAGCCGGACAGTAGTGGTAAGTGGAAAGAAGTAAATTCCATAGATCCTGCAGTACTATTCATTGATAGAAATCTTCAATTGTTAAAACCAGGTGGGCTTCTTATGATAGTCGTGCCGGATGGAATTCTTTCAAATTCAGGATATAAATATGTTCGCGAATACATTATGGGTAAGAAAAACCCTGTTACGGGAGAATTTGAAGGGGGAAAAGCAATACTAAAAGCAGTTATAAGTCTTCCGCAGGAAACCTTTGCACTTTCGGGTGCAGGTGCAAAAACGTCGCTGCTATATTTAAAGAAAAAGGAACATCCAGGAGAAAAGCAGGGGCCTGTATTTATGGCAGTAGCAGATGAAGTAGGATTTACAGTAAAACAGAATGTAGAGGTACAACTAGGTGATGACCACAATGACCTACTTAAGATTGTGGAGGCTTATAAGAAAGGTATGCCAGAGGAGGAACAATAATGTATTTTGAATACATCCATTCAGAAATTATAGGTGATAGAATAGATGCTCAATTTTTTACTCCTGAATACATAAAATCTTTGAAAAAAATCAATCAGTTTAGAATAGAAACGCTAGGAAATATTTCAAGGAGGATTTTTGACCCTCCACATACTGCTCCTGAATTTGTTGATAAGTCGGATTTTGAAATGATTATGATTGAAAATATAACTTTAAATGGAATTGAAGGTAATTTAAGGGCAATTTCAGAAACTTGTCATAAAGATATATTTAAAAACTCGCATTTAGAAGGAAATGAATTATTGGTTAGTAGAGTGGGAAATTCAAGTGGTACTTTTGCATCGGTTTTTCCTTGCTACAAAGGGAAGAATGTTTCAGGTAATATTTCAATAATAAAATTGAAAGACGAAATAATTGATAAAGAATATGCATTTGCCTATTTTAATTCTAATATTGGACAAAACTTAATAAAGCAAAACATCGCAAATACTGCTAGGAAATTTTTAACTATTAGTAAGATAAGAGAGTTTCAAATCCCCATCCCATCCCCTGAAATCCAAAAATATATAGGAGATAAGGTTAGAAAGGCAGAAGAGTTGCGAGAAGAAGCGAAAAGATTGAAGAAAGAGGCTGAAGAGATTTTTGATCGAAATTATGAACAAATAGAAAAAAATAATAACAAATTTGAATGGATAAATAGTTATTATCTAAATGCAGATAATGTTATCCCAAACTTTTATAAACAATATGAGTTGTTGAAAAATAAGAAATATGTGTATGTTGAGTTTGAAAACCTTGTAGAAAGCATAAAGTGTGGGATTCCAGTAAGAAGTGATATGAGGTTAGGTAATATCTATCCATTTTATGGAGCAAGTGGAGTTACGGATAGTATTGGTGATTTTAATTTTGATGGTGAGTATTTGATTATTGCTCAAGACGGTTCGATTGGTTCAGTAAATGTAGCTAGAGGTAAATTTTGGGCAAATAATCATGTTTGGGTTGTACAGGTGAAAGAAGGTTGGGATTTAGAGTTTTTAGAATTGTATTTAAGAAAATATGATTATTGGATATCATTAACAACTGGGTCGGTTGTCCCCAAAGTCACATCTGAGAACTTAAAGAGATTATTAGTACCTAAAATAGATTATGAAATTCAAAAATGTGTCGGAGATAAAATTAGGGAAGCAAAGAATAAAGAAGAAAATGCTATGATGTTAATTAAACAAGCCAAAAGTGACGTAGAGGACCTTATAGAAGGCAACTTTGATACGTCAAAAGTCAAAGCATATAGTTAAATTTTATACGGAGCAAAGGCAGGTGAGACTTTTGATAAATATAAACGAATTGGTTAAAAGTGTAAACAGCCTATACGACTATGGAGAAATAAAAAATAATACAGATTTACAATACCTTATTGACCAAAACTTTATTAGGCTTATAGAGGACAGGCTAGTTATCACAAAAAAGTGGATTAGGTTCAGCGGAAAAGTAAACAGAGAAGACTTTATAAAATCTCTTCTCTGTTTCTATCCACCTCTATTATATAAATTGCTGAAAAAAGTATATGAGGAGGCTCGTATTATAGGTCAAAGAGGAGATAGTAAAGCTTTATATGAGTTTGTAGATAGCATTCCTCAATTTGCTGAAACTATATTAAACATAAAGGATAAAAATATAGATGAAACAGAAGAAATAAAATCATTTTATCAAGTTGTGTTTAATGGATATCCTCAATATCCTTCAATACTTACAAAACTGAAAACTATGCAATTAGTAGAGGATACTGAGGATGTGGAGTTATTGCCCATGAGGAGTACTCCAAATGAAATTTGGGTACAAGGCAGGAGAATAACTTCATTTGTGGACCTTGAAAAGTTAAGAGAAAAAAATAAATATACATTTACACCATATGAATATAGGGATTTTCCGGTAGAAAAGAAAGTGGCAGAGGTTCTTTCTTATCCATGGAAGACTTTTATAACTATACTATTAATGGTAGCTCTCGAATACCAGACGGCAGGTTTTGAAGGTTTATCCATAAGACCCACAGACCATACCAACTATTATATAGCCCAGCCTTTAGATTTTTATATTTTTAATATAAAGGGTAGGGAGATAAGGGTAGGAAGGCTTAATAATTTTGTATATGAGTTTTGTATCGAAAATGATATGTACCTTTTTCCGGATAAAGCTCCTGAAGTAGATAAAGTGGTTTTTGATATGATGAATGAGCATATGATTGACTTCAAAGATGGGGAATACGTACTAAATGAAGAATTCAAAGACCTGATATACTCAAAGGATATTATTATAAAAAATCGCTCTAGAAAGTTTAAGAATGCACTTAAAGACTATATAGAAAAGCTGAGGAGTACGTTATGATTATAAAAATAGGTACCGATAGATTTTGGGTTAAAGCATCTAATATAGAGAGATGGGCGGAGATTTTAAGTTGTTTGCCAGAGAAAATACCATGCAAAAGTAAAAAAGACATAGCCAGAAGTTATCTAGGATATAAAGTTGATGAGAATGGAAGAATTGTCAGCGCTGATGAGGTATATGGATTATTTGGGTTAGAGAGAACGAAAAGTGCGGTGATTATTGTTGGATGTAATTTTATAAGAAGTAATGAAAAAGGTTATGAACTTTCAGATGGCGCAATCGAACTAGTGGATCGGTATAAGCGAAATGATGAATGGGAAAAGGTGTTGGCAAAGCAGTTGCTAAAATATTCCATAAGAGTTAGGAGCATTGCTTATGCAATGCTGAATGGTGGTTATCTAATCTTTGAAAAAGGATATATGAAAAACTTTGCACAGGCTTACATAATCCTAAATAATAAAAAATTTTATATTTTTAGTAGTAGGCTGGATGAAATAAACATTAATAATTTGATGAACGAGAATCAATCAAAGATCTTAGGGGATTTTTGGAGAAATGAACTAGATATTGCAGAGGGGAAAGAAATAAGGTTTAGAGGCGTAAATCAAAATTATCCTTCTTTGGGCTCAATGAGCACATACTTAAAGATCCCCATGCTGTTATTTGACTATTTGGGATGGATTATTGAGAGGGAAGATGGAAGGTATATCTTAAATAAACACAAGATAAAAGAGGATGCAGGTATTGAAGTATATGAGAGTTTAGTAAATGAAATCGATGTGGATGATATAGAAATACTACATAAACTAATTGAAGAATACTCAGATGCAAGAGGGTTTTTCCCAATAGGAATAGTAGGTTCCATATTAAAAAAGAAAGTTGACAGTGAAAATCCAATGTCAGAAGAACAATGGATTGACCATTACTTTGTTACAGGCATAAATAGCGGGAAGTTTATAATTAAAGACCATGAGCAGGGACAGCCCAGGCATGGCAGGGGACTTTTAGGGAAAAAAGATTATCAACTAATTAAGTTGGAGATTAGAAATTAGGAGGAGGGATGTATATGCCGTCTATATGGGCTCCGTTTGGTACCAGTGATTTCCCTTTAACTCAGCCTATGGTAGGGCAAAAAGAGTTTTACGAAATTTTTAAAGCTTTTACGAAGACTATGAAAAGTGCAGGGATGGCAACTATTTTCCCGCTAATTTCTAAATGGGGTGTAGGTAAATCACGTATTGGTTTCGAACTTATTTCAGAAGTTCTTGGCATGGATAGGGGTTGGATCATTAATGAAGATGGAATACGAAAAGAAGTTAGGATTTTTAAGCCAAATTTTGAAGATAAAGTTCTGCCGTTATACATACGGTATTCCCAGATGTGTCATCCAGATTTAATAGGAGATAATTGGGTGGCTTATGGTATTTATACAGCGCTGTCTTATTTAAGTAGAGAATCCGATGGGAGCATTCAGGGAAAGATTATGGAAGCCATTCAAGATGCTTTATCTCCTATAGGTTTTGATAAAAATATCCTTAGAGATTTGCTGCAGGTAGACAATGTGAATTTAGATGAATTGGTTATAAGCAAAGATAAATTGGATGAATTAACTAGAAAAGGAATGGAGTATATTAAGCGGTTTGGCATTGAACATTTTCTTATTATCTGTGATGAATTAGAAACAGCAGGGGAAATTGCAAAGTATGGAATTGAAAGAGAAAAAGAATTGATAAATAAAATAGATGGAGAAGCGATTCAAGTAATTACAAGTGCTATAAAACATGAAGATCCTAGAAAGAAATATCCAGATGTTTCTTATCTCCTTTTGTGTTCTACAGTTATAGGTGGAAGTATACAAGGTATAGGTGCTTTAGACAGAAGAACCGAAATGTATGAGATGATTCAGAATTCCTTTGCAGATATATCGGATTATATTGCTTATCTTAACGAGAAGGGAATAATACCTGAGTATCCAGAAGGACTAATTGAAGCAGCCTATGCCATAGCAGGAGGTAATTTTGGCTGGTTTAACGTTATTATGCATAATGTAGATCAAAAAATGGAAGATAGTTCGGTAAAAAAAGAAACAGGATATATCCTTGAAGCTATATTAAATTCTAGTAATCGTTTTAAAGAGAGTTTGATCGATAAATCCGCTTTTGACTATATTCAGTGTGATGATAGATTCAGGCAGACTATTAAGCATGCTCTTTTAGAGCAAATTCCTAAGAAAAAAACAAATTACTCTGATGAGGAAATAAATGCCATGATGGATGCAAAAGCAGAGGATGGCGAAAAATTATTTAAGGAGTTTTACTGTGTAAAATTAGAAAAGGATGATCTGGCTGTTTATCTTCATTCTCAAGGTTATAAGAGAGAGATGGGGGATGTCTTTGTCAATAACTTTGGGAGCAGTTTTGATCTAGATATACTTTTAAGGAGTCTAAAAACATTTTCTCTTAATGTAAGAGAAAACGAATATATTGTAGGGAAGGAAGAAGAGACGTTCTTAGACCAGGTGAGGATGTTATATCCCAAGGATGACATAGAAGAATCAGCAAGATATATATATGGATATATTCTCGAAGAGGTGGAAAGGGAGGATATTAAAGAAGCAGAATATATCGGGCCGAACTTTGCTTATTTAAGTCGTCTTAATAAGAGGTATAGAGTAGAAAAAGACAACTTTGGTTATGTTCCAGATGCTGAAAAGAATAAGGAAATTGAAGAGTTAGTAAAAGAAATGAGGAAAAATAGAAAAGAGGAAGTAAAAAGAGTTCTTTCGGGTGCATGTAGGGCATTAGAAATAAACTATCCGGAAGAAAATTTCTATACTATCAATGGTGTTGAATGCGTCAGGACCAAGGTAGAAGGAGGCCCTTACCTTGATGTCCACCGGGATAAAATAGTAGATATTATCTGGGGTAAAGATGAAGACAAATTAAGGGATGTGCTGTTAGATAACAGACTTTTGAAAGATGGAGTTCATCCTATTATCATAATATCCGATTCTGTTATTAGTGCAGAGTATACTGAAAAATTTGTAAAAGAAAAGTATGAGGGTATAGGAAAGTGCTTGATATTTGTGAATATAACTAGACTTCAAAAGGATATTTTAGAAGTTATGTCTTTGGATAAAGACATTTTGGATATAAGGGAGAATAGAAACGCTATTACTTCAACCTTTAGGGATAGAATCAGGAAAATCAGGGACCATTTTAACTTAAAGGCAAAAGAATGGTTTGAAAAGTTAGATGAAGAAGGTTGGATATTAAGGCCTATTATCTATAAGAAACATGAAGAAAGGCACATTGCGCTTCTAGCAAAAGCTTATAAGCGAATGCTCATTCACAATCTTGATTTTGAGGAACTTGGCAGCAAAAAAGATGTTAGATTATCTGACGCAGAATATACAGAATTGAAGACAGTCTTGAAGTCAACTGCTATAGGCAGAATGAATGAAGGAAAAGGATATAAGGAAACAGGTTTATTCATTCATGAGGATGAAGATAGATATAGCATAAATGTACCAGCCTGTATGAACAGAATACTGAAGTTTAATGGTAATAGCAATAAATCCATGGTTGATTATGAGAGAAAATTTTTCTTTAGCCTTATACATGAGGTAAAGCCAAAACGCATTGTAGAACAGTGGATAGAATTTATGATGGGGCTAAATCTTCTGCTAATAAATAAGGCCGGTTTTATTGAGAGAATATCTAATTATGAATTAGACGGTAGATATTCTATAGTTAAAAAATGGCTGGAAGATGACTGCCAGAAAGAGATTGATAGCATGAGGAATGTTATAAATGGACCTTATTTGGATGTTCTTGAGAGAAATCAAATACCGTATTATAAAGCACAACTTCAAGAGGCTGAAAAAATTAAGAATAGCATTAATATTGATATATTATCAGAAAAAGATGATATGAATATAGAGAAGTTCAGAGATGTTATTTTAAAGATAGAAAAATTCTTAGAAATGTGCTACCAGGTATATGACAGTGATGGCTGGAATAACATTAAAACTTATAATCCAAATATCATAAAGGATATCAAAATTGATGATAAAGGGAAGCCTTTGTGGTTTAGGGTAAGGCATATAAAATTGTTTATAGAATATATTAGTATCTTAAAGGCCCCTGCTGTAAAGTGTATTACTGATAAAATCGCAGAAATCAAGGAAAATTGTGAGTATGAGGGGTTCATGCTTCCTATTTCTCCTATAACAAATATATTGCAAAGGTATTGTAATGAATTAGAAAATTCTACAAATTATGAAAAGATGAAAGCCACAGGTACAGAAACCATGGTTTCCTATATAAATACTCTGGCATATAAGCTAATGGATGGAGATTTTAGTGGGGCATATAAGCGAATAGAAGATATACTTGAGGCATGTGGCTTGGAACCTATTGAAAACGACGAGTTAAGGTGGGTTAATGATAAAGGAATAATAGGGGAATATAAGACTATTTATAAGAATTTTACTTCTATCATTGACTGTTATAAGAAATTAGAAGAAAGCAAAAAATGGGTTAAATATTTTTTAGATGCACCAAAAGAATTAAAAGAGCATGTTGAAGTGCGAAATTTGGACAATTGTATAAAGAAAATAGAGTTATTTGTTAACGGCGGTCTCGAAGAAGAGATTGAAGATAACGAACCCGTTATGCTGAGTAAGCCTGTTGAATTTTTAGCTCTTCTCAAAAAGCGCATAGAAGATATGCAGCAGTATGTAGGACTTATTGAGGGTTATAAAACAAATGTAATGAATTTAGCAAGGGCAAAGAAGAATGAGTTTTATGATAATTTGCTGATAACCACTATGGATAAGATATGTAGAATACAAGGAAAACCACCCGTATCTGCTCAAATAAATATGGAAGAGTATCCAAAAGAAGAAACTTATGCTGCAACCAAAAAAGCCATACAGAATAAAATGGATTTGCTTGCAAATGAAGGTGAATCATTCTTTAAAAATTCACCATTGGTTAAGAAAACTACTTTTAATTTCTTTAAGCAGGTAGTAGAAAAGAATGGTGATATTAACTGGGATGACTATCCTGAAGAGAAACGTGAATTAGAATTGCTAAAACTCATTCGGACAAAGGTTGAGGTCTTATGATGCCTATTCAAATATTAGATGAATATGGAAACAGAACAGAATATAGGCTTCTTAAGAATTTTTATGACTGCAAGGCGGTCAACATAGCTTCACTGCAAACTGGTATATTGGTTCTGCCTGGAATTTTATTAAATAAACTTGACAAACAACAATTAAAGTTACTTAATATATGGGTGGAAGATAATAGAAACCAGTTAATACTTACGCCATCTTGGATTGAAATAAATTTAAAGGAAATTTTTAACTCATCGGTAGATATAAAAATAAGCAGAACGGATGGTAATTATGAAGGAATTCCGATAAATTTTTATATTGATACCACGGTAAAGGATGCTATATTTCAACAAGATGGTAAAAAATTTGGGATTCATTATAAGAAGAATATAGGCACAGGGTTGATAACTGTAGTTACACTGCCGTTATTGGACTATAAAATGATTGGGTTAGGAGAGAAGTTAAAGCTTCTTTTTAATTCCCTGCTCCTTGCCGGGGATGTTAAGCAAGAAACCTTGGTACAAACAAGAGATTTTATATTAGATGATATTCATGTTTATTTGATTATTCTGGCAGGGGCTGATATTGACTTAAGTCAAAATCTGTCAAATAAAATTTATAAATATTTTGGAATTTTAATTGATGAAGAAATAGTAAAAAAAAGATTTCAAGACCTGATATTAGATCAATATATTGACGAGGATGGATTGTTGAACAAAGGAATGGATATAGTAAAAGAAAGGAAATTAAAATCCTTTATCAATGCTGTAAAGCAAAGGAGAGAAAAAGAGGATGGATGGATATAAAGGAGACAGTACTCCACTATCTCAAAGTCTAGTTGCTAATATTCAACTGGGGCTTCCAGCCACGGTTTCAAAGTTATCGGCCAAAATGAGGTTTATTGATAAAATAGCCCCTGCTCTGAAGGAAAGTGGAGTGGTTAGAAATATTGAATTAATAACTCCTTTTACTATTAAGGCATCAGGTATAGTGGCAACTAATAGAACTATCAGTGCATTTGGTGGGATGTTATATGTTGCTGGGGCAGTAAGACAGGACATCCTCATAAATGAAGGTTCTATTTATAAAACAAAGCAGGAAAGTATCGTTGATGTAGATGAGATGGATGACTTGGACTATCATAAAAAGTTGAAATTTATAGATATTATTAATGTCTACAAACTCCTGTTTGACTTGATGGAAGATGATGAGAAACCCGAGCTTGTTTTGACGGATGTGCCATTATTGCTATATCAAGAGGATGTGCCTTTATCGGAAAGGAAGGATCTTGAAAAAATTTATAAACAATGCATTGATACCATAGAAGAATTTTGGAGTAAATATAAAGAGAAAATATATCCTTTTGATGATAATGGAATAAAATTGGTCTCGGTGAGTAACAGGCGATTTGGTGCTGTTATCTTTGCTTTAACAGAAGATAAAATTAAATACGTTATAGATGATATAGACCCAAATATTACTAAAAACATAAATAATATAATGCCTAAATTACAGGAAGTTGGAATTAAGAGACTTTTGAACGGTATTATGGTTAAGAGAACAAGAACAGCAGCATACGAGATTAGCAGAATCAGTGAGGAAGAGAGGAACAGGCTGCAGCCTCAATCCGTTGGAAAATACGAAATGGTAGGCATGCACATTAAGGCTGGAAATACTACTCCGCCCATGCTTATAGAAGTTATAGGGAATAAACAAATGTGGACATCTGAAGTACTTGATGAGCTTGCCTCTCAAATTATATCTCTAGTTGCTTTTGACCAGCGAGAGTCATTACCCCTGCCGCTATGGTATGCAAAGTATGCTTTAAAACCAATTGAGGCTACAAGTAATGGAAAAAATATAATATTGCAATATTACAAAACCCAGGCCAGGGAGATGCTGCAAAAAGAAGAGTTGGAGAGTATCTGGAAAGAAGATTTGGACGTGTTTGAGGATTAAGAATAAGGGGTGATTGATGGTGGATAAATACATAGGTAAACTTATAGGAGATACAGGAAATCCAAATGATCTGAAGGTTGCTCTTGAGAACAGCTTTTCTGCCAAAAGAGGAGAGTTTGTAAAAATCAGGCATAGAGAGTCAGAAGAAGAGGAAGATACATATGTGCTTGGTAGAATTGTCTCTATATCAAGAACCAATATTCTATATAATTCCAATATGGGTGAGGGACTATCATCTCTTGAGATACTACCTGGAGCACAAGTCACAGGAGAAATCTTATTTGGGACTATAGAACTGATAGGTTACAGAGATAATTATGGACAGATAAAAATCCCTAGGCGACCTCTTAATCCAGGAGAAAAGGTATACGGGGTCGATTATGAGTTTTTATCAAAGTTTTACAAGTTTGATGAAAATACTAGTCTTCATATAGGAAATCTAATTGGGTATGATAGGGGAAACAATATTGTTCCTGTATATCTTGATGTAAATAAATTGGTTACAGAGCATTTAGCAGTGTTGGCTATGACTGGTGCTGGTAAATCATATACTGTAGGTAGAATTATTGAAAGACTCGTAGCAGAAATGAATGGAACAGTAGTAGTATTTGATGTTCATGGAGAATATGGTAAAGCCTTTGAAAAGGGAGAGATACATTTCAATAACAACCTTGATTTTATTGAGGATGAGAGAGAAAAAAATACCATAAAAAGAATTCAAAAAAATTTGATAAAAATGCAGGATTTAGGTGGTGGGATAAAAGTTTACACTCCGCAAATGGACTCTTTTGACTATAAATATAGTGGGAAAAACCGTCACTTAGCCTTACAGTTTGACAGATTTGATATGGATGATTTATCTTCTATACTTCCTGGATTAACAGATGCACAGGAAAGAGTATTGGATACTGCAATTAGGTATTGGAAAGCAAAATATAATCGTCCGCCGAGGGATATTCAGGATTTAACATATTTACTTTCTGATGAACAGGGGCTTGAGGAACTAAGAAATTGGGACAATTTGACAGAAGGTGAAGCTAAAGCACTCAACAATAGAAGTGCAGCAGTGGCTTCTATGAAATTAATCCGAGTAATTAATGAAGCAAAGAGTTTTTACACAAGGGCTATAGGTGAACCTACAGATATTTATGAAATGATTGGCGAAAAAGGGAAAGGTGTTGGAAGGCTTGTAATTGTAGACTTGCAAGGTTTATCTGATGATGCGAAACAGATTATTACTGCATTAATATCTAGTGAGATAATAAGAGCGGCATCCGATAAAAGAAGACAGATAAGATCATGTTTCCTTGTTTACGAGGAGGGCCATAATTTTGCTCCAGCAGGAATTCCAAGCATTTCAAAGAAAATCATTAAGAAGATTGCCGCAGAAGGTAGAAAGTTTGGTATAGGGTTTGCAATTATATCCCAAAGGCCATCAAAACTGGATCCAGATGTTACATCACAATGTAATACAATTATTGCGATGAGATTAAAAAATCCGGATGACCAACGATTTATTGCAAAAACATCAGATATGTTTTCAAAATCTGATATTGATGAATTACCGTCTCTCTCAACTGGAGAGGCATTGATAAGCGGAAGGTCAATACCAGCACCATTACTGGTGAAAGTTGGAACAAAAGCGTTAATACATGGTGGGGAATCTCCTGAAGTAATCAAGGAATGGGGCGTGTTCAATGAACAGGGAAGCAATAATTGATTTTATAAAGAAAGAATTTAAAGAAGGAAGAATTAGAAATGAAATGTTTCCTATGATGACAAAGTTTGGATTAAGGGATTATTCAGAAACTGTTCATACCGTAGGTGTGAATTACATAACTGCTATAGGGAGATATATAGAAGGAGTTACGTCTCTCTCGGAATGTCCTGTATACCCATATTCAAAAATGAATTATTATGGACAAGTGGTCGCAGAGAGTCAAGCCGATTACGGGGTTAAAGTTGATGAAGTAAGGCCTGATTCTATTTGGTACTCAAAAGAGGATAATAGGCCAATATTAATTTGTGAGTTTGAGAGATATGAAAAAAATAAAAGAAATGATTTAAAGGTAAAAGAGAAAATAAAGAATTTATTAATTGCTTATCATCAATTAGGTGGGGATATCCCTATCATATTATTCGTTTATTGGAGCTACGCTGGGGAGAATCCTGGAGAAATTGAAGAATATATATCCATATTAGATAATGGATTTAAAAAAAGTGATGGTTCCTATGTTAGAGGCATCAATGCATTAAAGACTGAGTATTTAATATACCGATGTGTTGCTTCGGGTAATGCTAATAATCTAAAATTAAGTCAATGGGTAGAGGTTGGATAAAATGAGAGGAAAGAAAACCGTTATTTTTCATCCACAGGTAGATATGAATATAGGGGATAAGTATTTGCTAAAAGAATTTATTGATGAAGGTTCCTTTGGTTATGTATGGAAAGCAGTAAATCTTGAAAATAGGCAGATAGTAGCACTAAAAATACCGAAGGACCAGGAACGCGGAGATAAAACCTTGTGTGAAGGAAAAGAATTCATCGGAAGTCATCATCCAAATGTGATTTCTATATACTGGATGGGACGAGTGGATGGGGTTTTTCTGATAGAAATGGAGTACTTTAATGGGCATAAACTATCAGATGAATTATGTGAAACGGGATTTAAGAGTCCCAGAACATTTGAAGAAATATACAACTTGTTTTTTCAAATATTGGATGGAGTA
>Ga0134099_1002195_pt1 | contig 16578 bp, 14 predicted proteins | sample 10_taG_2_FD_105482 | JGI IMG/M metagenome (GOLD analysis project Ga0134099, IMG submission 105482) | Switchgrass degrading microbial communities from high solid loading bioreactors in New Hampshire, USA - 10_41_5_180_A2 metaG | ecosystem: Engineered > Bioreactor > Semi-continuous > Anaerobic >...
ACCACCCAAAGTTATAATAACTTTTTGAAAAACTTAATTCCACTATAACTTTTTATATGTTTTTGCAAAACTAAATTCCGCTCTTTGCCTTCAAGGGGTGGAATTTACTTTTTCAAATGAGGCATAATTATTTTGTTGCTGTTATAATGTATAATCCTTTGACATTTGGGACGCCCTATGATATAATATTGCCAAACAGAAGATGAGGTGATGAAATGATCGAAAAGGGCGACCTGTTCCAGATAAAGAAAGACATTGAAAATTTTGTGGGCGAGAAAGTTCAGCTAAAAGCCAATAAAGGAAGAAAAAAGTCGTTTATTAGAGAAGGCATACTTGAAAATACGTATCCCAGCATCTTTATCGTGAAGTTTGAGAATGAGTACGATACTACAAGAAGAGTTTCATATAGCTATACAGATATATTGACAAAAGCAGTAGAAATTGTAGTTTGTAGGGATAATAAGAGAATTGAAGTTGGCTGATGCCAGATGGGGTCAAATATCAAATAGAAAAAGACAAAAAAGGCCGGAAATAAAATTCCGGTCTTTTTATTTTCCCTATTTCCTTTAAAGCCTTTACATTGAAGGTGGCAAAGAATATACATACTTTTATTTAATCAGTAATAATTTTATATCCTTGTCAATATATATTACTATATGGATAAACTTCTTGACTTTAAGTCTAATGCCGTAGGTAAAAAGTCTACGGGAACTTTATTGATAAATTAGGGGGAGGAAAGTATATGTCTCTTGAGCTTGTTAAGGAAAGTATAAGAGTCAACCAAATCGTAGGAGAAGACAGTACACAAGCAGTTATTGAGAGTGATATTATAGTACCGGATACTAAACCTGATGTTGCACGGATCTTATTGCTTGATGGGGACGTTCATGTTAATAGATTAGAAACTGTACAGGATAAAGTAATAGTTGAAGGAGCAATCCGCTATAACATTATTTATGTATCTGATGAGGATGAAGCTTCCATAAAGAGCATCAATACTGCAGTTAATTTTTCAGAGGATCTTAATATCGCAGGTACAAGGCAGGACATGAGTTGTAAGGTAAAATGCGATGTAGAACATGTACAGTATGAAATACTGAACAGCAGAAAAATAAACACAAAAGCTATAATCAAGCTTAATGGAAGAGTAGTGAATGAGATTGAAAAGCAGATAGTGAATGATCTGACAGGAGTAAATAATATTCAGATTTTGAGAAAAAAATTTAATATAAACTGCTATTTAGGAAGAGGCGAAAGTGTAACGTCAATCAGTGAAAAAATGGAGGTTCCTGCAGGTAAGCCGGCAATAAGGGAAGTGCTGAGAACCGATGTTAAAATTGGGAACAAACAATATAAGATAACAGAAAACAAGATAATTACTGAAGGTGAAATTAATGTTTCCACCCTTTATATAGGTGATGACGAAAGAGGAAGCATACAATCTATGGAACATGGTATTCCTTTTACCCAGTTTGTTGATTTGCCCGGCATTAATGAGGAAGGAAGGATTGAATTGGATTTTGATATTGTAGATTCATCCTTTGAACCTGAAGAAGACAGCGATGGTGAATTGAGACTAATGAAAGGTGAAATAGAACTGAGTATTAATGCAGAGGGCTATTGCAAACGGGATGTGGGAATTATTGAGGATGCCTACAGCCCTCGGAGCAAAATGGATATTGAAAAACATCCTTTTAGAGTGGAGGAACTCGTAGGTGAGAGCAGGAGCCAGGCGATACTGAAAGACAGTCTGATATTGGATGACGAAAGCCCGGATATAAGCGAAGTCTTTAATGTATTGGCAAAACCTGTTCTTTCGGAATACAGGATTATGGACAACAAGATTGTGATAGAAGGTGCTGTGAAAAATAGTGTCCTGTATCTGGCAGATAATGAAGAAAATCCGGTTTTCAGTTATGAACAGGAAATACCTTTCAGGCATACAGTTGAGGTGGATGGAATAACTCCTGACATGAGCTGTGATGTCTCGCTGGATGTAGAACACTGCAATTATAGTATGATATCAGCCAGAGAAGTGGAAGTAAGACTTATATTAGACGTCAATACGGGAGCTGTTAACCGTATTTCAATTCCTGTAATAGAAAGGATTGTGGAATCTCCTGTTGATGATAAAAGATCTGAATCACAGCCAAGCATAACAATCTACTTCACGCAGCCCGGTGACACACTCTGGAAAATAGGAAAGAGATACTATTCTGTCCTTGATGATATAAGAGAATTAAATAATTTAGATGACGATACAATAAAGCCCGGACAGCAAATACTTATTCCGAGAAGAAACGCATGATGAAGGTGTAACATTGCCTTGCTGTATTTGATGTAATGTACTGAAATTAATAATTTATATAAAATTTATGTGCCTGAAATTATTACTTCAGGCACTTTTTATTGAAAGTATAATGTTTTTTGTATATAATAAATATATATTGTTAATATAATAACAATTAAATTTCATAAATTAGCTGGCTTAAGAAATTTATATTTGTTTGCATTAAGCTAATAGCAGGTGAAAAATGGATTTTATTACAGTTAAGGCAAGAGCAAAATTAAATCTTTCACTGGATGTCAAGGCTAAAAGACCCGATGGGTACCATGAAGTTTGCATGGTCATGCAGACAATAGCTTTGCACGATGTTGTTTCTTTAGAAAAGACAGAAAGAGGGCTTGAAGTAACGTGCAATAACCCCAAAATACCCATGGGAAACGGGAATATTGCATACAGAGCAGCCCAAATAATGGTGGAAAAGTATGAGATAAACAGTGGAATAAAGATAACCATTGATAAAAGAATTCCTGTTGCAGCCGGACTTGCCGGTGGCAGCGCAGATGCAGCTGCTGTTTTAAAGGGTATTAACGCATTGTTTTCACTTGGATTGCAGCAGCATGAATTAATGGATGTTGGAAAATGTATAGGTGCTGATGTTCCCTTTTGCATAAAAGGAGGAACCGTACTGGCAGAGGGTATTGGGGAGATTTTAACAGAGCTTGTCCCCCTGCCTGAGATGAGCATTGTGCTGGTAACACCAAAAATAGAAGTGCCTACTGCATGGGTTTATAATAATCTTGATTTGAACATGATTCAGTCCAGACCCAACACCTACGCAATCATTAATGCAGTTGAAAAACGCGATATTAATGCGTTGGCAAAAAATATGATAAATGTTCTTGAGACAGTTACAGTACCAAGGTATGGAATTATTGAGGAGATTAAGACCAGGTTGGTTAATCTGGGTGCCGCAGGAAGTATAATGAGCGGAAGCGGGCCATCGGTTTTTGGCGTTTTCACAGATGCCCAAAAAGCTAAAAACGCTTATAGCGAAATGAAAGATGACAGGTGGGACTGTTTTCTTACCCATGCGGAAAAGTCGTGATAAAGTTGCAGTGAGGAGAGATAATTATGGCTGGGAAGTTGTCTAAGATCAATTTTAATGATTATATGCCGCTAAGAGATGTGATTTTCAACACTTTAAGGCAGGCAATTATTTTAGGAGAATTAAAGCCCGGGGAAAGACTGATGGAGGTTCATCTTGCAGAAAAAATGGGTGTTAGCAGGACACCTGTTAGAGAGGCCATAAGGAAGCTTGAACTTGAAGGCCTGGTTAATATGGTACCGAGAAAGGGCGCTCATGTAGCTGACCTTTCGGTTAAAGATATAATGGATGTTCTGGAAGTAAGGGCATGTCTTGACGGGCTGGCTACTTCGCTTGCGGCTAACAGAATTACTCAGGATGAAATTAAAGAGTTAAGGCATATTCATATGCAGTTTATTAACTACATTGAAAGGGATAATTTACAGGGTTCAATTAAAAAAGATGTCGAGTTTCATGATGTAATATACCGATCATCCAGAAATGAACGGCTTATACAGATAACAAGCAATTTGAGGGAGCAGGTGCAGAGATTTCGAGTGATATATCTAAAGGATTACAGCAATACCAGGGATATAATTAATGAGCATACTGAGATTATTGATGCACTTGTAGCAAAAGACCCGGTAAAGGCGCAGGAAGTTGCACATAAGCATATAAAGAAACAGGAAGAAACGATTATAAAGTCTCTTAAGGAGAACAGGATAGTATAAAGTAACATAATAGTAATTGTATAATTGTATAAGATAAAATATGAGATATTGCAAACAGCCAGTAAGATTTACTGGCTGTTTGCATATTAACCTTGCGCTGTCCTGGAAGATGCGATACTCCTTTCTAAACCACTTCATATCCCATGGAGGTGATCTCCTTTTTGAGTTCCTGAGGATTTATTCTGTCAGGATTGTATTCTACCTGAACTGATTGAGTCTTTAAGTCTATGGCAACATTATTCACACCTTGCAAAGAACTTAATGTATCCTGTATTTTGTTTGAGCAATTGCTGCATGTTATTGAAGGCACATTAAAAGATACTGTTTCCATATATTCCTCCCGTGTAATTTTTATTATAGTTTTAGTATTTTGCTTGTAAAATATTATTGAAAATCAGAGTCCACATAAAATACCATAATTCAATTATTATTGACATAAATAATAGAGTTATGTAATATAGTTTATAGTATTATAGTCTACAAAGGTAAATACTTTTAGTAAGTAAAATTATTCTTTAAACAAACATACTTTTTTGGCCGAACTTTCGTATAATAAGAAGTAGAAAGGACATGCAGGCAAAATGAATGGAGGTAGGAAGGCAGCGATTTAATTCATGCTGCCGGGAATCAATATGTGGTATGAGGAGTTTTTAAACAAATATAAGTCAGGTATTTCACACGAATTCTTATTTTATTTTAATGTAAGAGACGTGGTAGATAATTATAGATATATTGACAGATATATTTACGAGGAGTTCATAAAGCAGAGGAAATTTTCCATTGTAGCTTTTTACGATATTTCAAGGGGATTGACTTTTCTTGAGCCTGGAATGGAAAAGGAGTTCAATATAATAACAGCTAATGAAGCAGAGGGAAGTTTCTATGCAATGCCGTCAAAAATATTCAAACATATAGACACAGTACTGAAAAATACAAAGATGGCATTATTTATCGACCATGTGGATAAGATAATACCTTCAGGCGACATTGGCCGCCTTACTTATGAAGAGAGGATCGCATTAATATGGCTCAGCGAATGGTCGGTAAACACAAAAATTTCAGCGGTGGGTAGCTGTATTTTCATGCTGTCGGATAATTTGGTGGATGTGAGCAGGGAAATACTAAAATCATCATACAGAGTAGAGCCTATACTCGTTCAGCTTCCCGATATTAATGAACGAAGGAATTATATTGAGTATCTTCTGAGGGATGGGAACGTTAAAACAAGTATTACAATTGATGAATTTGCCATGCTGTCATCAGGACTGAGCAAAAAGGCAATAAAAGATATAAAGCTGAAGGCTGAAGCAGAAGATGTACCCATAAGCTTTGAGTTTATAAAAGATAAGAAGCATTCGGTGCTTAAAAAGGAATATGGCGATGTACTGGAATTTATATATCCGGAGATAGGCTTTGAGGATATTGGAGGCATGGAAAAGGCCAAAAACTATTTATTGAAAAATGTGATACAGCCGATAAAAAAAGGCGACTTAAGGAGAGTACCTATGGGAATACTGCTATGTGGTCCCTCGGGTACAGGAAAAACTCTTCTGGTCAATGCTTTAGCAAAGGCCAGCGGGTTCAACTGCGTAAAAATAGATATGGCCAGGATATTGGGACAGTATGTCGGCGAAAGTGAGAGAAATTTTAAAAAGTGCCTCCTGGGGGCTCAGTCGCAACAACCGGTAATAGTATTTGTTGATGAGATAGATACTACATTTAGAAGAGGCGACAGCGGGGATAACGGCGTAAGCCGCAATATTTTCAGTGAATTTTTACAGTTTACGGGTAATACAAATAATAGAGGAAAGGTTATATTTATTGCAGCTACAAACAGGCCGGATTTGCTTGACCCGGCGTTGAAAAGGGCAGGCAGGTTTGACAAAAAAATACCGATACTTTTACCTGAATTGGAGGAAAGAGCTGAAATATTCAGAATAATGATTGACAAATATAAATTTGAAACAGATATAACAGATTTCACGCCTTTTGCTGAAAAGACGGATAGCTATACAGGTGCTGAAATTGAAATAGTAGTCAGAAAGGCATATGAGCTGGCTAACGAAGACGATACCGAGGGAGCCATACTGACTGCCGGAATACTTGAAGAAGCTATAGACAGGTGCAGGCCAAGCACTCAGCAGGTGCAGTTTATGACTATGCTAGCAATTGAAGAATGTGACGATAAAGACTTGCTGCCGGATAAGTATAAGGATTTGTGTGGAAATACATTTTCCCAGCAGAATATAAGTGAATGTGGCGGGTAATACCGGAAAATACGATTGTTGCAATATTATACCAATATGACTTTACAATAGACTTTATTTGTTATAAATTATTCATAAGGAACAAGTTTAATTAATTTAACTTGTTGTGCTGGCATTTCGATAGCAGGAGTTACCAGCTTAAGAGTTAGTAAAAACTGGCTCTGAAGCTCTCCGTTATGCTATCTCAATTACTTTGCATAAAAGTTAATAAATTATAAGAACAGGAGGATATTATCATGGGTTTTTTTAGCAGACTTGGTTCTTTGATTCGTGGATTCTTTGGTTTATTTGTTGGTGGTATAGAGGAAAAAAATCCTGAGGTTCTTTTTGAAGATATAAAAAACAGGATTGAGAAGGCAAGAAAAGAGGCAGAGCAACAAATAATCGAAATACAGACAAATGCTGAATTGATTAAAATGGAAATGAAAAATGCTGAAAAGAACCTCAATGCAGTCAAAGCAAGAGTAGAGGCCGCACAAAGACAGGGAGATAAGGATTTATTGGTTGAACTTCTTATTCAGGAAGAAGAGTACCAGAACACTTATGATACCCACAAGGCAACATATGACAAGGCCATGGAGGAAGTAGCGAAAATACGTGAGGATTATAAGATATTTGAGTCTGAGATGAATGCGAAGCTTAATGAATTGAAGACACTTAAATCTCAGGCAAAAATGGCTGCTCTCAGAGAAAATATAAACTCTGTAAATGCGCAGTATACTTCCAAGAATAATAAAATCGGAAGTGTCAATGAGAGCATGGAAAGGGCAAGAGAGATTGTCAATAAGAAGACGGCAAGAGCAAATGCTATTGAATCTCTGAATGATGCAAATACGGAAATGAAGCTCAAGAGACTTGATATGAATTCAGCCAGGGAAAGGGCAAAAGCAAGGGCTGAGGCAATGTTGAGCAGTAACGAGGGATTTGAGGTAAAGGAAAAGATCGAAAATAAAATTAATAATTAACGTATAAAATTTATGTTTAATTAGAATTTGAGAGGTAGTTATGAAATCTGGTTTACTGGTAAGTGCTCTATTCAGGTTGAGGAATTTAGGAATTCTATTGGTTGCGCTTGGAGTGGCTTTTTTTACGGAAGGTACTATTCCAGCTATTCAACCAATAGTGTATCCTGTAGCTTTGGGTGTATACATTATATCTGTCATTCAGAGCCTGAGCAGCAAAAAGTTCCATGAAGAGTTCAACCAAAAACAGAAGATAAAACATATTCAGGATCTTAATTATAAATGCCTTAAGCTTGCTGCACAGGCAAAAAAGCATACTAATGCAACTTACAGCCAGAAGCTGAATAAGGTTATTGAAGACAAGGATGCGATAGTAGACTCTTTTTTCAGAGGTGAGAAAAGTTTTCTCAAGGAAAAGATTGTGGAGCAGACGCTGAACCTGGTTATTTCCTATATCAGGCTTCTTACCAATTTTTGTATAAGGAGCAGGGAGCTCAGCAATGTAGATGTGAGTGAAGTAGTTGAAAGAATAAATAAGAATATGCGAAAACTCAATTTTGTACATGATCAAAATGCTGCCGAAGATCTGAAGAAAGTCATTGAAATGGATGAGAAAATTGTAAACCGCCTGAAGGAAGAAAAGGCGGAGATTGAGAGAATAGGCACCAAGCTTGATTATATGGAAAGTACGGTCAATATGTTCAAACACCAGATAATGTCCAGTATTGAAACTGAAGAAATGTTGGAAACACTTGAAACTGCTGTTAATGAAGCTACAGCTCTGGACAATGTGCTTGAAGAAAGGCGCAGAAGCAGAGTTAACGCATAGTAGGGGGTAGTAATGGGCGTTTGCTGTGGAGTTGATATAGTTGAAGTTAGCAGGATAAAACATTCTCTGGAAAATGGGGGGGAAGCTTTTAAGAAGCGAGTTTTTACAGAGAAGGAAATCGAATACTGCGAAAGCAAGAAATCCACGAAATACGAGAGCTATGCTGCCAGGTTTGCGGCTAAGGAGGCTGTTTCAAAGGCTTTTGGAACAGGTATTGGCAAATACATTTCTTGGAAGGATATAGAAGTCATAAACGACGAAAAGGGAAAACCAAATGTTATATTGTCTGATAGGGCAAAGGAGCTGTTTTGCAGCATAAACGGTCTGGATATTTCTATAAGCCTGTCCCATTGCAAGAACTATGCAGTGGCATATGTAGTTTTTGAAACTGGAAATACAATGAAATAGAATTCAGTTTAGAAATCAGTAGGTATGATTTTTCCAGTGGTAATAAACATAATTTTCCAGTGAGATAAGTAAAGTCATTCCTTCAATTCTTTTTCTATTTCTGATACAATATATTTAATGAATTGAGAAAAAGTCCGATTAATTCAAAAAGGTGTGTGATGGGGATGAAAACGGTAAAATTCCTGCATTGTGCTGATATCCACCTGGATGCACCTTTTACTTCTCTTAGCACGGAAGAAGGGAAGTCCTCCGAACGTAGGCAGGATTTGAAACTTACTTTCAGAAGGATTACCGAAACAGCGAAGAGCGAAAAGGTTGATTTGCTTCTAATAAGTGGAGACCTCTATGAACATCACTATGTTCGAAAGTCTACCATTTGCTTCATAAACGATTGTTTCAAAGAAATTCCTAAAATAAAGGTGGTTATTGTACCGGGTAATCATGACCCGAATACCGCAAACTCTTATTACAGGAATTTTAATTGGGCTGATAATGTTTATATACTAACAGAGGAAAATAGCTTTGCCAGGTTTGAGGATATTGATACCATTGTTTATGGTATAGGTTTTGACAGTAGTTTTAAAGATACGGGCATAAGTAGTGGACTTAAGGGTATTAATCGTGGATTTAATGAAAATGCAGAATCATGCATTGAAAATCCAGAGTCATACATAAATATTCTACTTTGCCATGGTACGCTGGACATGGATATAGGGGACAAAAACTATAACCTGGTTAAGAGTGAAGAACTTGACAGGCTAGGTATGGATTATATTGCTCTGGGGCATTTTCACAACAGGATGGAAGCACAAGGTGTACGAGGCAATATTTTTAACCCGGGGAGTCCTGAACCTCTCGGTTTTGACGAGATGGGCGGGCATGGCGTTATTATGGGATCAATTTTAAAAGATGAAAACTCCGTATCAAAAATTGACTGGAAGTTTATTGAGCTTAGCCGAAAGACTTATGAGGAGATCGAGGTTAATATAGACGGATGTTGCAGCGACGAGCAGGTCAGTAACAGAATTCTTGAGACTTTAGGGGATAAGGATTATAGGAACAGTCTGCTTAATATCGTATTGAAAGGATATACCGGCTGCAATTTCACAATAGACAGCCGGGTTGTAAAGTCTTACATAGGGGATAGGGCATACTTTGTAAAAATAAAGGATTTTACAGATCCTGATTATAATTTTGATGAGATTTCAAAAGAGCCTGGTCTCAAAGGACTGTATGTTCGTAAAATTCTTTCAATGATTGATGAAAGTAAAGATGAAGATAGAGCAAGACTTCTTAAAAAGGCATTATATTATGGAATAGAGGCTTTGGAGCGGGGCGAGATATGCATATAGACAAGCTTCAGATAACAGGTTTTGGGAAAATTAGAGATAAGACTATTGAGCTTTCCAATGGCTTAAATATCATATATGGATGCAACGAGGCAGGAAAGAGCACTCTTTGGTGGTTTATCAGAGCTATGCTGTTTGGCCTGAAGGGGGGAAGGAAAACGAAAGACGGTATTCCCCCGCCACTAAAGAGATATAAGCCATGGGATAACGGAACCTACGGCGGTGTTATGGAATACACCCTTGACAATGGTGAACACTACAGGGTGGAAAGAGATTTTGACACAGGTTCAACCAGAATTTTTGATTCCCTTTTCAATGATATAACCGGCACTTTCACTGTGACCAGAGAGGCAGGAATTCAATTTGCTGAAAAACATTTTGGGCTGAACGATGTGTGCTTTGAAAAAACAGCCTTAATAAGACAGATGAACTCACGTATAGATGACAGCGATAGCAGGGAACTTGTCAGCAGGCTTGTTAACGTGCACCAGACCGGTTTTGAGGACGTATCTTTTAAAAAAGCCCGGCAGGTGCTAAGGGAAGCATTAAAGAACTATGTAGGTAATGAGAAAACTACTGAACGTCCACTCGATAAAGTAGTTAAAAAAATATCGGAACTAAAAGAAAGAAAAACAAGTCTTATTAATAAAAAGGAATCATTTTTGACCACTCAAAGCCAGCTGAACAACGCACTTTTTGAAAAAAATTGTGTTGAGTATAAAAAAGAAGCACTGGCGGAAGTGGGAAAGGTAATAGGTCTGATAAAAGAGGCTAAAGGATATAAGGACAGGCTTGCCGCTTTGAAAGAGGCCGAGGGGAAGATTCTTTCCATAAAAAAGGAGCTCAGTGAAGCAAAGGAAAAGCTTAGAGAGGTTTATGAAACCCGCCAGCAGCTTGCTGCATTTTCACATTATAGTGATGAGTGCGGAGATGAACTGAATATAAAATATCATGAGCTCAGAATGCTGCAAAAGGAAAATGACAGCCTGGAGTATTCAATCGAAACTAAAAAACAGCACTGTATGAAACTGGAAGGCAGGATAGAACCCTTCAGGAAACTTGCAGTCCTTAATGAAAACCCGGATAAGCAGTTGCTTGCTCTCCGGGAGGAAATAGATAATCTTAGACATGAGCAGAAAAGATTTGTAACTGTTTTTGGCCATAGGGAATTGATACAAAAAGAGAAAAAGAAGAATTCTTCGATAGCAGTATCTATTGTATCAACAGTGCTTGCAGCTGTATGTATAGTTTTAGGGATAAGCGGCGGCAAGGGAATATTTAAAGAAGTACCGGCTATACCGATGTTTGCAGCATTACTGCTTTTGCTTGCTTTGGCAGCAGTACAGGCTTATAGAGGGATAAAACTGGGTAAGGACATCTCAAATATGAGGTACATGAAAAAGAAGGAGGAAGAAGAGGTTGACAATATAGTAAAAAAAATAGCTGAAAAGGAGAAATCCCTTAATGAAATATTGGACAAGGCCGGCGTGACAAGCGTTGAAGACTTTATTGCGGCCAGGGCATCCTGTGACAGTATGATACAGCATTTAACAATGTTGAATAGTGAGATTGAGCATCTGGAAGAAAGTTATAAGATAAATGCTGAAACAATTTACAGGTTAAAGAATGAGATCAGTGAGAAGCTCATGGCAGCCGGAATAATTGAGAGTGGTAATGGAGACATAGAAGAGAGACACGTAAACGAATTTAAGGCGGCTATAGCAAAGTATAATGAAATCGAAACTGCTGTTGAGTATTTGTCAAAGAGAGTAAAGGATTTGGAAAGTGCTCTTGGATCACTTTACGGCAGTGTTTCTTCAATATGCATGAGAAATTGTGAAAACAGTGAAGAACTGGGTTTTATCATAAAAGACATATCCCAAAAAGTGTACGAAACGGATACGAGTATTGGTAATATAATAAAGACAGTTTCACAGCAATTTAGGAACGTATGCTTTGAAAAGCCATATTTTGAACTATTGGCGCAGGCTGAGAACGGACAGGCAATAGAAAAGATAGAAGAGAGCTGGAAGCTGGAATATGAAGGTGTATGCAGACGGGATAGTGAACTGGCTCTTATGATAAAGGAATACGAGACTTTGCTCAAGGGTATTCCGGATGATGAAGAGATACAGAGCGTACAGGAACAGATAGAAGAGCTTGAGCTAAAGAAGAGAGAACTGGAGGAGAAGGGTGAGGCTCTGAGAATTGCAATTGATGTAATGACTGAAGCAAGCATTGATTTACAAAGAAATTTTGCTCCTCTGCTCAATTCAAGGATGAGTGACATCATCAGCAGTATAACATCCGGAAGGTATAAAGAGGTCCGTGCTGACGACAACCTTTTTCTAAACACTATATCTCCGGAGACTCTTGGCGTTACATCTGCAGCACTGCTAAGCTGTGGAACGGTGGAGCAAATATATTTAGCTTTAAGAATAGCTATGGCAGAATTAATAACAAACGGGGAAAAGTTGCCGCTTATTATGGATGAAACTTTTGCATTCTATGATGATGCAAGAAGTATGGAGGCTTTCAGGTTATTGGATAAGCTTTCAAATGACAGGCAGATTCTGCTTTTTACCTGCAAGAGCCGTGAGATAGAGATGGCAAAAGAGCAGAAGCCTGATGCCAGGTACCTGACATTGGAGTAGTAATGTAAGAAGAGAAAATTTTGCAGGGGGTAAGAATTTTATGAGAAGGTCTGTATCTTTAATAATATTGTTTACTATAGTACTTTTAACCTTTGCAGGTTGTGGGAGGGAAACTAAGATAGCAAGCCTTGACTTTCCTGATATGGACAGTGGGGAAAGTAGTCCTACAGAAGGTAATTCTTCAGCTAAGGATTCTGATACAGGAAAAAAGGTCTCTGAGACAGTAAATTTAAGCACTACAAATAAAAGTGATGAAGAAGAGACTGATTCTGATAGTTCAGAGTATATGGATAATATAGGTGTTATTATAGATACCACGGTAGATGTGTTTGCAGAAGCGGATATTAAATCCGAAAGAGTTACACAGGCAATATTCAACCAACCTGTTGAAATACTGGAAGAAAAGGAAGACTGGCTAAAAGTTAAAGTAGTGGATGGATATACAGGCTGGGTAAAATCCAAATTCGTCAGTACCGATACTTTAAGTGTTGATATAAATAAATATAAATACAAGGTTGTTATTTCAGCAAAAACAAAAACTATACTTTCGCAAGCTAAAGGCGGAATCACAATTAAAGAAGTTGTGATGGGTACTGAGCTATATTCCAACAATAAGATGGACGGCTCATATGAAGTGGCTCTCCCCGGCAGAATCACCGGATGGGTCAGCGAAGAAGGTACCATAGAACTTGAACCGGATATGAAAATACCTGAAACCCAGGCGGAAGATTTTATTGATACCGCTAAAAAGTTCAAAGGTACTAAATATATGTGGGGCGGGGTTAGCGCAAACGGCCTGGATTGTTCGGGATTGACTTATATATGCGCCAGGATTAATGGGGTTAATTTGCCGAGAGATTCGAAAGATCAGTTTAAAGTGGGTAAGAAGGTTCAAAAAAGCGGAATACAGCCGGGGGATCTGTTGTTTTTCAGTACAAATGAAGACCTGAAAGATATATCTCACGTTGGAATCTATTTAGGCAACAATGAGTTTATCCATGCATCAAAGGGCAAAGGGTATGTGCTTATTTCTTCCCTTGAAAGCAGTTACTACCAGAATAGGCTGGTGGGGGCAAGGCGAATATTTTATTAATGGCTTATACACAACTTTTATCCGGATGTTCAAAGGTCGGGAAGCTGTTTTCAATCTTTTAATCCAAGTTTTAGTTGGAATTGAACTGCTAGGCTTTGACTGTATTGCGCATGTTTTGGTATATAAGCTCTTCAAGGAGAAGCACAATGTCTTCTCCTGCCTGCGGCTTTGCAAGGAACCTTGACATTTCCTTCATATGCCGCAGACGGAGCGGGTTTTCCACTGTTTGACGCAATATGCTGTCAATGTCGTCTTCAGGCGTTATTCTTACAGCAGCACCGCTATTGACGAGAAATTGCGCATTTTTTTCTTCCTGCCCGGGTATCGGGGACATTAAAAATATGGGAAGCTCCTTTATAAGTGCTTCTGAAATAGTCAGTCCACCTGGTTTGGTTATAATGAAATTGGATACTTCCATATAATCAGCAACAAGGTTGGTATATCCGAGGATTCTGACGCTTTTACCTGTATCTTGCGAACAGTTCTCCAGTTGAGCCTTCAACTTTTGGTTTCTCCCAGTAATGGCTATTATTTGACTGACTTTTTTGCTTTTTTGCAGCATTTGAAATGCTGTTTGCATTTCACCAAATCCAAGGCTTCCTCCCATAATTAATGCGGTGGGACAGTCGTCAAGTCCAAACCTGTTTAATAGCTTTTTTCTGTTTTTTCTCTCTGAAAACGCCATTGAAACCGGTATTCCCAGATTATATATGATACCTGGGGGAATTCCTATACCAATCATTTTTTCTTTTACAAACTCATGTCCAACTACATAGGCATCGACACAATCCTGCTTCCAGAGCATATGGTCCGTAAAATCTGTGATGACGGCTATCACAGGACAGAATACGCTGTTCTTTTTCTTAAGGCAGGAAACCATTTGCAGCGTTATTGGATGAGTACAAACAATAGCAGACGGATTAAAACTATCTATTAAACCCTGTAATTTACCGGACAGTGCGCTGGATATGGCTTTTGAAATACTTATAATGTTACTGTCGTAGTCTGATAACCTGTACAGCTTTCCATATAAATTTGGTGTATTTTTAATTGTATTAATATAGCTTCCTATAAGAAGCCTGTCAATCAACGGACTTATGTATTTCAGAGCGTCCACTATCATGGTTCTTGAAGAGGGATATTTTAAATCAATTCTTTCTTTTACAGCTTCGGCTGCTCTTTCGTGTCCTCCGCCTGCAGATACTGGTAAAAAAAGTATATTCATGCCGTGCCTCCAATATTTGCGGGTAATTTCCTTCTAATTATTAGCTAAACGTTTATTAATTATTACAACTGGTTTTGATTAATACAGTTCATCTTAGGGCGTAAATATCTAAAAATGTATATTTTCTGTAATAAAACAAAAAATATCAATGCATATCCGAAAAAATTAAAGAGTGTTATCAGCTTTTGAGGAGGAGTGTCATTGAGAAAAGCAAAAATCGCTTTAATAATAGTTCTGGTTATGCTGCTTGTTTCTATTTCATTTGATGGTGGGGAGTATATGGCGCCGTCTGTACCAATGCTTGACTTAAACAGTGAAGGTCCTGATGTAAGTGACATGCAGCAGAGGCTAAAAAATTGGGGCTATTATAAAGGTAATATAGATGGTTTTTTTGGATGGGATACTTTTTTTGCTGTAAGAGAGTTTCAGGAAAGTCATGGCCTTGAGCCTACAGGAATCGCTGATCCCAAGACATTGATGGCGATGGGATTTACAAAGTTGAGAAGGCCACGCACTGTGTATGCCCAAAGCGCGAAAGGGATATCAGAAGAACAGCTTCTGGCCAGGGCTATAAACGGAGAAGCCCGGGGTGAACCATATGAGGGGCAGGTTGCGGTGGGAGCGGTAATATTGAATAGAACAAGAGACCCAAAGTTTCCTAAAACAATAGCAGGAGTCATATATCAGCCTGGAGCTTTCACTGCGGTGTCTGACGGGCAGATCAATGTACCTATAGATTCTAATTCAACGGTTGTTAAAGCTGCCCGGGATGCATTAAACGGATGGGATCCTACAGATGGATGCCTGTATTACTGGAATCCTGCAACAGCCACAAGCAAGTGGATATGGAGCAGAACAATAGTAAAGAAAATAGGAAAACACTATTTTGGCAAATAATCTGAAAAACTCTTTAATATAACGTTGTAAGGAGGAGAACAATTGAGTATCAGGGAAAAGCTTTTAGATTTTAAAAGAAGGCTGTCAGACAGAAAAATGTACAGTATTGTAATTGTCGTAATTGCGGCAGTCGCAATATGGGGAATAACACAGTATAAAAAGGCTGCAGATCTGCGACAGGAACTGGACAATCAATACAACCGGGCATTTTATGATATGATTGGATATGTTAATAATGTAGAGACTTTGCTTGTAAAATCCATGATTACATCGACACCGGAAAAAACTGCTTCGATCCTTCAGGAGGCATGGAGGCAGGCAAACCTTGCCCAGACGAACCTTGGACAGCTTCCGGTTTCACAGCCGGTTCTTGCCAATACATCCAAATTCTTAACACAAGTCGGAGACCTGGCATATTCCCTGAACAATCAAAATTTGGACGGCAAACCTCTTAAAGATGATCAATACAATTTGATAGAAAAATTGCACGGCTTTGCGGTATCGTTGAACAAAAGCTTGAATGACTTACAGAGCCAGCTAGCCAACGGAAGACTGAAATGGGGTGAACTGGCCAACAAAGGAACCAGGCTGTTCAAAAAAACATCCCAGGAGATGAAGATGCAGCAGTTTGAAACAATAGATAAGACATTTCAGGAGTATCCTACACTAATATATGATGGCCCATTTTCAGACCATCTAACTACAGCTGAGCCAAAGGGTATAACAGGAGATATGCTGAGCGCTGAACAGGCAAAGGAGAGTGTTATTAAGCTTTTTGGAAAAGATAAGGTA
>Ga0134099_1002198_pt1 | contig 16544 bp, 12 predicted proteins | sample 10_taG_2_FD_105482 | JGI IMG/M metagenome (GOLD analysis project Ga0134099, IMG submission 105482) | Switchgrass degrading microbial communities from high solid loading bioreactors in New Hampshire, USA - 10_41_5_180_A2 metaG | ecosystem: Engineered > Bioreactor > Semi-continuous > Anaerobic >...
ACCACCGAGTCTCCGGAAGGCGCGCTGCTGATGACGTTCCGCCGCCGCTTCCCGATGACCATCAAGCTGCCTTCGCTGGCGGAGCGGCCGCTCTGCGAGCGGATGGAGATGGTGACAAGATTCGTCCGGGAGGAGGCCGCCCGCACTCGCACCCCCGTGCATCTGACGCAGGACGCGGTCAGGGCATTCCTCCTCTACAACTGCCCGGGAAACGTCGGCCAGCTCCGAAGCGACATCCAGGTCGCATGTGCCCGCGGGTTCCTGGTTCACATCTCCGAGGGGACCGGGGAGATCCGCATCGACGTCTCGGAGCTGCCGGACGCGGTGGCAAGGGGCCTCCTCAACCTGCCGCAGCACCGGTCGGAGGTCGACCGGATCGTCACGGGCGACATTGTCATCCGGCCCTCCGCCGAGATGCAGGTGCGCAAGGATGACGACTACTCGCTTCCGGGCGAGATTTACCGGTTCATCGAGTACCGGGTCGGTGAACTCCGGAAGGCTGGCCTGGCCGACGCCGAGATCAACCGGCTGTTGGGAGCGGAGCTGGACCGGCAGATCCGCCGGCACATCAAGCGTGTGCAGGCGGAGCCCCAGCCCGTCAACCGGGAGGACCTGATCCGGATCGTCGGGCGGGACGTGGTCGAGGCCGTGGAGGCGATGCTGGAGCGGGTCCGGAGCGAGGGCCTCGTCCCTGACAGCCACCTCTACTACTGTCTGATGATGCACGTGAGTGCGGCCGTGGAGCGGCTCCTGCAGGGGAAGCCCATCGCCTACCCGCACCTGGAGGACGTGAAAACGGCGTACTCGTGGGAGTTCCGGCTGGGGCAGGACATGCTGGCCGTCCTGCGGGAACGGCTGGGCATCTCCTTCCCGGAGGATGAGGCCGCCTTCCTGGCGATGTACCTCCGGGGCTCCGCCCCGGGGGACGAGGGCGCCAGGGAGGGGCGGGTCGGCGTCGTGGTAATGACCCACGGCACGGTGGCCAGCGGCATGGTGGATGTGGCGGGCCGCCTCCTGGGCCCGAACCACGCCCGCTGGATCGAGATGTCGCTGGACGAGCGCCCCGAGCAGGTCCTCAACCGGGTGATCCCCGTGGTGCTGGACGCCGATGAGGGCAAGGGGGTCCTGCTCCTGGTGGACATGGGCTCGCTGACCTCGTTCGGCAAGATCATCACCGAGCAGACGGGGATCCCCACCCGGACGGTCTCGAGAGTGGATACAACCATGGTCCTGGAGGCGGTGCGCCGGGCCGCTCTCCCCGGCGCCTCGCTGGATCAGCTGGCCAGCGATCTCGGCGAGATGAAGGGCCAGTTCCCCCGGCGGGTCCCGGATCGCTCCAGGCGGGCGGTCGTGACGCTCTGCCTGACGGGCGAGGGGACGGCGCTCCGGCTCAAGCGGTTGCTGGAGCGGCTCCTGGGCGGCGACGACGTCGAGGTGCTGAACCTGAGCGCCACGGTGGGCGGCGACGTGCTGGAGCGGCTGGAGGAGATCAGCCGTGAGCGCAAGGTGGTCGCGGTGGTCGGAACCGTGAACCCCGGCCATCCCGACATCCCCTTCATCCCGGTTGAAAAGGTGCTGGGGGGCGAGGGCACGACCATCGTCCGCCAGATGCTGGAGCCGGAGTACAACCTGACGGACCTGCTGGTGGAGGAGCACCTCATCGCCGGGGCGACCTGGCGAACGAGGGAGGAGGTCATCGACGGGTGTGCGGCGCCACTGCTCGCGGGCGGCTACGTTTCCCAGGCGTTCCTGACCGATGTGTACCGGCGTGAACTGGCCGGCGCCACGGTCCTGGAGGGGGGCGTGGCCATCCCCCACGGCAGCCCGGTGTACGTGCACCGGCCCGCCATCGTCATCGCCACCCTGGCCCGGCCGGTCGAGTGGGGAGAGGAGTCGGTCAGCATCGTCTGCCTGTTGGCCCTCGGTTCGATGGGCAAGCGGACCTTCCAGCAGCTGTACCGGATCCTGACCCCGGGACCGGTGCGGGAGCGGCTGCGGGCGGCGAGCACCAGGGACGAAATGGCTGCGGTTCTGCGTGACGCGATGAAGGCTGAATAAACGGGAGCTGTTAGCATGGCACGAACATCTTCTGTCATTACTGCCGAGCTGGTTTGTACAGACCTCTCCGCCGGGAGCTGGGAGGAGGTGCTGGACGCCCTGTCGGACCGGCTGCTCGCCCAGGGGATGGTGCGGGACTCCTTTCCGGAGGCGGTGAAGGTGCGGGAGCGGGAGTTCCCCACCGGGCTGCCCACGGCCGAAGTGGGCGTGGCGATCCCCCACACGGATCCGGAGCACGTCCTGCACGCGGGCGCAGCCCTGGCCACCCTGGCCCGCCCCGTCCGGTTCAAGCTGATGGGGAATCCTGACGAGGAGGTCGAGGTCGAGCTGGTCATCATGCTCGCAGTCCGGAGCGCGAAGGACCAGATCGGGATCCTGCAGCGGCTGGTGGACGCCTTTCAGGTGCCGGGGCTGCTGCGCCGGCTGAAGGAGGAGCGCGACCCCGCCGTCCTCGCGGACATGCTCGGCCGGATCCTCGAAGGGCCGGACCCGAACGGCAGCTGCGGGTGTGGCTGTTGCTGCGGATAATCTTCCCGCCGGGTCCCGCGCCCGGTCGGAAGTTGCCTTGACTCCAAGCAAGCTCTGAGCATGAAGGGAGTGAACGGTGTGGCTGGCACCAAGAAGCGGATCCTGGTGGTCTGCGGAACCGGAGTGGCTACGTCGACGGTCGTGGTTCAGAAGGTGGCCGACGCCTGCAGGAAGGCTGGGCTTTCGGTGGAGGTCGTGCAGGGCAAGGCCGCCGAGATCCCGATGTACGTCAGCCAGGGCATCGACCTGATCGTCTCGACGACGGTCCTGAGCAAGCGGGATATCCCCGTTCCCGTCATCGGCGGGCTGCCTTATCTGACCGGCATCGGGGCTGACCAGGTGAGCAAGCAGATCGTTGAGGCGCTAAAGGACTAAGCAACACCTATAAGGCAAAGAAGGTGCAGTCATGAAAGCGGCAGTGTTTCGCGGTCCGATGGACATCGTGATCCAGGACTGGGAGAAGCCCGTCGCGGGCCCCGGCGAGTTCATCCTCAAGGTCGAGGCGGCCGCCCTGTGCGGATCCGACCTGCGCACCTACCGGCACGGGCACCCGAAGGTCAAGCCCCCGCAGATCCTGGGCCATGAAGTGGCCGGCATCGTCGACAGCGTGGGCGAGGGCGTTACCTACGTGAAGCCGGGCGACCGGGTCGCGGTGGCCCCCGGCGTCCCCTGCGGCGAGTGCTACTTCTGTGAGCGCGGCGAGCAGAACATGTGCACGAACCGGGTTGTCATGGGCACGCACTTCCCCGGCGCCTTCGCCGAGTTCGTGAAGGTTCCCGCCGGCGCCCTGCGGGCCGGGACCGTGGTCAAGCTTCCCGAGAACGGCTCCTTCGAACTGGCGACCCTGGGCGACCCGCTCGTGGCCTGCGTCAACGGCCAGGAGGTCCTCGACGTCCGGCTGGGCGACGTCGTCGTGGTGCAGGGCGCCGGCCCCATCGGCGTCTTCCATTCGCAGCTGGCCCACCTGCGGGGCGCGCTCACGGTGATCCTGGCGGACATCAACGCTACCCGCCTGGATTTCGCCCGGCAGCACGGCGTGGCGGACCTGTACGTCGACTCCAGCAAGGAAGACCTCGAGGAGGTCGTGAAGTCGGTGACCGAGGGCCGGGGCGCGGACCAGGTGATCGTCGCCAACACCGCCCCTGCGGCCGCCGTCCAGGCCGTCCGGCTTGCGGCCAAGAACGGCAAGGTGCTCCTGTTCGCCGGGTTCCCGAAGGACCAGACCGCCCTGGGGCTCGACGGCAACATCATCCACTACAGCCAGGTGCGGGTCATGGGTTCCTTCGGCTGCACGCCCAGGCAGTACCGGCTGGCCCAGCAGCTCCTGATGACGGGCAAGATCAACGGTGAGATGGTGATCACGCACCGGCTGCCGCTGGAGCAGATCAACGAAGGGTTCCAGCTGATGATCTCCGGCGAGGCCATGAAGGTGATCGTTCGCCCCTAGGCCCCAGCGAGGGCACTGAGATAGGAGGACTGGTCAAGCATGTCGGCAACCGCAGTATCTGAACGGCTATACGACCTGAAGAAGGCGGTCCTGGAAACGTCGCTGCGCATGTCCCGTTCCGGCATGGCTCCTGCGACCTGGGGCAACGTCAGCGCCCGGGATCCCGAGACCGGGCTGGTGGCCATCACGCCCAGCGGCATGCCCTACGAGAGCCTCCGTCCGGAGGACATCTGCCTGGTGGACCTGGAAGGCAACCACGTGGAGTGCCCGTGGAAGCCCACCGTGGAGACCCCGCTGCACCTGGTGTTCTATCGGGCCAAGCCCTGGTGCAACGCCGTGGTCCACACCCATTCCCTGTACGCGACGGCCTTCGCCGCTCTGGGGATGGAGATCCCCGTCGTCGTGGCGACCCTGGCCAGCGCGGCCGGCGGCTCGGTGCGCTGCGCCCCGTACACGGTGTCCGGAACCACCCACTTCGGCGAGGTGGCCCTGGAGGCCATGGGCGACCGGACGGCCGTCCTGCTCGGCAACCACGGGGTCGTGGCCCTGGGCACGTCGCTGCCTGATGCCTACACCGTGGCAGAGGTGGTGGAGAACGCAGCCAAGATCTACCACTACGCCCTCACCATCGGGAAGCCCAACGTGATCCCGGAAGAAGAAGTGACCCGGATTCGCGCCAAGTACCTGACCAAGTACGGCCAGAAGTAACCCGTCAGCAGCACGCTTCGTCAACCAACCTGTCACACCATCCACCACGGTCTCCGGTCCCCTTCATCCCGATGATCCAGTCATGGTGCACTGCAGATCTGAACGGATTCTGTTAGTCGTGTCCTAGGAGGGACAAGTACATGGCAGCAGTTGGTGAGTTCTTTCAGAGCATTCTAGATCTCGGCGCGAGTGTGGTTCTGCCGATTTTCATCTTCTTCTTCGCAATGCTCATGGGGACGAAGCCCGGTCGGGCATTCCGCTCGGCACTGCTGATCGGTATCGCTCTGGTCGGTATCAAGATCATGACCGGTTACCTGGGTACGGCTCTCGGCCCGGCCATGCAGGCGATGGTCAAGAACGCCGGCCTGCAGCTCGACATCATGGACGTCGGCTGGGGCTCCGTCGCCGCCACCATCTGGTCGACGCCGATCGGCGCCATCGGCATCCCGCTGCTCCTGGTCTGGAACATCGTCCTGTTGCTGCTCAGGGGCACCAAGACGCTGATGGTCGACATGTGGAACTACCACCACCTGGTCACGGTCGGCGCCCTGGTCTACTTCGCCAGCGGCAACTTCTACCTCGGTCTGGGCGCCACCCTGGTCGCCGCGCTGGTCACCTGGCTGCTGGCCGACTGGAGTGCTCCGTTCCTGCAGAAGTTCTACGGCCTGCCCGGCATCTCGCTGCCGACGCTCTCGTCCATTTCCTCGCTGGTGATCGCGGCGCCGCTGAACGAGCTCATCGACCGCATCCCCGGCGTCAACAAGATCCAGGGCAACTTCTCCGGCGTCCGCAAGTACCTGGGCGTCTTCGGTGAGCCGGCCTCCCTGGCCGTCATCCTCGGCATCGTCATCGGTCTCCTCGCCCGCTACAACCTGAAGGACACCCTGAACCTGGCCATCAACCTGGCCGCCGTCATGATCATCCTGCCCAAGGTCGTCGCCATCCTGATGCAGGGCCTGATGCCGATCTCGGAGGCCGCTCAGGAGATGCTGCAGAAGCGGTTCGCCGGCCGGGAGTTCTACCTCGGCCTCGACTCCGCCATCAGCATCGGCCATCCGTCCGTGCTGACCGGCGCCCTGATCCTCACCCCGCTGACCATCCTGCTGGCCGCCATCCTGCCCTGGAACCGGGTGCTGCCGTTCGCCGACCTGGCGGTCATCCCGTTCCGTATCGCCTTCATCGTGGCCCTGGTGGGTGGCAACGTGTTCCGGACCCTGGTCATCGGCGCCGTCGTCCTGGCCTCCGTGCTGATCTGCGGCACGCTGACCTCGCCGATCCTGACCAAGATCTTCCTGAGCACCGGCCAGACGCTGCCTGAAGGCGCTGCGGGCATCGCCTCCTTCTCCGGCGGCTCCCTGTACGTCAGCTACACCATCATGCAGACCTTCCTCGGCAACATCGTCGCGATCATCCTCGGTGTCATCGTCTTCGGCGCCTTCTATCTGGTGCGCAAGAGCCAGCAGAAGAAGGCCATCGCGCTGGCGGAGATCGCCGCCGCCGAGGCTGCGGCCGACGAGGCCTGACGAAGGCCTGGTTCTGGGGGTCAGGGGCCCGGTATACAGGACCAGCTGAAGGGGAGGGATGCGCAATGATCGAGCAATCCGTCGTCGTTACAAATCCGACCGGACTTCATGCCCGGCCCGCAGCTCTCTTCGTCCAGACCGCCTCCAAGTTCAAGAGTGATATTACGGTCCGCTGCGGGTCCCGGGAGGCGAACGCCAAGAGCGTCCTGAACGTCCTGACGCTCGGGGCGGGCACCGGCTCGGAGATCGTGATCAGCGCCAACGGAGAGGATGAGCAGGAGGCGGTTGCTGCCCTGGTCGCACTGGTGCAGAGCAACATGGGCGAGGCGAAGTAACCGCGGCACCTGGCCCGGCGTCTGAAGCGCAGGACCCGCACACCGGCTGTGGTGTGCGGGTCCTGGGTTTTTCTTGCATGCGCCGGACGCTCGGGGGCGCTGGGGCCGGTGCAGAGGAGGCTGGAGCGGTACCGTGAGGGGCGTCGGAAATCGTGCTAGATTCTAGCCGCGTTTCTGGGGCCGATATGGCAAGAAATAAGCCGCATCTCCATGATGTCAACTTGGCCGCGGGAAACTTCCAGTCGAACTTCGGCGGATACTGTCGAAAACGGCCTTTCCGATGGTGTCTGCGGCCCTCGCGGGCCCGTCTTCGGGCCGTCACGGCCCAGATAGGGCAAAAATCTGGCCATATCCCCCCGAAAGACGTGGCTAAGAATTAGCACGATTGTTCTCGCCTGCTGTTCCGCCCCTGGAGGGGGACGAAACGGCGCCCGAAGTGCGCAGCCGCGGTCAGCGCATGGGCCATGCTGACCTCCGGAACGATGGGCCGACGGTCCGCCCAACCGTTTACTGCGTGAGTAACGGCCGCAGCTCCACCGGCACCACCGCAACCTTATGGTTGCGCCCGTCGATCTGCGCCCGACCCACGTGCACAATGCCCAGGGCGCGCAGCCGCCCGATGGTAGAGGAGGGCGGCTTGTCCTCCCAGAAATAGCCGTCGCCCGTCTGATCACCGAAGCGGTGGGTCAACCGCTGCAGTTTGACCCAGCCGCCTTCATTCAGGATGAAATCGAGGGCCTCGCGCACTGCAGGCGGCTCCGCCGCAAGCACGGACCGCAGGCGGTCGCGGTCGAGCATCGCAGCCGCCAGGACCTTCTCCCGCTCGGTGCGGCGGCGCTGTGGCTGAATTGCAAAGCGTCCGGCTGCGGCGTTCAGCCACGGGACAGGGATGCGCCGCAGCGCCGTGGGGAGCTTCAGATCCAGGCGGATGGGCCGTTCGTCGATGTCCTCGCGCATGGAATCCATGTAGGCCGCGATGTATGCCTGGTGGGCATCGATGAAGCCGTAGTCCTCGTCGATCATGGCCTTCAGTCGCGCGAGATCCCGCCGGAAGGCGGGGGGCATGCGGCTGGCATCAATCGCATCGGCGATACGACGGGCGGTTTCGGGATCGCCCATGTCAAGGTAGATCACGGCCATGCGGAACAGGACGGCGGGCTGGTTGGGCATGAGGTCATCCAGCCGTTCCAGCTTGTACAGCGCCTCGTCCAGCTCCCCCTGTTCCCGAAGGAAGTCTGCTTCTACCATCACGGCCGGCGGGTAGAAAACCTGGTGATCTTGCAGTCCCGTCACGAGTTTCATGGCCGACTGGCGTTCTCCCTTCTGCCACAGGCGACACGCCTCAGCGAGGACCTCGTCCAGCTCCGGAATGGGCCCGTCGGCGACCGGCTTCATCTGGATGACGATGTGCGTCGGGCGGCCCTTGTGCACGATCGGGATGGGATCGCCCGGCTGGAACACACCGACCTCCGTCAGTGCGCGGGCTGCACCGAACTTCAGGCCGAGGGGCAGCGATGCGCTATCCAGTATCCGCCGGCCGAGGTCGACGCCCCAGTCGCCGGTGCGGCGGATGATCTCGGCTACCAGCGTGACCTCTTCGTCGGGCTCATCATCCGCTGTCTCGAACGCCGTTGCGAGCATGAGCGCTCGCAGCGAGCCCTCCACGGGCAGCTGATCGGCCTCTTCGGGAGTGAGCCCCAGCAGTCGCTCGAGGTCGGGCGGGCGGCTGTCCAGCAGAAACGGCGGGACCACACCCCGGTCGGCCCACATGGCCACGAGGCCGAACGCCGTCAGGGCGGGCATCCACTCGGGGGCCCGCACCCCATCCCAGATGCGGATGGCCTGGTTGTACCTGCCCAGGTTGAACGCGGCCACCCCCGCGAGGAAGGCACCCTGCGGAAGGTCGCGCCCCGGCCACCGCTTGTGGAGCTGCAGGACCATACGGTAATCGCCCAGGTCCATCGCAGCCTCCTTGATGATCGTCGTGTACTCGATCCAGGTCCGGCCCCCGTCCGGGCGAGTTTGGAGGCGGAACCGGCCGGCGTCGAAATCGCGGATGGCCCGCTGCAGGTGTTCCCTGGCACGTCCGGGGTCGCCCAGGGCGGAATGGCAGAGACTCGCCAGGGCATGGCGGTACGGATCGATCAGCGTGTCTTCCTGCAGTTGCCCCAGTACCTGCAGGGCCGCCGCCGGCTTGTCCAGGTAGTACAGCGCCGTCGCCGAGTTGTTCAGGGCCGATGCGTGTCCGGCAAGCTGCCAAGCCTTCTTGAAACAGGTGAGGGCCTCCTCAAACTGACCCTGCTGCAGGAGCCGGCAGCCCTGGTCCGTCAACTCTGCTGCCTTCCGGTCCCTGGGTGAGTGCGTCATCCGCGTTGACCTCCCGGGGGTGGGGTAAGGTAGTACTGTCGCTGTACATACCATAACATCCGCGTATTCTCGGGCCAAAGGATTTTCCCAGCCTCGGCCGCCACGGATGTGTCTGGCTGGCAGGTGGGGAGGGAAGCAGGCCGGCGTCTGCCCTACAACTGGAACCTGAACCGATCTGCCCGGAACAACAGCTTGGCGTACTCCATCACCGTCTCGTCGGCCGTGTAGACCGTCGCCTTGATGAGGAAGAGGGGAGCGCCGACGTGGAGCTGCAGCAGCCGCGCCTCGGTCGACGTGGCGCTGGTGACCTCCAGCGTCCGGCGTGAATGGTCTGGCGTCAAGCCGTACTCCTCTTCCAGAATCTTGTACAAGGACTGTTGCGACAGGTCCCTGTGGGCGATGCCCGGGCACCGCTCCTCGACCAGGTAGGAGGTCTCCAGCGCCGTGGGCTCCTCGTTCGCATAGCGGATGCGCCGGATGACCACGAGCGGGGCGCCCTCGGGCGCGCCGAGGATGCGGGCCAGCTTCGCCGTCGCGCTGATCCGCTCAACGCCCATCACCTTCGAACTCGGATGCAGGCCCTGGGCCAGCATGCGGTTCGAGAAGGATGACACGTTGATGAGCTCGCGCTCGATTTTTGGCCGGGCCACGAACGTGCCCTTGCCCTGCCGGCGGACGAGCAGGCCGTCCTGCACAAGCTCGTTGATCGCCCTGCGCACCGTGATGCGCGCGACGCCGTACTTCTCCACCAGTTCCAGCTCAGTCGGAAACTGATCGCCCGGCTTCAGTTCGCCGGATTCAATCATGTGCCGGAACTGCTCCACGAGCTGGACGTACAGCGGCGTCGGACTCCTGGACTCGATAATGATGGAGACCACACCCCACTTCAGTTACACGGATCTCCTTGCATTTTATCACAATTGCCCCATGCTGGCATGCCGGAGGCGCAGGGTCGCCTCCTCGTCGATTCCCGCGCCGTCTGCCGTCAGGACCACGCCATAGGCAGCCCGGGCCTGCTCAGGGGAGACCTTGCCTTCCCGCACGTCCTGCAGGACCCGTAGGGGGTCGCGCTCCAGCGGGTTCCCGTAGCCGCCGGCTCCGGGCGTGTCGACCCGGATCAGGTCCTCGGCGCCCAGGCTCACGCCGACCGCCTTCGACCCGATCTTGCGGGGCTCGCCTTGCTTCGGGATCAGCCAGTACTCGCCCGGGGCGCCGTGGCCGCCGCCGGCCAGGCCCCACGGGGCGATGACCTGCCGGTCGGCCAGGCTGGAGAAGGTGCAGCCGTCGTGCAGCGTGCGGATGTCGCGCCGGATGCCGAGGCCGCCGCGGTAGCGGCCGGGCCCGCCGGAGTCCGGACGGAAGGCGTACCGCTCCACCAGAAGCGGATACTCCCGCTCCAGGGCCTCGATGGGCAGGTTGGAGGTGTTGGTCATGTGGACCTGCACGCCGCTCAGCCCGTCGCCCCGGCTGTGGGCGCCGGACCCGCCGGCCACGGTCTCCAGATACACGTAGAACTGGCCGGTTCGGGGGTTGATGCCCGAGAAGGTGGCGGTGGTGACGGCGCTGTTGCACGCCGCAATCACCCGGTCGGGCACCGCCTGCGCCATGGCGCCGAAGATCGCGTCGGCCACCCGCTGGCACGTGTCGATGCGCTGGCCGACCGGCGCCGGCGGCCGGCAGTTGACCAGCGACCCCTCCGGGGCCGAGACGTGCAGCACCCGATAGATGCCGTGGTTCGAAGGGATGGTGGGCCCCACGAGGGCCTTGAAGCAGTAGAAGACCGTCGCCAGCAGCCCGTTCAGCGTGACGTTGAGCGGGCCGGACACCTGCGGGCTCGTGCCCGTGAAGTCCACGTGGGCCTCGTCGCCCTGGATGGTGATGGCGACCCGGATCGGGATCGGTTGGCCGAGGTGGACCCCGTCGTCATCCATGAAGTCCTCGAAACGGTACGTGCCGTCCGGCAGCGTGCGGATGCCGGCCCGCATCAGGGCCTCGGCGTAGTCCAGCAGGGCGTCCGTGCACGCCCGGAAGCCCTCGATGCCGTACTTCCGCACCACCGCCTCCAGCCGGCGGGCGCCGACCCGGTTGGCGGCGATCTGCGCGCCCAGGTCGCCCCGCCGGTCGGACGGCGTCCGGCTGTTGACCAGGATGAAGTCGATGACGTCCCCGATCAGCTCGCCGGCGCGGCACACCCGCACCAGCGGGATCCGCAGCCCCTCCTGGAAGATGGAGTCCGCGTCGCCCGAGGTGGAGCCGGGCACCTTGCCGCCCACGTCGGCGTGGTGGGCCAGATTCGCCACGAAGCCCACCAGCTCGCCGTCCACGAACACCGGCGCCGCCATGGTGATGTCGGGCAGGTGCGTTCCGCCGCCGGCGTAGGGGTCGTTGGCGATGAACACGTCGCCCGGGGCCAGGGTCTCCCGGGGGTACTTCTTCAGGATCTCCTCCACGACGCCCAGCAGCGAGCCCAGGTGCATCGGGATCATCTCGGCCTGGGCGATCATCCGGCCTTCCGGGTCGAAGACCGCCGTCGAGCAGTCCCGCCGCTCCTTGATGTTGGTCGAGTAGGCGGTCTTGATCAGGGTCGCGCCCATCTCCTCCGACACGGAGAGGAGGAGGTTCCTCATGATCTCCAAGGTGATGGCGTCAACGCTGCGGCTCATGCTCGCCCCTCCCCGAAGGTGTTGATCACCAGGTTTCCGTAAGCGTCGACGCGGGCCGTCTGACCCGGCAGCAGGACCGTGGTGGCATCCATCTGCTCGATGATCGCCGGACCGACGAGGCGGTCCTCGGGCTGAAGGTCGTCACGGTTGTAGACGGGGGTCTCGTAGGCCGACAGCGCGCCGTTCGCATCGAAGTACGCCGTCCGGTGTGCGAAGGGCCGGGCCTCACCCGTGCGGCGCCGCTCCAGCGTGCGGATGGGCGCCTTCGGCACCTCGCCGACGGCGGTGACCCGGAAGTTGACGAACTCCACCGTGCGGCTGCGGTCGGCGTACCCGTACGCCTTCTGGTGCTCCTCGTGGAAGCGCTCGGCGACCCGGCCGAGGGCCGGCCAGGACAGCTCGTCCGCCTCGACGGGGATGGAGAGCTCGTAGTTCTGCCCCCGGTACCGGGCATCGATCTTCAGCTCGAAGCGGCGGCTGCCCTCGGGCACGTTCTCCTTGTCCAGGAGGGTGGTTCCCTCGGCGATCATCTCCCGGAACAGGTTGCGGATGGGCTCCACCTGAGCGGCCTCCGGGGTGAGCGGGCTGGTGCGCACGTAGTCGAACCGCACGTCCGTGACCACCAGGCCCAGCGAGCAGAAGATCCCGGAGGTGAGCGGCACCAGGATCTTGGGGATGCCCAGCTCCCGGGCGACCGCCCCCGCGTGCAGGCCGCCGGCTCCGCCGAAGGCCACCAGCGTGAACTGGCGGGGGTCGTAGCCGCGCTCGACGGAGACCACCCGGATCGCCCGCACCATGTTGGCGTTGACTACGGCCGCGATGCCGGCCGCGGCGTCCAGGAGCGAGAGGCCCGTCGGGGCGCACACCACCCGGTGGATGGCCTCCTTCGCCCGCTCCACGTCCAGCGTCATCCGGCCGCCGAGGATGCGCTGCGGGTTGAGCCGCCCGAGCACGACGTTGGCGTCGGTGACGGTGGGCTGCGTGCCGCCGCGGCCATAGCAGGCGGGCCCGGGGTCCGCCCCGGCGCTGTGCGGCCCGACCTTCAGGGCGCCGCCGGCGTCCACCCAGGCGATCGAACCGCCCCCGGCGCCGATGGTGATGATGTCCAGCATCGGCACCCGGACCGGCATGCGGTCGAGCTCACGGTCCATCGACTGCAGCGGCTGGCCGCCCTCCACCAGGCTGATGTCGGCCGACGTGCCGCCCATGTCGAAGGTGATCAGGTTCGTCTCGCCGGCGAGCCGGCCGAGGTGGGTTGCCGCCACGACCCCGGCGCTGGGCCCGGACATGGCCGTGCGGATCGGGTTGTGGATCGCCTCGTCGATGGAGATGATGCCGCCGTTGGACTGGGTGATGTAGGGGTCCGCCCGCAGCCCGGCCTCCCGGACCGAGCGCTGGAAGTTGGAGATGTACCGGCGCATGACGGGGCCCAGGTAGGCGTTGAGCACGGTGGTGCTGAGCCGGGGGTACTCCCGGAACTCCGGCACGACCTCGTGCGAGACCGAGATGTAGGCCTCGGGGAAGAGCCGGCGCACGACCTCCGCGGCGCGCCGCTCGTGTTCGGGATTCACGTAGGAGAACAGGAAGCAGATCGCGACGGCCTGCACGCCCGCCTGCTTCAGCTGGTCGACCCGGTCCGCCAGCGCGTCCTCGTCGAGCGGCACGCGCACGGAGCCGTCGGCCAGCAGCCGCTCGGGCACCTCCAGCCGCAGGTGGCCGGGAACGACCGGCTCGGGCTTCTCCATGAACAGGTCGTAGAGGCTCGGCCGCACCTGCCTGCCGATCTCCAGCAGGTCCCGGAAGCCCTCCGTGATCAGGAGGCCGGTCGGTGCGCCCTTGCGCTCGATGAGGGCATTGGTCGCCACGGTGGTGCCGTGCGCGAGGTAGTCCACGGCGTCGTACGGCACCCCGGCCCTGGCGAGGATCTGCTTGATGCCGGTCATGATCGCCCGGGACGGGTCGTCGGGCGTCGACGGCACCTTGTCGATGATGACCTGCTGTCCGGCGACGTCCACCAGGGTGAGGTCGGTGAACGTGCCGCCAACATCAACGCCGAGCATGTATCGCATGCTGATGTCCCCTCTTGTCAAGGTCTAGGTCAGGCTCTGCATTCCGTGTCCGAAGCCGCCGTAGTGCGTGCAGACCCCTGCCGCCACGTGCGCCCCGTTCGCCAGGGACGCCTGGATGTCGCCCGTCCGCAGCCAGGTCAGGACGAACCCGGCCATGAAGGCATCCCCCGCGCCCAGGGTGTCGACCGCCTCCACCCGTTCGGCGGGCTGCCGGTACAGGCGCCGGCCGTCGAAGGCCAGGGCGCCCGCCGCGCCCAGGGTCATGACGACGATGCCCGGGCCCCGGGCGTGAAAGCCCCTCACGGCCTCTTCCGCCCCGTCCGGGCCGATCTTCTGGCCCGAGAAGAAGGCGAGGTCGAGCCAGGGCAGCAACTCGAGCTGCTCCGGGGTGTACCGGTGGGAGAAGTCGAAGGAGACCCGCAGGCCCGACTCCTTCCACGCCCGGATGTGCGGCTCCACCCGGCCGTCCAGGGTGGTGTGCACCAGGTCGGCGCCGGCGAGGTGGGCGTTCACCGCGTCGTCCACGCGCAGCTGGTAGCGCACGCCGGGGTTACTGCCCACGAACGCCCGCTCGCCGTTCTCCAGCCGCACGTAGGCGACGGCCGTCGGCCCGTCCGCCGTGCGCAGGCACCGGGTGTCCACGCCCTCCGCCTCCAGGGCGGACCGGATGAGCCGTCCGTGCTCGTCTGCGCCGATCACGCCGACGTAGCTCGCGCGTGCGCCGCCGCGGGCGGCGTGAACGGCGAAGTTGACCGGTCCGCCGCCAGGAAACGTGAGGCCGAGGTTGGTATAGATGTCCACACAGTTGTCGCCGATCGCGACGATGCGCATGTCCGATCGCCCCCGACTAGTAGGGCACCTTGCCCATATACCGCCTGGTCGCGAGCGGGTGGTTCCGCTCCTTCGAGAGGTACCAGGCAAACCACTGCAGCGGAATGTGGATCGCAAACGGCGCGAGGTCGGGGTCCACCTCGGGGAAGTCCCGGAGGTCGAAGACGATGGTGTCCGCGCCGTGCCGCTGCGCGAACGCCAGGGCGCGCTCGGCGATTGGCCGGCTCTCGTCGGCGCCCAGCAGGAAGATCATCGGGAGATCCTTGTCCACGATCTCGAAGGGGCCGTGCCGGAACTCCGCCGCGTTGATGGAGGCGGCGTGCATCCAGAGCATCTCCATCAGGGTGCAGATCTGGAACTGGTAGGCGAGCCCGGCCAGCGGCCCGGTGCCGACCACGTAGAAGCCCTTCCGGTCCTTATACTTTGCTGCCAGCTCGCGGCTGCGCGCCTCCGCGGCTTCCTTGATGCTGTGCACCAGATCGGGCAGCTTCGCAATGGCGGCCAGCAGCCGCTCGCCCTCGTCCGCAGGGCCGGTGCGGCGGATCAGGTTCGCGGTGACCAGGTAGGTGAGGATGAGCTTCGAAAGGTTGGCTGCGGGCGACTGGTAGACGAAGGACGCGTCCACCTGCCGGGCCAGCGGCGTGTCCGGCAGGCTGAAGCCGGCAGTGCGGGCGCCCCGCTCCCGGGCCACTTCCAGCCCGCGCAGGATCTCCTCGGTCGTCCCGGAATGCGAGGCCAGGACGACGGCGGAACGCTCGGTGAGGCGGCGGGGCGCGCGGCAGACGAACTCCCAGCCCGAGTAGCGGTCGGCAGGCAGCGGGCTGAACCGGTCCATGAGCCACTTGGCCGGCTCCATGATCGCCCGGGACCCGCCGCAGCCGACGAAGTACACGTGGTCAAGGCCCCCGTTCACCCACGCATCCACGGTCCGGGCCACGTTTTCTGCTTCGCGCTCCAGGATGTCAGCCAGCGTATCACGAAGTACTGTGCCGTCAAGATAATTCCCGCTCGGTGCCGCAAATGCCCTGATACGCATGTGGCGCCTCCTTCCCAGGGGTTGTCATATATTGTCCTATTGTCTTATAATGTATTCTACTGGCTGGCAGGAGTCAACACCCCAGAGATCGCAGCACCCGATGCAGGAAGGGGGGAATGAACAGGGTGGGGGCGTACATCGTTCGCCGCCTTGGGCTCGCAGTACTGCAGATCGTGCTTGTCGCGACACTTGTCTTTGCGTTCCTTCACCTCCTTCCGGGCGATCCCGTGCTGGTCGTTCTCGGATCGGAGCGGTCCGTGACCCCCGAGCAGGTCGAGGCCTACCGCCACGAACTGGGCCTGGACCGGCCCCTCTGGGAGCAGTACGGGCGCTGGATCGGAGGGCTGGCCCGCCTTGACCTGGGCACCTCCCTGGTCGACAAGGAGCCGGTCATCCGGAGCATATCCGCCAGGCTGCCCAGGACCCTGGAACTGGTCGGCGTGGCCTCGTGCCTCGCGGTCGCCGTGGCGATCCCCATGGGCGTCGCGGCGGCGCTGCGCCGGGGCAGCACACTGGACTGGCTGCTGACGGCCACCGCGGCCACGGGGATCTCGGTGCCCGTCTACGTGGTCGGCTCGCTGCTGGTCCTCTTGTTCAGCATCAAGCTGGGACTGCTGCCGGCGGGCGGCTACACCGAGCTGGCCGAGGACCCGCACCGGCACTTGCTGCAGCTCATCCTGCCTTCGGTGACGCTGGCGTTCAACATGGCCGCGACCATCACGCGCATGACCCGGTCCTCGCTGCTGGAAGTGCTGGGGCAGGACTACGTGCGCACGGCCAGGGCCAAGGGCCTGCCGGAGCGGAGGGTGATCTACCGCCACGCGCTGCGCACGTCCCTGATCGCGGTGGTCACGGTCATCGGCGTGCAGGTGGGCTCCCTGATCGGCGGCACGGTCCTCGTGGAGTCGATCTTCAACTGGCCCGGCCTCAGCACGCTGCTGACCAACTCCATTGCCAGGCGCGACTATCCCATGGTTCA
>Ga0134099_1002207_pt1 | contig 16496 bp, 10 predicted proteins | sample 10_taG_2_FD_105482 | JGI IMG/M metagenome (GOLD analysis project Ga0134099, IMG submission 105482) | Switchgrass degrading microbial communities from high solid loading bioreactors in New Hampshire, USA - 10_41_5_180_A2 metaG | ecosystem: Engineered > Bioreactor > Semi-continuous > Anaerobic >...
GCGTGGGGACAACGTCACGGTCAGTGGCACCGGGATGTCCCTGTCCGGTTCACCCCCACGCGCGTGGGGACAACTAGACGGCGCGGAGGAGTGGCGAAACCGCATGCGGTTCACCCCCACGCGCGTGGGGACAACGCTTTGAGCTCTTTCATGGGCGCTGAGAGTGTCGGTTCACCCCCACGCGCGTGGGGACAACGCGGCGTTGCAACGGGCGATCAGGGCGTCGGCCGGTTCACCCCCACGCGCGTGGGGACAACATCTCCTCCTTCAGCGAACATAGTCCCCTGCACGGTTCACCCCCACGCGCGTGGGGACAACGGGGTGAGGTCTGCCCTAGTGGTCTCCACGCGCCGGTTCACCCCCACGCGCGTGGGGACAACTACCTGCACGACTACGGCCAGGGCCGCGGCATCGGTTCACCCCCACGCGCGTGGGGACAACGAGTCTACGACGAGACGGGGAAGGCTCACACCCGGTTCACCCCCACGCGCGTGGGGACAACCCCTTCCCCCTCTGCACTCCCCCTTCCCCTCTCGGTTCACCCCCACGCGCGTGGGGACAACACCCCCGCTGCAGCTCTGTTGGCGTGAACAGCTGGTTCACCCCCACGCGCGTGGGGACAACTCTTCATGGCCCAAACCCTAGCCGCATGAACCCGGTTCACCCCCACGCGCGTGGGGACAACACGCTCAGGCTGTTGCCCCTGGCACCAGGGTACGGTTCACCCCCACGCGCGTGGGGACAACACTAACGAAACCCGCATGGGACAAGGCCCGCTCCAGAAAACCGGGGGTTTTAGTATCAGTTCAACAAACACTAAACCGCCGCCCAATCCATTTACTACTCCATCAACTCTCGCGTTCCCTGCCATTCATCACCTTTCCCGGTCCAGGGCGCTCACCTTGTGCTCGAACTCCTGCTCCAGCATCTTCTCCTGCAGCTGGCGGAACTGCAAATACACCTCCTCTTCCACAAGCCCCCGGTCCAGTCGCCGCATCGAGCTCTCCAACTCGTTCACCAAGTTCGTCGGCGCATAGCGCCCGACGTGGCGCGGATCCACGCCGCCCACGCAGAGCGGTCGGTCGCTGGCCACGCGTTCCCGGATCAGCCGCCACAGAGGCTCGACCTGGCGAGTCGAACGCCAGAACGGGTAGACGTTCGGCCTGAGGAGCCCATCCACGTCCGACGGCCCGGCGATGAAGTCCCACGCATGGGTCAGCGAGAAGAAGCACGACTCGATAAGCACCACATCATAGCCGTGATGCAGGTGCAGGTATTCCACCAGCCGGGCCTTGGCCGCGAAGATCGCCGTGGTTCTGTTCGCCGAGCAGAACGACTCGTGCGTCGGCGATGGCGTTGGTGGCGTTGGCAACGGCCGCAAGCGGATCCCGGTGCTCCTCTGACACCGGAACCGCTGAGCGCACAAGCTGCTCCACGGGGCTCCCCTCCCTCTTACGTTCACGAGCCGCACCGGCGAGTCGCCTTGCAGAGCGCCTCAGGAACCGGCTGCCTGACCCAAACGACGAGTATTGTAGCGAAAACAGAGACTCGTAGGAAGGCATGCCGGGGGAGGGCCTGCATGAAGCTCAGCAGCGGACGTGCAGCCTCAGTCGTGGTTCCCGCCATTCTGCTTGTGGGGTGCACCGTGCCGGGCATCGGCCAGCAGCCGGACGTGCCATCCGGCGTTCACTTGCTGGCGGATGCCATCATGAGCATCGTGCGGCTCGATCAGGGACAGCTCGAGGTCAAGTTTTCGGCGCACAACGTGAACGCAGGAACGGAAACCTGCACGGAGGCTGAGTCGGCTGTGGACTGGTGGCCCCCAGAGCTGCGGGATCGGATCATCCGCGAGACCACGTGGGGGTGGCGCCGGGGCGGGACACCTGTCCATCCAGGCCAGCGGGAGGCCCCTAAGGGCGAGACCTTGTTTGACGTCACGGGCATGTCGGAAGACCAGGTGCTTCAACTCCTTGAAGACCTGACGGTAACTATTCGTTGTAACTCGCCCGACGGATATATGAACCGAGTGTTGCTCACGTTGAAGGATGAACGGCAGTGAAAGGGGTTTTGGTGCAATCAGGGGGAATCGGGCTTGCGCGGGTAGAAACCCGCGCCAGCGCGTCGGTGCGCCCGCCCAGTCCGTCTCGGCAGGTCCGCCAGCCGGTTGGCGCCCCTGGAGACCGCCCATGCTCCCCGCACTCACTTCACCACCACCGACTCCTCCCCCACGATGCGGGCCAGGGCGTTCACCATCGACGGCGTCACCGTCACCCGCAGGTGGTCGTGCACCTCGATCCACTTCCCAGCGGGCTCCATCTTGATCCGCACCGGCGTGGACCCCGGGTGGGCACGCAGCACCCGCTCCACCTTTCGCATGAGCGGTGAGTCCTGCTTGAGCGCGGGGACGCGCAGGTACACGCAGCGCGGCTGCTGGGCCGGTGCCTCCCCGGCGGCCGGCCCTGCGGGTGTGCCGCGTGCGGTACCCCCGCCCGGCCCCCTACCAGCCGCGGCGGACGGGGTCCCTCGAACCGGAGCCCCGGCCTGCACCGCCCCGCCGCGCGGCGGGGTGCCCTGCTGGGGTGCCTGCCGCCCGGGCTCCGCCGGGACCTCCCGCACGACCCCGGCGCGCTCAGCCCGCGCCGACTCCGCGTACGACTCACCCGTCCCGTGAGGGCCGGCAGGCGCACTCGCCGCGGGCCGCGCCCGCACAGGCGTCGCTGCTGCCTCCGGCGGCTGCGGCCGCCGGGGCTTCGCGTCGTCCCGCAGCAAGGCCACCTCGTCGGCCAGCACCTTCACTTCCTCCTCCTGCACCTGCAGCCGGCCCCGCACCAGCAGGGGCTGCTCCTCCCGCAGCACCCGGGCGCAGGCCTGCAGCACCCGCGGGAAGACCACCACCTCCACCTGACCCGTCTGGTCCTCCAGGGTCAGGAAAGCCATGTTGGCACCGGCACGGGTGGTCACCTGCTTCAGCCCGGCGAGCATCCCGCCCACCGCCACCCGGGCGCCGTCCCGCTGCTCCGGCAGCGCCGCCACCGGGATGCAGCCGTGCACCGCCAGGGCTGCCTGGTACTGGCGCAGGGGGTGACCCGACACGTAGAAGCCCAGCACCTCCTTCTCCATCGCCAGCAGCCGCTGCGGCGGCAGTTCGGGGATGTCGGGCAGATCGCCCTGGCCGCCGCCCTGCGGCCCCGACACGCCCAGGTCGAAGAGCGAGATCTGCCCCGCCTGGCGGTGGCGCTGCAGCTTCTGCGCGTCGTCCAGGATCCGGTCCAGCGCCTCCAGCATCTGCGACCGGCGGGCGGGTCGGCCGCCCGGCGGCGCGACCCGGTCGAACGCCCCGGCCATGATCAGCGACTCGATCGCCCGGCGGTTGAGCGGCCTCAGGTCCACCCGCTCGCAGAAGTCCCGGAGTCCCGTGAAGGGGCCCCCTTGCTCCCGGGCGGCCACGATGGCGTCCACGGCGTTCCAGCCCACGTTCTTCACCGCGCCGAGGCCGAAGCGGATCGTCTGGCCGTCGGGCACGAACCGGGTGTACGAGGTGTTCACATCCGGCGGCAGCACCTGGATGCCCAGCCGGCGGCATTCTTCAATGTAGAGCGCCAGCTTCGCCTCCTGGCCCATCACCGAGTTCATGAGCGCGGCCATGAAGGCCACGGGGTAGTGCCGCTTCAGGTAGGCCGTCTGGTAAGCCACCTTGGCGTACGGCGTGGCGTGGCACTTGTTGAAGCCGTAGTTGGCGAAGCGGATCATCTGGTCATAGAGGGCCGTCGCCACCTCGTGGCTGTAGCCGCACTGCTCCAGGGCCTCCATGAACAGGCGGCCGTACTTCTCCATGTCGCCCCGCTTCTTCTTGGCGATGGCCCGGCGGAGCAGGTCGGCCTGCCCGAGGGAAAGCCCCGCCAGCCGGTGGGCGATCTGGATGATCTGCTCCTGGTAGACCATCACCCCGTAGGTCTCGCTCAGGATCGGCTCCAGGTCGGGGTGCAGGTACGTCACCGACGCCGGGTTCTGCTTGCCGGCGATGTAGTCGGGAATGTGCTCCATGGGCCCCGGGCGGCAGAGGGAGATGGTGGCGATGATGTCCTCGAAGCGGGTGGGCTTCATCTGCCGGAGCACGTCGGCCACCCAGCCCGCCTCCAGCTGGAAGATCCCCAGCGTCTCGCCGCGGGCGAGCATGGCGTAGGTCTCGGGGTCGTCCAGCGGCACCTTCTCGATGTCGAAGTCCGGCTGCTCCCGCCGAACGAACTTCACGGCGTGGTCGATCACCGTGAGCGTGCGGAGGCCCAGGAAGTCCATCTTGAGCAGCCCGATCTCCTTCAGCTGGTCCATGTCGAACTGGGTGACGATCGAGTCGTCGCCCATGCGGTAGAGCGGCACGCGCTCCACCAGCGGCTCGGCCGTGATCACCACCCCGGCGGCGTGGACCGACGGGTTCCGGGGCATGCCCTCCACCGCCCGGGCGGTGTCGATGAGCGTGCGGATCTCCGGCCGCTCCTCATAGAGCGTCCGCAGCTCCTCCACCTTCTCCAGGGCGGCGTCGAGACTCTGGCCCCAGGGCAGGAGCTTCGCCACCCGGTCCACCTCGCCGTAGCCCATGCCGAGGGCGCGGCCCACGTCCCGCACCGCCGCCCGGGCGGCCATGGTGTTGAAGGTGATCACCTGGGCCACGCAGTCGGCCCCGTACTTGCGGTGGACGTACTCGATCACCTCGCCCCGCCGCTCGTAGCAGAAGTCGATGTCGAAGTCGGGCATGTCCACCCGCTCCGGGTTCAGGAAGCGCTCGAAGAGCAGGCCGTAGCGCAGCGGGTCCACGTCGGTGATGCCCAGCACGTAGGCCACCAGCGACGAGGCCCCGGATCCCCGCCCCGGACCCACGGGGATCCCCCGGGAGCGGGCGTACTCCACGAAGTCCCACACGATCAGGAAGTAGCCCGGGAAGCCCATGCTGATGATCACGTTCAGCTCGTGCTCCAGCCGCTCCATCGCCCCGGGCGGCGGGTTGCCGCCGTAGCGGGGGCCGATGCGGTCGTAGCAGAGCTTGCGCAGGTAGCTGGCGGCGTCGTACCCCGGCGGCAGGGCGTAGTTGGGCAGGTGGATCTGCCCGAAGGGGATCTCCACGTTGCAGCGCTCGGCGATGGCCAGGCTGTTCTCCAGGGCGCCGGGCACGTGGCCGAAGCGCCAGTACATCTCCTCCGCCGACTTCACGTAGAGCTCGTTGGACCCGATCCGGAGGCGGTTGGGGTCATCGACGGTCTTGTTGGTGCCGATGCAGATGAGCACGTCCTGGATGCGGGCGTCCTGCGGCAGCAGGTAGTGCGCGTCATTGGTGGCCACCACCGGCAGCCCCTGCTCCAGGAGGAACCGGTTCAGCCCCTGCTGCTCGGGCAGGCCCAGGTCCTGCAGCTCCAGGAAGTAGTGGTCCGGCCCGAAGATCTCCCGGTAGCGGCCGATGGCCTTGCGGGCCTCGTCGGGCTGGCCCGCCAGGAACTTCTGCGCCACCTCGCCGGCGAGGCACCCGGAGAGGACGATCAGCCCCTCCCGGTGCTGGTGGAGCAGATCCAGGTCTACCCGGGGCTTGTAGTAGAAGCCCTCGGTGTAGCCGGCCGAAACCAGCTTGATCAGGTTCTTGTAGCCGGTGTAGTTCTCGGCCAGCACCGTGAGGTGGTACGGCTTGTCACCGCCGGTCTTCACGTGGCGGGAACCGGGGGCGACGTAGAGTTCGCAGCCGATGATCGGCTTCACACCGTGCTGGCGCATGGCCTTATAAAAAGGAAGCACGCCGAAGAGCACGCCGTGGTCCGTGATGGCCATGGCCCGCATGCCCAACTCCGCGGCGCGCTGCGCCAGGGGCTCGATGCGGTTGGCCCCGTCCAGCAGCGAGTATTCGGTGTGCACATGCAGATGCACGAACTCCGGGCGGCCCATCCTTCGGTCACCTCGCTCGCTCACTGGGGCAATGATTCGCCGCGGGGGCGACCCGAACCTGCATTCGTCTTTCGTCTGGACCGCGACCAAACGGAGTAGAATGCCCAACCGGACGGCCCCTGGGGGCGGGCCGCAGGGGGCCGGGGGCGGGACCTGCGGCGGCGGGTACGGTGCAGCCACCGCAGGCCCTCTGGTATAATGAAGACTTGCGGTGTGACCGACAAGGGGAGGCATGTCACCGGATGACGGCAGACTGGAAACGCAACATCATCCTGTTCCTCGGCAGCCAGACCATCTCGCTCTTCGGCTCTGCCCTGGTTCAGTACGCCATCACGTGGTACATCACGCTGACCACCCAGTCCGGCGCCATGATGACCATCGCCATCGTCTGCGGCTTCCTCCCCACCTTCTTCCTCTCGCCCTTCGCGGGCGTGTGGGCCGACCGGTACAGCCGCAAGTGGCTCATCGCCCTGTCAGACGCCCTGATCGCGCTGGCCACCCTGATCATGGCCCTGCTCTTCCTGGCCGGGCACGGCTCGCTCTGGCTGCTCTTCGCCATGTCGGCCATCCGCGCCCTCGGCGGGGCCGTGCAGCAGCCGGCGGTGGGCGCCATCCTCCCCGACATCGTGCCCGTGGAGCAGCTCACGCGGGTAAACGCCACCAACGGCAGCATCCAGTCGCTGGTGAGCCTCGTCTCGCCGATGGTGGCCGGTGCGCTGCTCTCCATGGCCTCCATCGAGGCCATCTTCTTCATCGACGTCGTCACCGCTGCGGTAGCCATCCTCACGCTGCTCACGCTGGTGAAGGTGAAGGTCCACGCCAAGGCGCAGCAGGCCCAGTCGGTGGGGTACTTTGCTGACATGCGGCAGGGCTTTGCCTACATCGGCAGCCATGCCTACGTGAAGCGGTTCTTCGCGTTCTGTGCGGTCCTCTACGTGCTGGTCGTGCCGGCCGCCTTCCTCACGCCCCTGCAAGTGGCGCGCTCCTTCGGCGAGGACGTCTGGCGGCTGACCGCCATCGAGGTCGCCTTCTCGGGCGGCATGCTGGTGGGCGGTGGCCTCGTCGCACTGTGGGGCGGCCTCCGCAACCGGGTTCACACCATGGCCCTCGCCTGCCTGGTCATGGGCGCCTGCACGGTGGGCCTGGGCGTGGTGCGGAACTTCTGGATCTACCTGGGCCTCAACAGCCTTTACGGCATCGCCCTGCCCTACTTCAACACGCCGTCCATGGTGCTGGTGCAGGAGAAGGTAGAGGCCGACCTCCTGGGCCGCGTGTTCGGGGTCTTCGGGATGATCACCAGCGCCATGATGCCCCTGGCCATGCTCGTCTTCGGGCCGGTTGCGGACGTGGTGCCGATCGAGCGGCTGCTGGTGGGCACCGGCGCCGTGATGCTCCTCGCCTCCCTCTTCCTCATGAGCGACCGGGTGCTGGTGGCCGCCGGGCGGCCGGCGGCGTAGCGACCGGCTACAGCATCTCCAGCGGCACCTTCCGTGTGGGCGCCGGGAAGGCCCGGTCCAGTTCGGCCAGGTCCTCAGCAGTGAGCTGCAGCGCCAGCGCCGCCCGGTTCTCCCGCACGTGCTCCGGGCGGGCGGCCTTTGGGATCACCAGGATGTCCCCCTGCCAGAGCAGCCACGCCAGGGCGCCCTGCGCCGGCGTGGCGCCGTGGCGTGCGGCCACCCGCTGCAGGACGGGATGCCGCAGCATCCGGCCCTGCTCGATGGGCGAGTAGGCCATGATCGGGATGCGCCGTTGCCGGCACCAGGGCAGGAGGTCGTACTCGATGCCCCGCCGGGTGAGGTTGTAGAGCACCTGGTTGGCGGCCACCTGTTCGCCGCCCCCGAGGCGCGCCAGCTCCTCCATGTCGGCGGTGTCGAAGTTGCTCACGCCCCAGTGGCGGATCTTGCCGTCCCGCTGCAGCTGCAAAAATGCCTCGAGCGTCTCCGCCAGGGGCACCCGCCCCCGCCAGTGGAGCAGGTAGAGGTCGATCCGGTCGGTCCGCAGGCGCCGGAGCGACCGCTCGCAGGCGGCGATGGTCCCCTTCCTGCTGGCGTTGTACGGGAGCACCTTGCTCACCAGGAAGACTTCGTCCCGGCGGCCGGCAATCGCCTCGGCCACCACCTCCTCGGCGCCGCCGTCGGCGTACATCTCGGCCGTGTCGATGAGCGTCATGCCCAGGTCGAGCCCCAGGCGAAGGGCGGCCGCCTCCTCGCGTCGGGCGTGCGGACGCTCGCCCATGCGCCAGGTGCCCTGGCCGAGGATCGGAACGGTCTCCCCGGAGGGAAGGGCGAGCCGCGGAACCGGTCCCACGGGATCCTGCCGTGTCATGGGGTTCCCTCCTCGCTGCGGCAGTGGTCAGCCCCATCGTACCACAGTGAAGAGTGCGAGGCACTGCGGTGGCCGTCGCCCCGGGAAGGAACCGCACGGCCGCCGCACGAATTTTAGTTGTTTATCACCATGCGGATGTGAGGCATCAGGATGGTCACCGTTCAAGGCAGCTTCGTCCCTTACCGCGCCGCTGGCTTCTTCTTTGTCTGGGGCCTTGACCCCGCGGTCAGCACCGCCCCGCCCGACCGCGCCCGGGCCGTCCCCGTTCACGCCGGGGCCGTGGCGCCCGAGCAGTTCTGCCCGGTGCTTCGGGGGCTGCCCTACCTGAGCGCCCTCACCCTGGTGCAGTGGCAGCCCGGTCCCGACGGCCCCTGGCCCGCCAGGGTCCCGGGGGTCGCGCTGGCCTTGCCCAACGCCGTCCAGTGGCTGCTCGACCTGGAAGCGCATTTCGGGGGCACCGCCCTCCGGCCGGGGCAGAGCCTCCGGCTCTGGAGCGTGGCCGCCAAGCTGCTGCTGGAGTTCCTCGGCCGGGGCCAGGTGCTTCCGGTACTCCGCACCGAAGCCGGGGTGCTGACCGCCGACTGGTCACTCCACCTGACCGATCCCGACGATGCCCGGCGCGTCGCCGCCCTCGCCGCCGCCCTACCGGACGCCTGCCGCGCCCTGGTACCCCCCGACCGGGACCGCCGCGCCTACGCCCTGCCCGACGCCGATGCTCTCCTGCGGCAGTTCCTGCACACCGCGGCCGCCGGCATGGTGCGCGTGCTCCTGGAAGGGGTTCCCCTCCCCAAAGCGCAGTCGCTGCAGGACACCGCCCTGCGCCACTGGCTGGCCGCCCTGGCCGGTGCCGCGCCCCGCGACCTTCCCCCCGGCCTCCCCGGCGAACAGGAGCTCTTCGCCGCGGTCGACCGCTGGACCGCTCCCGCCACCGGCGTGCTGGGCCACACAGCGCTGCGCACCGGCCTCCGCCTCAATCCGCCCGGCTCCGGGACGGATGGAGAGTGGGAGCTGGAGCTCACGCTGCACGCCCCTGAAGAGGGCGCTCCTCCCATCACCGCCGATGCGGTCTGGGAGAGCCTGGGGCACGACGTGGAAATCGGCGGGCAGCACTACCGCAATGCCGAGCAACGGCTGCTGGCCGACCTGCCTGCGATGGCCCGCCTCTACCCGCCACTGGCGCCGCTGCTGCGTGAAGCTGCCCCCGCCCGCACCGCCGTCACCACCGACGACGTGCTCGCCCTACTGCAGGAAGGCGCCCTGCTGCTTCAACAGGCCGGCCACCCAGTGCTGCTGCCGGCGGCCCTGGTGAGGCCGGCCTCCCTGCGGGTGGCGATGCGACTGAGCCCCGCCGGGGGCCGCCCCAGGCACTTCGGCCTGCACCAGATCGTGGACGTGCGGTGGGACGTGGCCCTGGGCGACGCCCCGCTCACGCTGGACGAGCTGCGCCAGCTGGCCCGGCAGAAGCGGCCGCTGGTGCAGATGCAGGGCCGGTGGGTGCGGGTGGACGAGCGCACGCTGGCCGCGGTGCTCCGGCGCATTGAGCAGCACGGCGAGCAGGTGGAACTGGGCACGGCCCTGCACCTCGCCCCCGAGGTGGATGAGACCACGGCAACCGGCTGGATCGCCGACCTGCTGGGGCGGCTGCAGGAACCTGCCCGGGTGGAGCCGGTGCCTGCCCCCAGGGGGTTCGTGGGCACCCTGCGCCCCTATCAGGAACGGGGGCTCGCCTGGCTGGCGTTCCTGCGCCGCTACGGCCTGGGCGCCTGCCTGGCCGACGACATGGGCCTGGGCAAGACCGTGCAGCTCATCGCCCTGCTGCTCTGGGAGCGGGAGGCCGGGCTGGCGACGGGGCCGACGCTGCTGGTGTGCCCCGTGTCAGTGCTGGGCAACTGGAAGCGGGAGCTCGGCCGCTTCGCCCCGGACTTGCGGGTGATGGTCCACCACGGGGCCGGGCGCCTCGGCGAGCAGGACTTCGCCCGGGAGGCGGCAGCGCACGACGTGGTGCTCACCACCTACTCCCTGGTCGCCCGGGACGCCGACCTGCTGGCCCGGGTGGCGTGGAACGGCGTGGTGGCCGACGAGGCGCAGAACCTGAAGAACCCCGCCACCCAGCATGCCCGGGCGCTCCATCGTCTGGCGGGCGGGTACCGCGTCGCCCTCACCGGCACGCCCATCGAAAACCATCTCGGCGACCTCTGGTCGATCTTCCAGTTCCTCAACCCGGGCCTGCTGGGCAGCTACGAGGAGTTCCAGCGGCGCTATGCCCTGCCGATCCAGCGGTTCCAGGACGAGGAGGCGACCCGGCGGCTGCGCCGGCAGGTGGGCCCGTTCATCCTGCGCCGGCAGAAGGACGACCCGGCCATCGCCCCGGATCTGCCCGAGAAACTGGAGAACACGGAAATCGTCCACCTCTCGGTGGAGCAGGCGGCGCTCTACGAGGCGATCGTGCAGGAGACCCTGGAGCGGGCGGCCCAGACGGAGGGTATCCAGCGGCACGGTGCGGTTCTGGCTGGCCTCACCCGGCTCAAGCAGGTCTGCAACCACCCCGCGGCCCTTTCCGACGACGGGCCGCTGGTGGGGGAGAGCGGCAAGATCGAGCGGCTGGTGGAGCTGCTGCAGGAGGTGCTGGCGGCGGGGGAGCAGGCCCTGCTCTTCACGCAGTTCGCCCGCTTCGGCGCCCGGCTGCAGCCGTACCTGGCCGGCCGGCTGGGCTGCGCGGTGCTCTTCCTCCACGGCGGCACACCCCAGCCCGAGCGGGAGCGGCTGATCGCCCGCTTTCAGGCCGGCGAGGCGCCCCTGTTTCTCCTCTCGCTCCGGGCCGGCGGGCTGGGGCTCAACCTCACTGCCGCCACCCACGTATTCCACATCGACCGCTGGTGGAACCCGGCGGTAGAGGACCAGGCCACCGACCGGGCCTACCGCATCGGCCAGACCCACCGGGTGCTGGTGCACCGGCTGATCACCGCCGGCACGCTGGAGGAGCGCATCGACCGCCTGCTGGCCGAGAAGCGGTCGCTCTCGCAGCAGGTGATCGGCGCCGGAGAGGCCTGGCTGGGCAACCTCTCCACCGAGGAGCTGCGGGCCCTCATCACGCTGGAGCGGGAGGGATAGGCCGTGCCCAACTGGATAAGCGAGCACTGGCTCTCCTACCTGCAGCGCGAGCTGCTCCTGCTGCCCATGACGCCCGGCCAGCGGAAGAGCGCGGAGCGGGGCGACGCCCGCCTCTCCTTCGCCCGGGGTACGATCACCGCCAAGGTGGAGGTAGGTCACGCCGGGGCCACCGAAACGGCCACGATGAAGTTCAAGCCCTTCGGGCAGCGGGAGTGGCGCCGCCTCGAGGAGGCCATCGCCGCAGACCCTGAGGCAGCCCGGCGCCTCCTGAGCGGCGGTCTGGGCCCGGAGCTCGAGGAGGTCTTCAACCGCGCCGGACTGAGCCTGTTCCCCGCGGGCCACGGCCGTCAGTTCCGCTGCACCTGCCGGGAGCGGTGGGGCTGCCGGCACCAGCGGGTCCTGGCGGTCCGCGCGGCCCGGATGTTCGACGCCAATCCCTTCCTCTGGCTCGAGGTCCTGGGCCGGCCCCGGGAAGAACTGCTGGCCGGGGTGCGGACCCGCCTGGCGGACCAGTCCGTAGCTGCGACCGCCGGGGCCGCGCAGAACGTGACAGGAGGCCAGACCGAAGCGGCCGACACGGGGTCAGCGAACCCCGGGCCGGCGGTGAGTTCCTTCTGGCTCGACCCCGAGCGGTTCCTGGAGACCGGGGCCGATCCGGCCGGCATCCCGGTGCGGCCGGGGGAGGCGCCCGTACCCGACGCCCTCCTCAAGGTGCTGGGGCCGCTGCCGCTTCCGCCGCAGCTGAACCGTACCCGCCGGTACGAACTGGTCCAGGTCACCCGCTGGGGCCAGACCTTTACCGTGCACCAGGCCGTGGAGGAGACGGCCGAGCAGGTGCTGGCCCGCTACTACGCCGCCATCAGCGCCGGTGCAGCGGCGTTGGCCCGGGGGGAGCGCGCGCCCGCGTACCGGGAGGAGCCCCTGCCCGGCAAGCGTATCCCCCTGCAGCCGCGCCTGGCGGCGGAGATCCAGGCGGTGGTGGACGAACGGGAGGGCGCCGTCGCCCTGCAGGATCTGGTGAGGTCCTGCCCCACGGCGGCCGCCCTCCCCGGCGAGAGTGCGCTGCAGACTGTCCGGGACGCCGCGGCGGCCCTGCCCGGCGACTACCGGATACTCGCCGACCGGTACGTGGGCCGGCGGGACAAGCTGCTCTCCGGTGCCACGTTCCGGCACGTGATCACGTGGCCGGAGTGGCAGGCCCGGCGGCTCAGCCCCTCGGGGGACTGGTTCCGGGCGCTCCGGCTGGCAGGGTTCAAGCCGCCGTTTGCGGTGGAGTTCGCGGCAGCAGACGGGACAGCCGGGGCGGCCGGCAGAGCCGCCGGGACGACCGGGGGGCCGGAGTCCCGTACCGGCGGGGGTACAGGTGCAGAAACAGCGCAGCCGGCGCTGCTGTGCATCGACAGCGCCGGCTTCAGGACAGACACGGACCCCGTGTTCGCCGTGCTTCAACCTGCGGTGGGGGATGAACTCCTCATCGCCGTGGCACAGGCGGCTCCCCTCCGGCTGGTCATCCGACTGCGCCGGCGGGCCGAACGCAACCCGTGGGAGCCGCTCCCGGCCGACCAGGCAGCCGCCCGCGTCCTTTCCACGGCCATCGCGCCAGACCCGTACCGGGGCCTGACCGAGGCCGAGGCCATTCAACTCCTGCTCGCGGAGGGCTTCTACCGGCCGGACCGCATGCCCGACCCGGTCTGGCTGCTTCCCTCCCCGGCCGTGGGCGAATCGCTGCAATGGGGCTCCGGACGGCGGTTGGTGACCTCCTACTGGGGGCGGTCCGCGCTGCTGCCGGGGTCCACGCCCCCGTACTGGCGGGACGGAGGGCAGCTCATAGCCGGCTTTGCACGCCACCTGGCGGAGCTCCGGCCCCACGAGCAGCGTGCGGCGTCGGCGCTGGTGGAGGCGTGGGCCCAGCGGTGGTCCGGGAACCCGCTCGACCCCATCCAGCGACCTCCGCTGGCCGCCTTCCTTCACTTCCTGCTTCACCGTGTGCCCGTGATCGCCCGGCAGACGAACATCCCGGCGGAAGTCGCCCTGGGGATACTCGACGGGTGGTTCCGCTACCTCGTGCAACTGGCTCCGGCCATGGCGGAGGTCTATGCCCCGTTCACGGTGGCCTGCGCCGCGGTGGAGCCCATCCGGCACCGGCTGGAGACACTGCCCCGGCTGCATACGGCGGAGTTCGAGCTGTGGGAGATGGAGGGGTTCCGCTGGCTGGGCCCGGAATTGAGTCTGTAGGCGTCGTGCCGGACCGGGGTGCGCCATCGCCCCGGCATCGTGTTACCGCACCCGCAGGGCCCAGCGCCGGGAGAGGTTAGCCATGTCGTGGAACCCCAGCCCCGCGGCAATGCCCTCGAGGGCCCTGGCATGGTGCTGCGGCAGCCAGGTGGCGCCGGCGATCACGGTCACACCCGTGCCGGCGAACACCTCCGGGTAGAGCGGCGTGCTGGGGCCGATCACCACCACCTCCCGGGCTTTGGTGCACCAGGGCAGCACCGCCTCAAGGGTGCCGTTGGTCACCGCCGACCCCGTCACGAACACCACGTCGCACAGGGGCAGCAGTTCGGGTTGTTGCTCCACGGGGCGGATTCCCGGTTCGCCCTCCAGCGACCGGTCAAACACGATGAGATGGGCCGCCCATCCCGCCAGCCGCCGGTGCATGGAGTGGATCAACCCGATCAGCCCCACCGTGTCGGTCGGGCGCACGGGCACGGTGGTCGCTACGTCGGGGTCCTCCAGGCACCGGGACGGGTCGGGCTGCGCCACGGCGTTGCAGACGGCCAGGCCGAGCGCACGGGAGACCAGGTCGGGCTCCAGCAGTCTGGCGGCCAGATCCGCGGCCGGCATGCCGATGAATGGGGCGGGATCCGGGAAGACCGGTTCCACGATCCGCCGCTCCCCCGGCAGGGCGTAGGCCGCACCCAACTCGCCACTGTCCAGCAGCACGCCGACCAGCTGATTGCCGATCCGCACCTCCTGCACCCGCTTGTCCGCCAAACGTGGTACCGCAGCTTCGTACAGACGTTCCAGCAGCATATCGAGCAACCTCGCTTTCCCTGACTCGGACACCGGCTGCCTCGAACGTGCCATCTGACACCCCCCTCAGGAGGGGCCGTCGGCCAACAGCCGCCCGCCCAGGCTATTCCACCCGCAGCGTCACGCTCACCCGCCCCTGCAGGTGCTTGAAGTGCGCCCCGGCGGCGATCTGCGCCAGGGCCGCGTCCGGGTCGGCGATCTGCCAGCGGAAGCCCGCCAGCACCGTCACCCCCGTGCCGGCGAAGGCCTCGGGGTAGAGCGGCGTGCTGGGGCCGATCAGCACCACTTCCCGGGCCCGGGTGCAGTAGGTGAGCAGCCGCTCCAGCGTGCAGTTGATGAGCGCCGAGCCCGTGATGAAGACCAGGTCGCACAGCGGCAGGAGCTCGGGCTGGCAGGACTCGGGGTAGACGTCCTCCTGGTCCTCCTCCGACCGGTCGAAGATGATCGTCCGCGCCGCCTCCGCCTGCACGCGCCGCACCACCGAGCCGACGTACCCCACGAACCCCACGGTGTCGCTGGCGCGGGCGGGGACAGCGGCGGCCGCGTCGGGGTCCACCAGGCAGCGGGCCGGGTCGGGCTCGGCCACCGCGTTGCAGAGGGCCACACCCAGCGCCCGGTCGAAGGTGTTCGCCCCCGGCAGGCAGCGGCGGGCCACCTCCAGCGCCGGCCGCCCCGCCAGGGCGGCTACATGGGCGGCGACCTCGCTCACCGACGGCTCCCCGTCCCGGCGCTCACCCGGCAGGTGGTAGCCCGCGCCGAAGCGGCCGTCGTCCAGCACGACGCCGACGATCTTGGGGCCCACCTGCACCGCCCGCACCCGCCGTTCGGCGAGGCGGGGCTCGGCCGCCTCCAGCACCCGCTCCAGCAGCATTGCGACCTACCCTCTTTCCCGTCACGGTACTGCGCCATCGGCGCGGAAGCGCAGCAGCATGGCATGCGTAAGCCCTGCGCGGCGCACTCGACACTCACCCTCGCCCCTACCGTTCGTCGGTCACGATCATCCGCCGCCCGTCGGGCAGCTGCACCACATCGATCGGCATCTGGTAGAGCGCCTGCAGGTGCGCCGGGGTCATCACCTCGGCGGCGGGCCCTTCCCGGTAGACCCGGCCCTCCTGCAGCATGATCACCCGGTCGGCGAACGCCAGGGCCAGGTTCGGGTCGTGCATGGCCACCAGCACCCCCACCCCCCGCTCCCGGGCGATGCGCCGCACCATCGCCAGGATGGCGTGCTGGTTGGCGAAGTCCAGGTGCGAGGTGGGCTCGTCCATGAGCAGATAGGGCGTCTCCTGCGTGAGGGCCCGGGCGATCAGCACCAGCTGGCGCTCGCCGCCGCTGATCGCCATGTAGTCCCGCCCCGCCAGGTGGGCGACGCCCACCGCCTCCATGGCGGCGCGGGCGACGGCATAATCCCGCTGCCCCGGGCGGGAGACCAGGCTCAGGTGGGGATTGCGCCCCATCACCACCAACTCTTCGACGCCGTAGGGGAAGACCCCTTGGTGCTCCTGCGGCACGAACGCGATGCGCCGGGCCACCTCGGCACGGGGGCTCCGGGCCACGTCGTGCCCGTCTACCTGGATCACCCCGGCCTGCGGGCGCAGGATGCCGTTCACCAGCCGGATCAGCGTGGTCTTCCCCGAGCCGTTGCGCCCCAGGAGGCAGGTGATGGCCCCCTGCGGCACGGTGAAGCTGGCGCCGCGGATGACCTCGGCGCCCCGGTAGCCGAAGCGGACCGCCTCCACAGTAATGGCCATCGCCTACCGCCATGCCTCCCTTCTGCCGCTGATCAGGAGGTAGCCGAAGAAGGGCGCCCCGATGGCCGAGGTCAGGATGCCCACCGGGATCTCAGCGGTGGTGAGCGACCGGGCCAGATCGTCCATCAGCAGCATGAAGCCGGCGCCGAAGAGCATGGCCACCGGCATCGACCGGTCGTGGTCCGCGCCCGCCAGCATGCGGGCGATATGGGGCACGACCAGGCCGACCCAGGAGATGGTGCCCGCCACGCTGACGGACCCGGCCACCATCAGCGTAGCCGCCGCGATGAGCAGCGGGCGGAGCACCTGCACATTCAACCCGAGGGAGAGCGCCTCCTCGTCGCCCAGCGA
>Ga0134099_1002216_pt1 | contig 16463 bp, 15 predicted proteins | sample 10_taG_2_FD_105482 | JGI IMG/M metagenome (GOLD analysis project Ga0134099, IMG submission 105482) | Switchgrass degrading microbial communities from high solid loading bioreactors in New Hampshire, USA - 10_41_5_180_A2 metaG | ecosystem: Engineered > Bioreactor > Semi-continuous > Anaerobic >...
AAGGGAAAAGGTGGAGTGATGCAAGCAAGGCCGGTGTTTGTAGAGTCTTATAAGGGTGAAACGGTATTAGAAGCTGTACGAGGAATGTTGTCTACCGTTGATAAAAAGATGTTTCTTAGCACAGCCCAGGTCCTTATCCTTGGAGAAAACCTTTTGAAAGATGGCATGGAAGAAGTTTTGGACTTTTTCCAGAGAAACTATGAAGTAGATTATAGAATGAACATTCTTGCAGCAAAAGGTGTATCCCCTGGAGAAATCCTAGAAATAGAGCCTGATATGGATTCTATCCCTGCCACGTATATAAACGGAACGGTAGAAAATACTATTTTACGAGGAACCGTGAAGAAAACGATTTTAATTGACTTACTTAAGGATATTGGCAGCGGCGGAAAGCAGCCTGCCATTGGGCAAATATCAAAAGCAGGAGAAAAAGAGGTCAGAACGGAAGGCATTGCGGTTATTAAGAACGGAAGGTTGGTGGGTTGGCTGGATTCATATGAGACACGGGGGTACTTGCTTGCCATAAATGAAGTAAGAAATGCTATTGTGAACGTTCCTATCGATAAAGGAAAAGTAGCGATGGAAATCATAAGGTCTAAGGGGAGAGTTAATGTAGTCTTTGACAATGATGAACCAATTATGCTTACTGTTAAGACAAAGATTGAGGCTAATGTGGGAGGATACGAAGGCAAAGGCAGATTGGATTCACCGGACAACTTGCGTACACTGGAGGAAGCATTGGAAGAGGAAATAAAAAAAGAAATCATGATGGTACTGAAGAAGACTCAACAAGACTATTCCAGTGATATTTTCGGTTTTGGTGTGGAGGTGCACAAATACCATCCGCAGTATTGGAAAAAAGTAAAGAAAAACTGGGATGATATTTTCAGTACACTTCCGGTGGAACTTCAAGTAGATGCCAAAATAAGGCGGACAGGCCTGGTTAATAATCCGATAAAAAAGGATGAATGATATCATGTTACTTATTTTAGCATTGTTTGCCGTTCTTATTGTTTATGATTTGCAAAAGTTCATACAACAAAAAGCACAGGCAAGAGTGTTTGTATTATATACCTTTTTTATGACAGTAAGCCTGATTATTAGCTTGTTTCTGGCAGCAGGGAAGAGACCTTCCAGTCCTGCCCAATGGATAGAAACCGTATTAGCAATGATTGGAGTTGTGAAGTAATGGAAAAAGCAAAGATATCAAGTATTCAGCTCTTTCTGCTTTTGTCAGGATTTATTTTTGGAAGTACTGTGATATTGGCTCCCGGACGGGCAGCAAGACATGATGGATGGTTGGCCGTACTCCTTGGAGGAATAGGCAGCATTCTGTTAATGGAGATTTATGCAGCGGTAGCATTGTTGAATCCATCAAAAACTTTGGTGGATATTTTAAAGGAAAAGATGGGAAAGGTGGTTGGTAATCTTTTTGCCATTCTGTATATATGGTATTTTATTCATTTGGCTTCCTTGGTACTTAGAAATTTTGGCGAGTTTATTTGTACGGTGACTTTTCCGGAAACGCCTATGGTTTTAGTAATAGGACTTTTTGCAATTCTTTTGCTGTATGCAGTCAACAGTGGAATAGAGATGATGGGAAGGTTAGGCGAGTTGTTGGTGCCTGCGATACCTTTCATCGTTTTCATTATTAGCCTATCGCTACTTTCTGCCCATGATTTCACAGCTTTTCTTCCCATTCTGGAAAACGGAATTGTACCTGTACTTAAAACAGCTTTGAATATTATATCCTTTCCGTTTGGAGAAACCGTTGTATTTCTCATGTTGTTTCCGCACTTAAATAGAAAGGAAAAGCTAAAAAAAGTGGTGTTTATATCGGCATCAATTTCAGTTTTAGCAGGAATTGCATTAACTTTTAGAGATATTTTTGTTCTGGGAACTGACTTGATGGCTCGAATTACCTTTATTCCCCATTTGACAGCGATGCTTATACCGTGGCTGAATGTAGAACCGTTGGTAGACATAAATCTCTTAATTGGTGGAGGAATAAAAATTTCGGTTTGCATTTACGCAGCTGCAAAAGCTTTGAGTCAGATTACAGGGATTGATGACTATAGGAAACTGACCAGTGCAATATTTACGTTTTGTGTAGTACTTTCCATATGGGTTTATGAAAATGTGATTGAGATGTTTGATTGGGTTGAAAAGGTATGGTTTTACTATTCCGTTCCCTTTCAAATTATTATTCCCTTGCTGTTGCTTGTATTATCTTTAAGGAAAAAGCAAGCACTCAAAGGCAATGACATCGAGAACGGAAACGTTGAACAATAGCTTTTGCGGTGACTCTACGGAGCGTTGATTGTTTTTTTAGACAGATACCATTACAATAGATATAGAGGTGATAATATGGATTGCAATAAAGTAGGAAGCCTAATTTTAGAATTGCGCAAAGAAAAAAATATGACACAGAAACAGCTTGCCGATGCTATGAATATTAGTGATAAAACAATTTCCAAATGGGAACGTGGTTTAGGATGTCCGGATGTATCTTTGCTCCGTGAACTGTCACAAATCTTTAACGTATCTATTGAAAAAATATTATCAGGAGATTTAGAATCTAGTAACGGGGGTGGAGGAAATATGAAAAAGATTAAGTTTTATATGTGTCCGATTTGCGGGAATGTTATTACGGCTACCGGAGAAACGGAAGTATCTTGTTGTGGACGTAAACTAGCCAATTTAGAGGTTTCGCAAAATGACGAGGAGTATGATGTAAATATTGAGACAATTGAAAACGATTATTACATTACTTTTTCACATGAGATGAATAAAGAGCATTATATAAGCTTTGTTGCATATGTATCATATGATCGTGTTATGCTGGTAAAGCTTTATCCGGAGCAAGCGGGAGAAGTACGGTTCCCGAGGTTTAGCCGAGGAAAGCTGTATTTTGCATGCAATCAACATGGGCTGAAGATTATATAATTTAAAAGGCCGTTTTGGGGTATGTTTTGAGTACATGATTGTTTTTTCCACAGTGTAATCCAATTTAATCGCCTCCTGACAGTACAATCATATATTTTTACGTTCTCTCAATGTCAAGGGTTTATTTTAAAACTTTTTTATATGATAATGGAAAAGTTTTTTATGAAATTTTATAAGGGAATTGACAAAATGATTTCACAAATGTAAAATAAAAATATATTCGACAAATGTAAAATAAGGAGGGATGGAAGTGGTTGATATAAAAAAACTTCCCGACAGTGAGCTTGAAATTATGATGATTATCTGGAATGCAGATGAGAAGGTCACATCCGATTATATCATGGTGAAGCTTGATAAGACCTGGCAGAAAACCACGGTACTCAATTTCCTTATCCGTTTGTGTGATCGAGGTTTTTTAAAGTGTCACAAAGAAGGTAGATTTAATGTTTACGAGCCGCTTGTAAAGAAAGAGGATTATTTGAAAAAAGTAAGCAGGTCATTTTTACAGAAAGTGCATAACAATTCCCTTACAAGCCTTGTTGCCTCGCTTTATGACGGCAAAAGCATTTCAAAAGAGGATTTGGACGAGTTGAAAAAGTTTATTGAGGAGGCGGAATAATGCTGAAAAATATATTGGCTATTTCACTTTCCATGTCGGTAGTGATCTTCTTATTGCTGATTATTTCACCGTTTTTAAACAAACGCTACAGTGCAAGATGGCGTTATTTTGTATGGTTGATGATAGCACTTCGATTAGTCATTCCGGTCAAAATGGAATGGCATCAAGCTCCTGTAACTATATCGGTTCCGAATCAGACAGTAGTTTTTAGGCAAGAGGGTGTGCCTGTTGCAATATTAGACAGCAGCTATATTGAACAAGGAAGAATTTCTTCTGTTTCTGCCGGTTACGTGCCGATGATTCCATTGAAAGAATTATTGGCTGTTATTTGGGCAGCAGGTGCTATAAGTTTTTTTCTATACCACATTATCCATTACATAATCTTCAAAAGAAGAATTGAGCCGTATTGTAGCAGGGTTCATATTGAAATTTTTGATACTGTTTTGAGTAATATGAAAGTTCAAATCAAACCGCAGCTTTTATTATGTAGTAAAATAGCAAGTCCGATGTTGATAGGATTTTTCAAGCCAACGATTTTATTACCGAGCATTAATTATTCCGATAATGAGCTTTCTGTTGTGTTAAAACATGAGCTTATTCACTATAAACGCGGTGATGTATGGTATAAACTGCTGCTCGTTGTGGCAAACTCCGTCCATTGGTTTAATCCTTTTGTATATTTGATGGTAAAGGCGGCAAATCGTGATTTGGAGTATTCCTGCGATGATGCTGTGGTCAAAAACAGTGATATTAATTTTCGAAAAGAATATTCTTTGGCAATTTTAAAGACAATGCAAAACGGGGAAGATACTATACTTTCGACCGGCTTTTCCGAAAGCGGAGAAAAGGCAAAGAAAAGATTTGATAATATTTTACATGCAAAAGTAAAGAAAACCGGTGTAATTGCATTTATCATTATAATGGGTATTATTTTGTCTGCTGGTACCTTGGTAGTTTGTAATAGCAGGAACCGTTCTACTTGGAATGTTGCAGAAAAACAGATAAGGGAATTATACAATAGTAAAATAAAATATGTAGGTAATAATTCCGGTGTTGCTAAAATTGTAGGGCTTTTGCCTTTTGCAGAAGGTGTTAAAGTTGAAAAGCTTGAACTTCATACAGACAGTGAACCTTATGGAATTACACTATACTACATCATTGATGGATATGATAAGGTAGTCCATAATAATACGGTGAACTTTGATGGTTTTTATAAAAATGCTATACTTATGTTTTGCTTGATTGATAATGCAGATCATATCACCATCAATGTTAGAGATCCAATTAAAAATGAAGATAAAATGTATAGTAATACATATCTGAGAACCGATTTTGATAATATTTTTGATAAACCTTTGAGGGAATATAGTACAAATTATGAAGATTTTAAAATGCTTTTTCATACTATATCCACGAGTAATAACATAACGGATATTGACCGTGCCGTATCCGACGCAATTTTAAAGAGCAATTCAAATGGTTACGGAAAAGGGGAATGTGTTGCCGAGGGACATATTATTTTAGGAACTTCGGATATGGGTGGAAAGAGTGAAAAAAAGTTCATTGAAACTTATGTGCTTGCCACTTACGGGGAATACGGTTTTCAAAACGGCAACTTTGTAAAAACATCCGGCAGTGGTATTATTCCTACCCGAATTACTTTTGAGGTTGACGACAGTGGTCGATATACTTTAGTGGAATATAAACAAGCCAAGGATGGCAGTGAATATGTAGCGTCCGTTAAGGAAATGTTTCCAAAAGAATATTGGGATAGAGCTTTATCGGCAAGCAGAGAAGATCATGATGAGTGCAAGAAACAAGAGAGGGCTTATGCCAAAGCTTATTTAGAATCTATTGGGCGAATAACGGAGATAGGCGATTATGCTGATTTTAAATATGAATTACCTAATATGAATGTTAATGCATCAAACAGTTTACTCAGTCAATTTGTTGAATATCCATATTGGATTGGGACACAGGAAAAAATCGAAAACGGTATACGTTATGTATATGAAACACAATGGGAAGATAAAGGGAATGGAGATGGAACCGTAACCTATAAGAAATATGAATTTGATAGCAAAAAAGTAGTTCAAGAAGCTATTATCGAGATAAAAAACGGTGAGATTATAATGCAACAGTAAAATTTTTTTCGTTGGAAATATATTTAACGGCCGATGAAAATATTATGGAGGTATGGTCATGAATCACAAAGAAAAAATTAAATATTTTTATGAGTGTATTACTTCTAATCATTTTATTAAAGAAGTTCCTGAATATGTGTCTGACAAATGTACAATTCGAATAGGGGAAAAAATTATTCCTATAGGCGTAGAGGGTATGCAGCAACATTTAATTGACGTACGTAAAACATATCATGATTTAAAAATGACTATTATTCGTCAATATTCTGATGGAGATTATGTTATTTCCGAGTTTATTATGGAAGGAACGCACAGCGGTGAATGGTTAGGTATGAAACCCAGCGGTAAGAAAATACGTATTACCGGGGTTAATATTGATAAAGTAGAGGATGGAAAAATTACAGAACATGGCGGAGCAGCAAATACATTTGAAGCTTTGTTTGAGGCTAATATAATTTGTCCTGCTCCTTAGAAAACAAAAAAAGAAAAACAAACAGCAGACTTTATCGTATAAAATGCTGAAAACTCTTGGCTTACAAGAGTTTTCAGCATTTTATGGCGGAGAGGGTGGGATTCGAACCCACGTGCGGGTTACCCCGCAAGCTGATTTCGAGTCAGCCCCGTTATGACCACTTCGATACCTCTCCATATGAAATATGATTATTTTTTATCTCTTAATTCTTTGAAGAACTGTTTTAGAATTTGAGAACAGTCATTTTCCATAACACCTTGTATTACTTCAACCTTATGGTTGAATTTTCCGGTATTAAATAAATTAACTACCGTACCTGCGGCTCCTGCCTTAGGGTCAGTAGCACCGAAAATCAATCTCCTGATTCTTGATTGAATAATTGCGCCTGCACACATAGGGCACGGTTCAAGTGTAACATACAGGTCGCAATCTACCAATCTCCAACTGCCAAGTTTCTTACAGGCTTTTGTAATAGCCAGCATTTCTGCATGTGCAGTAGCATCTTGCTTACTTTCTCTTAAATTATGTGCCTTTGCAATAATTTTTCCGTCTTTTACGATAACGGCACCAATAGGCACTTCACCTTTATTATAGGCTTTTTTGGCTTCCTTGAATGCATAAGTCATAAATTGATTGTTTATGTTTAACTCAACATTTTGCATTCTGCATTCTCAATTCTTTATTGATAAAATGGTACGCCCGAGAGGAGTCGAACCTCCGGCACGCAGTTTAGGAAACTGCTGCTCTATCCTGCTGAGCTACGGGCGCACATTAGTGACAAGTTATATTTTAACGTTTTAACATTGTTTTGTCAACCCCTTTATTGAGGACATTCTTACCAAATCAAACTCCATATCCTATTCACAACCTCCATAAAGAATCTGATCCCTCTCGCGAATTAACTTTTGTATTCTCTCTTGAATTGAAAACTGCTACTCTTATCCTGCTGAGCTACGGGCGCATATTAGTGTCAGATAATATTATAAAATTTAGGAATCTTATATTTAAAATATATCACTTACTCTAATTTTAAGGTCTTCAAAACAGAATGAGCTTATTATGTCATCTTTCTGAAAGGTTCGATTGTTTTCGATGTCTTTGTTTTTAAAATAATAAACGTGGATTTGACGGGTAAAAGGATCAACGATCCAGTATTCCTGTACTCCACACGACATATATAAATCCAGCTTTTTAATATAATCCTTGCTTCTGGTAGAATCCGAAATAATTTCTACAACCAAAGTGGGAACGCCGTGGTAGTAATCGTCTTCCCCTAAGTTTTCTTCCAAGTCGCATATGACCATTAAATCCGGTTGGACAACGTTCATATCTTTTTCATGCCTTTTCAGTCTTATATCATAAGGTGCCATCATAGGAGTACATTTTTTACCTTTAAAAAAGTTATAAAATATTCCTGATAGTTCCATTAAAGCTTTTTGATGAGTGGTTTTAGGGGAGGCCAGAAGATACAGTTCTCCGTCAATATACTCATAGCGTTCATCACTTTCTTCGGTGATTTTTAAGTATTCTTCATAGGTTACCCGTTTATTGGTGAAATTATATGCAGCAGATTCTTCTTTGACCATATGATCTTCTTCATAACTTTTCAAGACAGCAATTTTTCTTCCGTTCTTGGTGATGATAATATCTTCTTTGGCAGCCAGATTAAGGTATTTTCCGAAATTATTTTGGATTTCCGTAGAATTTACTATCATCATCAACACTCCTTATACAATAATATTAGCTAATTTATCTAACTTTATTGTATAAAAGTTAGATAATATTGTCAAGCTATTATCTATTTAAAAAATTTATAAAACCGTAACTTCAGTCACAGATAATTATCTTATCTTTTTATATTATATCAATGGTTTTAATAATAAACAAAAATAAAAGGGGGATACAAATAATGTTTTGTCATCAATGTGAGTACACACCTAAGGGCGGGTGTACAAAAGTAGGTGTATGCGGTAAGGATGAAACCATTGCAAGTCTTCAAGACACCATTGTATTCGGATTAAAAGGGGTTGCAGCTTATGCAACGCATGCAAGGGAATTGGGATACAGCGATCCCGAAGTGGATGCCATTATGCATGAAGCATTGTATATGACACTTACCAATGTTAATTTTAATGTTAATGAACATATAGCAATGGCAATGAAAGTAGGTTCTGCCACGGTAAAAGTAATGGAATTACTGGATAAAGCACATACTGAAAGATTAGGGGTTCCTCAACCTGTAACGGTATCTGAGGATAAAATTGAAGGAAAATGTATTCTTGTAACAGGCCATAATTTATTTGCACTGGAAGAATTGTTAAAACAAACGGAAGGAAAAGGGATTAATGTCTATACCCATTCGGAAATGCTTCCGGCTCATGGATATCCGAAATTAAAGAAATATCCTCATTTAAAAGGAAATGTGGGGAAAGCATGGTACGATCAAAGACAGGTATTTGAAAATTTCCCGGGAGCTATTTTAGGCACGACCAATTGTTTAATGCCTATTAAAGGATCCTATGCGGATCGATTCTGGTCCTATGGTGTTGCCGGCCTGGAAGGAGTGCAAAAAATTGAAAATAATGATTTTACCCCAATTATTGAGAAGGCTTTGTCCTTGCCGGCAGCGAATGTGGATTCGGATAAGACCTTGACCACAGGATTCCATCATGAAAATGTTTTAAGTATTGCACCGGAAATTGTTACTGCCGTTAAAGAAGGGAAAATCAGAAGATTTTTTGTTATTGCAGGATGTGATGCCCCGGGCAAGGGCGGGGAATACTACAAGGAATTGGCACTGTCACTGCCTCAAGATTGCGTCATCCTTACCACATCTTGCGGAAAATTTCGATTTAACGACCATGATTATGGTACCGTACCGGGAACCAATATTCCAAGATATATTGACCTTGGACAGTGTAATAATTCCGGTTCTGCCGTGAAGATTGCTCTTGCACTTGCGAATGCGTTTGAATGCGAAGTGAACGAATTGCCGCTTAGTATTGTGCTTTCTTGGTTTGAACAAAAGGCTGTTGCTATATTGTTGGGATTATTCAGTCTGGGAATTAAAAATATGTATCTTGGGCCAAAGCCGCCGGAATTTATCAATGAAGGAGTGCTGAAAGTGCTTCAGGATCATTTTAATTTGAAATTGATTGGCAATGCCAAGGACGATTTGGCAGAGATGTTGGGGGAAAAATGATGTAGAGGGGCGACCACAGGTCGCCCCTACGCTAGGATAGATGTATTCTTATCTATTTTCCAATAAATCAATTCCCTTCTTGATTCTCCTGATGCTTTCCTCTTTGCCGAGGATAACTGCCAGTTCAATGCCGCCGCCGGGGGTTGACTGTTTGCCTGATAATGCGACACGAACAGGCCATAACATTTGCCCGTTTTTGATTCCCAATTTTTCTATCAATCCGAACAGCGTATCATGAAGCCCTTCTTCTGTCCAGTTGTCAAGGTTTTCAAGCACCGGCAGAGCAGCTTTTAAGTTTTCAAGGCTGTTTTCTTCATTGGTTTTCATTTTCTTGTGTACATACAAATCCGTGGTATATTCCGGCAATTCATTGATGAAATCAAGCATGTCAAGGGTAATATCGGAAAATTTATTGATTCTGGTTTGAAGCAATTTGCTGATTTCCATAAGGTTAACATCCGGTCTTGTAATAATTTGACTGTAATAAGGCAATGCTTTTTGGTGGAATTCTTCCAAGGGCAGTTTTTTAATATATTCACTGTTCATCCATTCAAGTTTTTGTACATCAAATATGGCAGGTGATTTGCTTATTCCTTTAATATCAAAGACCTGCACCAACTCATCAAGAGTATATATTTCTCGTTCCCCGCCCGGATTCCATCCAAGTAAAGCAATATAATTTATAATGGCTTCTTTCAGAAAGCCCTTTGCAATAAAATCTTCATATGAAGCGTCCCCTTCGCGCTTGCTTAATTTTTTGTTGGCCGATTTCATAACCGGTGGTACATGGATATATGTTGGTATTTCCCACCCAAAAGCCTCATACAGTAAGTTATATTTAGGGGTGGAAGACAGGTATTCGCTTCCTCTTATAACATGAGTAATGTGCATTAAATGGTCATCAATTACGTTTGCAAAATTATAGGTTGGCAATCCGTCCGATTTAAGCAGGACATTATCATCCAGTTCGTTATTGTTTACACTTATGGTTCCGAATATGGCATCATGAAAAGTAGTAACTCCTTCTGTCGGTATATTTTGACGAATGACGTAAGGGACACCGCTTTTCAGTTTTTCCTCAATTTCTTCTTTTGACAGGTGCAAACAATGTTTATCGTATTTATGGGTTTCACCTCTTGCCGTTTGTTCTTCCCGCAATTTTTCAAGACGTTCTTTGTCGCAGAAGCAATAGTAAGCTGCACCAAGCTCAATTAGCTTTTCTGCATATTCTTTATAAATATGTTTACGTTGGCTTTGGATATATGGCCCGTAATCCCCGCCGATATCAGGACCTTCATCGTATTTTAATCCTGTTTCGGCCAGCGTATTATATATGACATCAATAGCGCCTTCCACATATCTTTCCTGGTCAGTATCTTCAATTCTTAAAATAAATTTGCCGTTGTTCCTTTTGGCAAGCAAATAGGCATACAGAGCCGTTCGCAAATTACCTACATGCATATATCCCGTCGGGCTTGGAGCAAACCGTGTACGTACAACATTTGACATCAGTATCATCCTCCAATATATTACGTAAAAATCTTAGATTATTATATATTTGGAATATTGGATTGTCAAGGAAGGAATAGGTTGGAATGAAAAGGTTGACAAGGAGAATATAATAAAATATTATTAAATATGAAGTTGAAAAGTATAGAAGAGGTGTGGAGCAATGACAATAGATCATGTTTTTGCAGATCGGGTTAAGGGTCTAAAAGGTTCTGCCATAAGAGAAATTTTTAAAATCCTTGACCAACCGGATATGATTTCTTTTGCCGCAGGTTCTCCTGCACCGGAGATGTTTCCGGCCAAGGAGTTGGCGGAAGTTTCGCAGGAAATTCTGTTAACTAACGGTGCTGTGGCTTTGCAGTATGGAATAACCGAGGGATATGCGCCATTAAAAGAAATCGTTCGTGAAAGGATGGCGCAAAAAAATATCGGAGGTCAAAACGATGAACTGATTATTGTAAGCGGTGCCCAACAGGGAATTGATTTAACTGCCAAGGTATTGCTCAATGAAGGAGACGGAGTCATCTGTGAAAATCCAAGCTTTATCGGTGGCTTAAATGCTTTTCGAGCATATAATGCTCGATTATATGGGGTAAATGTTGAAAATGACGGTTTAAACTTGGATGAACTTGAGCACACTTTAAAGGAGAACGGAAATATTAAACTGATATATACTATAGCAACGTTTCAGAATCCAAGCGGTATTACCATGAGCCTGGATAAGAGACGCAAATTGCTTGAGTTAGCGGAGAAATATGACGTATATATTCTTGAAGATAATCCTTATGGTGACTTAAGGTTTAAAGGAGAGGACATACCCACCATTAAATCCATGGATACCAACAATCGTGTTATTTACGTAGGTTCGTTTTCCAAAATCCTTTCACCGGGGCTTCGATTGGGTTGGGTAGTTGCGCCTGAAGAGATTATACAAAAAATTGTTGTGGTAAAACAGGTTAATGACGTACATACCAATGTTTTTTCACAAATGCTTGCCACAGAGTATATGAAAAAGTATTCGATTGACGAGCACATTGAAAAAATCAGAGCGTTGTATGGAAGACGTTGTAGTTTTATGCTGGAATGCATGGATCAATATTTTCCTGAATATTGTACATATACCAGGCCGGAAGGCGGATTGTTCATATGGTGTACGCTGCCGGAAGGAATTGATACGGTAGAATTATCTAAAAAAGCAGTAGAAAGAAAGGTTGCATTTGTGCCCGGAAGTACTTGTATGGTGGAACAAAACAAGATATGTAGTTCATTTCGATTGAATTATTCTACCATGACGGAAGACAAAATTGAGCAAGGGATAAAGATATTGGGAGAAGTGCTGAAAGAAGTTGGAAGGTAGAAGAGTTGGAAAAGTTGGAAGAGTTGGAAGAGTTGGAAAAGTTGGAAGAGTTGGAAGAGTTGGAAGAGTTGGAAGAGTTGGAAAAGTTGGAAGAGTTGGAAAGTTGGAAGAGTTGGAAAGTTGGAAGAGTTGGAAAGTTGGAAGAGTTGGAAAGTGGAAAAGGCTGTAGGGGCTAGTTTCCATGCCAGACAATAAATAATCATAGGTTGCATATAAATTTTGCAGTGGATGTGGTAAAATATGTAGGGGCGACCTGTGGTCGCCCGCTGAGTTGCAATATGTGATGGTTGACTATCTAATAGGTTTATGCGGAATGTGTAGGGACGCCATAAATGGCGTCCGTAAATGAGTATGTCTAATTTGGGACAACATTTAAGGTATCCCTACAATAAACATAGATTATAAATCAGTATGCAATGTAGTAAAGGCAAACAGAATTTGCTAAAAACAGAAGGTGAGTGATATATATGGAAGAACAACAAAAAAGGAAAATAATATTCAGTGGTGTACAACCTACCGGTTGTATTACTTTGGGCAACTATATAGGAGCATTAAAAAACTGGGTGGAATTACAGAAAGACTACAAATGTTGCTTTTCAGTCGTTGATTTGCATTCCATCACCGTCAGACAGGACCCGAAAGAATTACGGAAAAGGTGTATCGAATTTTTAGTACAATATATTGCTTGTGGAATTGACCCTCATGAGAATTTGATTTTTTTCCAATCTCATGTACATACGCATGCGGAATTGGCTTGGGTCTTGAACTGCTATACCTATATGGGTGAATTGTCCAGAATGACGCAGTATAAGGATAAAGCTGCAAAACATGCCGATAATATAAATGCCGGTTTATTTACTTATCCGGTATTGATGGCAGCCGACATTCTTTTGTACCAAACCGATTTGGTTCCTGTGGGGGAAGATCAAAGGCAGCATTTGGAACTGGCAAGAGATATTGCCGTACGTTTTAATAATATTTACGGTCAAACCTTTAAAGTACCGGAAGCGTATATTCCTAAAGTAGGGGCAAGAATTATGAGTTTGCAGGACCCCGCGAAAAAAATGTCCAAATCGGATGAAAACCCCAATGCTTATATTTCCATTTTGGACGGTCCGGATGTCATTATGAGGAAAGTTAAGCGTGCCGTAACCGATTCCGATAATCAAATTAAATATCAGGAAGAAGGAAAAGACGGTATCAGAAACCTTATTTCTATTTATTCAAGCGTGACAGGCGAAACCGTTGAGCAAATAGAGCAACGATTTGCCGGAAGCGGTTATGGTGATTTTAAAAAGGCGGTGGCTGAAGCAATTATTGAACATTTAAGGCCGATCCAGGAGAGATACAATGATTTAATGAAAAATAAGGATTATATCGAACAGGTGTACAAGTCAGGTGCGGAAAGGGCATTAAGCATTTCCGGCAGAACTTTAAAGAAAGTATATAAAAAGATAGGATTTATTTGTGATTGAAAATTAGGGCAACTTTCTTATATTACTTAGTTGACAATAAATGATAATCGCGATACAATTATTCTGGATGATATAGTATGTCCTGATTGAATGATACAAATACTATAATGTGAAGCAAGTTAACGTTTATATGTTACGTTAATGAGCGTTCACGCAAAGAAGGTGAATAACTTTGGATGTTAAAAATATTTGGATAGCATTTTCATTTATTGTCGCTTTTATAGTAGCTTTTGCAGCAACCCCTTTGGTGAAGGTTATAGCATTAAAAATCGGGGCAGTGGATATTCCCAAGGATGAACGAAGAATACATAATCAGCCTGTTCCTCGCTTAGGCGGGCTTGCTATATTTTATGGTTTTATTGTCAGTGTTTTATCCTTCGGCCAAATTAATACGGCCATGAGAGGAATTTTGATTGGCAGTTTGATTATTGTTGTGTTAGGTATTATAGATGATGTAAAAGAACTTGGAGCCAAGATAAAATTAGTGTTTCAAGTTATTGCGGCTTTGGTTGTTGCATTGCACGGGGTACAAATTACCGTCCTTACTAATCCTAATATTTTTAGTGCACAGGAAACCATACAACTAGGATATTGGTCTCTTCCTGTTACTGTTCTGTGGATTGTAGGGATAACCAATGCCGTGAATTTGATAGACGGATTGGACGGATTAGCTGCAGGCGTTTCTTCCATTGCTTCTATTTCATTATTATTTATTGCCATTTTAGGTCATGAATATGGAATCGCTTTTGCCACAGCAGCAGTTGCAGGTGCTTGCTTAGGGTTTTTGCCTTATAACTTTAATCCTGCCAAGATTTTTATGGGAGATACGGGTTCCACTTTTTTGGGATTTGTTCTGGCAACCATATCCATTCAAGGTTTATTCAAAGGGTATGCGGTAATATCTTTTGCGGTACCTCTTTTGATACTTGGGTTACCGATATTTGATACAGGGTTTGCCATTTTAAGAAGACTAATAGCGCATAAGCCTATTATGCAAGCGGACAGAGGTCATTTGCATCATCGTTTGATTGATATGGGATTCTCTCAGAGGCAAACGGTTATGATATTATATACAATGAGTGGTATACTTGGTTTGAGTGCTGTGGTGTTAACAGGAAGCGGTGCGTTGCGGGCCATGATCCTCATATTGTCGGTATTGGTATTTGTCATTGCCGGGGCGCGATATATGAATGTACCTGTCGCTCAGCCGTCAGAAACCAATGAGCCGGAGAAGCGTAGTAAATAAAGACTTCAATGATGGTCACAGGTCACAGGTAAAAAAGTCCTGTGAGCCTGTGACTTTTTGTTTATCGGTTTGTTTACATTGTGAATCGTCTAAATTTGAAAGGGGTAAATAATTACATGAAACGTATTAAAGTAATGACCATATTTGGGACAAGACCTGAAGCAATAAAAATGGCCCCATTAGTAAAACAGTTGGAACAAAATCCATATATAGAATCCGTTGTATGTGTTACTGCACAGCACAGGGAGATGTTGGATCAGGTACTTGAGCTTTTTGAAATCAAGCCGGATTATGATTTGGATATTATGCAGCAAAGGCAGTCGCTTGTCAGTATCACCACTCGGGTATTAGAGGGACTGGATGGTGTAATGAAGGAAGCTAAGCCTGATATTGTACTGGTACACGGAGATACTTCAACCACATTTGCAGGCAGCCTTGCAGCATTTTATAATCAAATTAAGGTAGGTCATGTGGAAGCCGGTTTGAGAACGTTTGATAAATATTCACCGTATCCGGAAGAAATGAACAGAAAACTTACAGGTGCAATTGCCGATTTGCATTTTGCACCAACGGAAACCAATAAACAGAATTTAATCAATGAAAATGTTAAAGAAGATTGTATATATGTTACCGGTAATACCGTCATTGATGCGCTAAAAACAACCGTGAAAGAGCATTATGAGTTTAAAGATTCCGTTCTTAAGAACTTGGATTATAAAAATAAAAAAGTCATCTTGGTAACAGCCCATCGAAGGGAAAATTTGGGACAACCGTTGAGAAATATATGTGAGGCATTAAAAATATTAGTTCATAAATATCCAAATATTGAGATTGTTTATCCGGTGCATTTAAACCCTGCCGTTCGGGAAGTAGCCGATGAGGTTCTTGGCAGTCTTGAAAGGGTGCATCTTATTGACCCGCTTGATGTTGAAGAATTACATAATGCCATGAACCGGTGCTATATGGTACTGACTGATTCAGGGGGATTACAGGAAGAAGCACCGTCATTGGGTAAGCCGGTTTTGGTTTTACGAAATGAAACCGAGCGGCCGGAAGCAGTCAAAGCAGGAACGGTTGCCGTCGCAGGGGTGGATACCGATACCATTGTGAATATGTCATCCGTTCTTATTGAAGACAGCAATGAATATGATAAAATGGCTAAAGCGGTTAATCCATATGGTGACGGCCAAGCTTCAAAGAGAATTGTAGACGCAATCCTTTATGAATTTGGCGTAACGCAGAATAGAGTGGATGAATTTAAAATATAGTTCATGTCTTTTTAGCATTTGCATTCATGGTATGCGGACGCCATGTATGGCGTCCCTACGAGAATACAACGTATACGTTCATTATTAGGAATCAGTTTTTAATGTAGGGGCGACCTCATATGCGTCAACTTAAGCCATAATATGTAAAGAACGATGAAGAAATTACCATTGAAAAAAGACAAAAAATATGAGACCCTTAAATAAAATGATGATTGGAGGGTCTCA
>Ga0134099_1002224_pt1 | contig 16413 bp, 29 predicted proteins | sample 10_taG_2_FD_105482 | JGI IMG/M metagenome (GOLD analysis project Ga0134099, IMG submission 105482) | Switchgrass degrading microbial communities from high solid loading bioreactors in New Hampshire, USA - 10_41_5_180_A2 metaG | ecosystem: Engineered > Bioreactor > Semi-continuous > Anaerobic >...
GATAAAGATATCTGGTGGCAATGACGAGAAGGACACACCCGTTCCCATTCCGAACACGGAAGTTAAGCTTCTCAGTGCCGATGATACTTGGATGGAGACGTCCTGGGAAAGTAGGTCGCTGCCAGATTTATATCACAACCCTGTGGTTATTAACCACAGGGCTGTGTGTTTTAACGGATATGGCGGATAAGGCTTTAAAAGGCTTTGTCCGTTTTTTTATTACTTTTATATTACTTTCTTATTACTTTCATAAAAACTGGAACTATCCTGCTCATGTTTTCGACTAATAATATGCAATACAAAATTTAGAAAAACAGATGGAGGTTGCAAATTTATGAAAAAAACGATTAAGAACACTATAGTCGCAGGTGTCCTATGTGCTGCTCTGACGGTGCCATCCTTTGTCCATGGAGCAAAAGCAGAATATATATCGGCTGAGGATGCAAAAACAATTGCTGCCAGCCAAAGAGTTCATTGGGCTGAAGGATATATAGCTCAATTGTCTGAGAATTATGAGGTTGGATCAATATTTGAAGGAAAGGACTTAAATGCCGCTATAACTTTACAGGACTTTAAGAAAATGGTTCAACTGGTAATTGACAAAGGATATGATGGTGCACCGGATTCTCTGGACAGGGAAGCGGTCGTTCATGAACTGGTCAGGATATGGGCGGATAAAACCGGGCAGGATTTGGATGATATAGCGATTATAATGATGACGTTTTACACGGATACTGAAAAAATAGATCCTAAATACAATCATAGCGTGTCTTTGGCCTATATGAAGAATATAGCCCGGGGCGACACCAAAGGGGCCTTTAACCCAAAGGATAAGGTTAAGTATGGAGAACTGGCTGCATTGATCAGTAATACAGTTGATGCCATTGAAAATGAATTGATGTCAGGCGTTGGCATGCCCGATAAAGGTATAGTGGCAGGAAGTTTTGAAACCAAGGGAAGCTGTACTGTTGAAGATGATAAAGTTGTATTTGATTTTGAACTGATAAGCCATCATACTGAGACAAAAACCCTTCAATTTGGTTCGGGACAGCAGTATGAAATTGTGATTACCGATGAAAAAGGTGAAGAGGTATACAGGTACTCTGATGATAAGTTCTTTACAATGGCCCTTATTTATAAGGAAATAAATCCCGGTGAATCTCTGAAGTGGCAGGAAGAATGGGATATGACAAATAAAGAAGGGGAAAAGCTGACATCCGGCAAGTTCAAAGCAGAAATCAGTATTATGGCGGCACCGGAGCAGGACGAAGAGAAAATCGAAGAGAGCCAGTTAAGTACAGTTCTTGAGTTTACCCTTGGAATATAAGAGAGAGTTGAACTGGGGACAGGATTTAAGAGAGCATTTCAATATAAACAGGATAATCAGGTTTCAACAATATAAACAAGATAGTCATTAAGACGGAGCATGAAATAAATAAAATGATTCGGGGACAGGGTAATATGGCGGGCACTGGGTATTTGACAATGTAACCTTAAAAAGTGTGAGGTTTATTCCTCACACTTTTTCTGTAACGATACATTATTGACTGAATTTATTCCTACAATATTAAAGGATAACATATAAGGACAGAAATGTGCTGTAACCTTTCAAAAGGCACAATTTCCGGAGTAACAGGTTTATAAACTTTTTTTAAAAATCCCCTTGCAAAAAATAAAATGATATAGTAAAATGTTGTTTGTTGTGACGAGGCATACGATGAAGTGGGAGATTGCTATTCATAGAAATAGGGAACTTTCACGGAGAATGTCCGATTCAAAGAAACCGGGCGACAAGTCACTGTACATTTTTGCGATATTCACGCTTGAAGTGTGTGTCTGTGTATAAGTACAGCACAGGTTGAAATAGTCGTAATTGGCTAAAGCACCTGGGCTTTTATATAATTGAATATGAAACACCCGGCATAGTGTACAGAATCTCTTGTTGTACGTGGCAAATTTATTGTATAAGGAGGTTTACGTATGGCAAATAAACAAAAAATCAGAATCAGGCTGAAAGCTTTTGATCATCAGCTTATTGACCAGTCGGCAGAGAAGATAGTGGATACAGCAAAAAGGACTGGAGCTAAGGTATCCGGGCCGGTTCCGCTGCCTACTGAAAAAGAGGTAATAACAATTCTGAGAGCTCCCCATAAGTATAAGGACTCCAGAGAACAGTTTGAAATGAGGACTCATAAGAGGCTGATAGATATATTAGTTCCAACACCAAAAACAGTAGATGCATTGATGAGACTGGATTTGCCTGCTGGCGTTGATATTGAGATAAAGCTTTAATGAAGTATTGTCTATAGCCTGATTGGATATTTGCAATTGTCGCAAAGCGCTGTGGACAATCTATTTTCAGGTCAAGTTCCCATTTCACGTGTTGCGGAAATGTGAACCAATAACCATAGGAGGGAAGAAAATGAAGAAGTTTATACTTGGAAAAAAAGTCGGAATGACACAGATTTTTGATGAAAATGGCGTGGTTTTGCCGGTAACTGTTATTGAAGCCGGACCGGTAACTGTTGTCCAAAGAAAGACAACTGAAACTGACGGCTATTCTGCCGTAAGAGTTGGTTTTGAAGCAATTGCGGAAAAGAAGCTAAATAAGCCTGACAGAGGATTATTCGCAAAAACGAAGATTTCTCCTTTGAGATATTTGAAGGAATTCAGGGTTGATGATTCTGACAATTTTGAAGTAGGTCAGGAGATTAAAGTCGCTGATGTGTTCCAGGTTGGAGAAAAAGTTGATGTCAGCGGTATTTCAAAAGGTAAAGGCTTCCAGGGTGTTATAAAGAGATTTGGTCAGGCAAGAGGTAAAGAAACCCACGGTTCAATGTACCATAGAAGAGTTGGTTCCATGGGCGCCGGCACAAGCCCGGGAAGAGTATTCAAGGGTAAGAAACTGCCTGGTCATATGGGCGCGGAAAGAGTAACCGTCCAGAACCTTGAAGTTGTAAAGGTCGACGGCGAGAGAAACTTGCTGATTGTTAAGGGTGCAGTTCCCGGTCCAAAAGGTGGCCTTTTGGAAATAAAGGGTGCCGTAAAATCAAGTAAATAACGACTTGGAAGGGAGGATATAAAATGCCAAAAGTTGATTTGTATAACATAAATGGTGAAGTAATTGGTGACATTCAACTGAAAGATGAAATATTCGGCATAGAAGTAAACCAGAATGCAATACATCTTGCAGTTGTGAACCAGTTAGCAAATAGAAGACAAGGTACACATTCCACCAAGACTAAAGGTGAAGTCAGAGGCGGTGGAAAGAAACCGTGGAGACAAAAAGGAACAGGTAGAGCAAGGCAGGGAAGCATACGTTCTGCTCAATGGATAAAAGGCGGTATCGTATTAGGTCCCAAGCCCAGATCCTATAAATATACTCTGCCGAAGAAGCTAAAAAGACTTGCGCTTAAATCAGCTCTAAGTATGAAAGTCGAAGAAAATGATATTCTTGTATTGGATAAGTTTGGATTTGACAGCATAAAAACAAAGCAGTTTGTAAATGTTCTGAAAAATCTGAAACTGGAGAATGAAAGCACCTTGGTAGTTTTGGCCGGCAGGGATGAAAATGTTGAAAAATCTGCCCGCAACATACCCGGCGTGAAAACATCTCACGTAAATACAATAAACGTGTATGATCTGATGAAGTATAGCAAGCTTATACTTACGCAGGATGCAGTTTCGAAAGTTGAGGAGGTGTACGCATAATGAGAAGACCAGAAGAGATTATTAAGGCACCACACATTACAGAGAAGAGCAATGAGGAAATTGCCAACGGTAAGTACACCTTTATAGTTGATGTAAATGCTACAAAGACTGAAATAAAAAACGCTGTGGAAAAATTGTTCCAGGTTAAGGTAATACAGGTTAACACAGCAAACTATGAAGGAAAAGTAAAAAGGATGGGTGTTCATGTAGGCCCGAGACCTGACTGGAAAAAAGCCGTAGTTAAAATTGATCTGGATCCCAAGCCCGATACCTACAAAGTAAAAGGCGGTAAGGAAGTAACCAGCAGCAAGAAGTACAAGACAAGCATAGAAGAATTTGGAGTTTCGTGATTAGAGATATAAAGGAGTGAGAGTAAGATGGCAATCAAAAAGTATAGTCCTACTTCACCCGCCAGAAGGTTTATGTCGGTTTCCACTTTTGAGGAAATAACTAAAAAGGCTCCTGAAAAATCCTTGTTAGAGCCTGTTAAAAAGACCGGCGGAAGAAATTCATATGGTAGGATCACTGTTCGTCACCGTGGCGGTGGAGCGAAACAAAAATACAGAATCATTGATTTTAAGCGTGATAAAGACGGCATAAAAGCTAAAGTAGTAGCTATTGAGTATGATCCAAACAGGACTGCAAATATTGCACTCCTCCAGTACTTGGACGGCGAAAAGAGATATATAATTGCGCCAGTTGATCTCAAGGTCGGCGATATTGTAGAATCCGGAGAAAATGCCGATATCAAACCCGGAAATGCTTTGCCGCTCGCCAATATGCCGGTTGGTACACTTATTCACAATATTGAGTTAAAACCGGGCAAAGGCGGACAGCTGGTAAGAGCAGCAGGCAATGCAGCGCAGCTGATGGCAAAGGAAGGCGATTATGCCCAGATCAGACTGCCTTCCGGAGAGGTAAGGGCTGTATCCATCAAATGTAAAGCAACCGTTGGACAGGTTGGCAACATAGATCATGAGAATGTTACTATAGGTAAAGCAGGAAGAAAGAGATGGATGGGCATCAGGCCTACCGTTCGTGGTGTAGTTATGAACCCTGTAGACCATCCTCACGGTGGTGGAGAAGGTAAGTCTCCTATTGGAAGACCAAGTCCTGTTACACCATGGGGTAAACCGACACTGGGTTATAAGACCAGGAAGAAAGGTAAAAAGTCTGATAAGTTCATAATAAAGAAGAGAAGATCTAAATAACAGGTAATGCTGTAGGATGTAGCTTAATGGGTGATGTAGCCGGCCTGCAGCTTTACACCCTATGTATATGTCGAAAGGAGGATTTGTGAATGAGCAGATCGTTAAAAAAAGGACCATATGTGTTACCTTCACTTCTTAAGAAGATTGAGGAGATGAACAAGAATAACGAAAAGAAAGTGATCAAGACATGGTCGAGAGCATCAACGATATTTCCTCAGATGGTGGGACATACGATCGCAGTGCATGATGGGAGAAAGCATGTGCCTGTTTATATAACTGAAGAAATGGTAGGCCATAAATTGGGAGAGTTTGCTCCTACAAGAACTTTCAAGGGTCACAGCGGCCACATTACAGAAAAGTCTACTGCACTGAAATAATCATTTACTTATGACTGAAAGGAGGAATCCTAGTTGGAGAAAAAGGTAAAATCAAAGGAAGAGCTTCTCAAGGAAAAAGATCATCTCTTGGAAGTTTATAACTCTGAACATAGAAAGTATAAAAAGCCAGGCCTGCTTACAAAAAAAGAGAAAAAGGCTCTGGGTATAGGTAAGGATCAGGGAAAAGCTGTACTGAAAGCGGCTCGCATATCATCCAGAAAAGCTAAAATAGTTCTTGATCTTATAAAGAACAAACCTCTTGAAGAAGCTTATGCAATAGTCAAATTTACGCCAAAGGCAGCATCAGAACTTATATTCAAGCTTCTTAAGTCTGCTGAAGCCAATGCTGTTAACAATAACGGTTTGAACAAGGACATTTTGTATGTTGCAGACGCTTTTGCAACACAGGGTCCCACAATGAAGAGACTGCGTCCAAGAGCACAGGGAAGAGCTTTTAGGATAAATAAAAGGACAAGTAACATAACCGTTGTTTTAAAGGAAAAAAAGTAAAAGAAAAGGAGGTTAGGGAATGGGCCAGAAAGTAAATCCCCACGGACTTAGAATCGGAATCATAAAAGATTGGGATACAAAATGGTATGCAAACGACAAGAACTTCAGTGAGTTCTTGATTGAAGACTATAAAATAAGAAAGTTTATAAAGAAAAAACTTTATACTGCAGGCATTTCAAGAATTGAAATTGAAAGGGCAGCAAATAAGGTAAAAGTCAATGTAAATACGGCAAAGCCCGGATTGGTTATAGGAAAAGGCGGAGCCGGAATCGAAGAACTGAGAAAAGAGCTGGAAAAGCTGACAGGCAAGAGTGTTCTTATCAACATTACCGAGATAAAATCACCGGATACCGATGCACAGCTGGTTGCAGAAAACATAGCTGCTCAGTTGGAAAAGAGAATCTCTTTCAGAAGAGCTATGAAGCAGGCCATGTCAAGGGCTATGAAGCAGGGCGTCAAAGGTATCAAAACTTCAGTTTCCGGACGTCTCGGTGGTGCTGAAATAGCCAGAACTGAACATTATCATGAGGGTACAATTCCTTTGCAGACTTTAAGAGCTGATATTGACTATGGTTTTGCGGAAGCAGATACCACATATGGGAAAATCGGTGTAAAAGTTTGGATATACAAGGGTGAAGTACTTCCGGCCGTTAAGAAAGATAAGAAAGCGGAAGGAGGAGAGCAATAATGTTAATGCCTAAAAGAGTAAAGCACAGGAAAGTTCAGCGCGGAAGAATGAAGGGCGTTGCCACCAGGGGTAATAAGGTTACCAATGGAGAATACGGACTTCAGGCGTTGGAACCTGCTTGGATAACAAGCAATCAGATAGAAGCTGCCAGGGTTGCCATGACTCGTTTTATAAAAAGAGGCGGACAGGTTTGGATAAAAATATTTCCAGACAAGCCGGTTACACAAAAACCTGCAGAAACACGTATGGGTAGCGGAAAAGGCTCGCCGGAATATTGGGTGGCTGTTGTAAAACCAGGTAGAATATTATTTGAGATCGCAGGCGTATCGGAAGAGGTTGCAAGAGAAGCATTGAGACTTGCTGCGCATAAACTTCCCATAAAGTGTAAGTTTGTGGCCCGCGAAAAGGAAATGGGTGGTGAAGCAAATGAAAGCTAGTGAACTCAGAGAGAAGTCACAGGTTGAACTGGAAAAAGAATTGAATGAGTTAAAGTCCGAACTTTTTAAATTGAGATTTCAGCTTGCTACAAATCAGCTTGAAAACCCCATGAAGTTGAGAGAGGTAAAAAGAAACATAGCTCGCATCAAGACTGTAATGCGCGAGAATGAATTGAAAGGGAAAGTAAAGTAATTTTGCCTGAAAGGAGGTAACCTGAGTGGTTCAGAGAGGATTAAGAAAAACGAGAGTCGGCAAGGTTGTAAGCGACAAAATGGACAAGACAGTAGTTGTGGCCGTAGTGGACAGTGTTAAGCATCCATTATATAAAAAGATAATCAAAAGGACTTACAAGTTGAAAGCCCATGATGAAAACAACGAATGCAAAGTGGGCGACAGGGTAAAAGTAATGGAAACCCGGCCTTTAAGCAAGGAAAAAAGATGGAGAGTTGTAGAGATAATTGAAAGAGCACAGTAATTTTTGGAAGGAGGTATCAGCATGATTCAAGTACAGACAAGATTGAAAGTTGCTGACAATACCGGTGCAAAAGAACTTATGTGCATAAAAGTGCTGGGTGGCTCAGGAAGAAGATATGCAAACATAGGAGATGTAATAATTGCTTCGGTTAAAAATGCAACGCCCGGCGGTGTTGTCAAAAAAGGCGACGTTGTGAAATGTGTTGTTGTACGTTCTAAAAAGGGAGTTAGAAGACCGGACGGTTCATATATAAAATTTGATGAAAATGCAGCAGTTATAATCAGAGATGATAACAATCCAAGAGGAACTCGTATTTTTGGACCTGTTGCAAGAGAATTAAGGGATAAGGATTTTATGAAAATTTTGTCCCTCGCACCAGAAGTTTTATAAGGGAGGAGGCGGCTTAAGTTGGCTAACAAGGTTCATGTGAAAAAGGGAGATACTGTATATGTTCTTTCAGGAAAAGACAAGGGAAAGAAAGGTAAGGTCCTGAAAGTTATACCTGATAAAAGCATGGTGATCGTCGAAGGCGTGAATATATCCACAAAGCATGTTAAACCTAGGAATATGTATCAACAGGGAGGCATCATCCATCAGGAGTCACCTATATACAGTTCCAAGGTCATGCTGGTTTGTGAAAAGTGCGGAAAACCTACAAAGGTTGGCAAGCGCATTCTGGAAAACGGAGAAAAGCAAAGAGTTTGCAAAAAATGCAATGAAGTAATAGATGTAATAAAGAAAGCTAAGGAAGATTAAGAACATCCTAGGAAGGGAGGTTATATACAGTGGCTAGATTAAAAGATAAGTATTTGAATGAAGTGGTTCCGGCTTTACAAGCTAAGTTTAAATATAAAAGTATAATGGAAGTACCAAAACTGGAGAAAGTCGTTCTGAACATGGGTGTGGGAGATTCCAAGGAAAATCCCAAGGCTTTGGATGCCGCAGTAAATGACATGGCCATTATTTCAGGTCAGAAACCGGCTATCACCAAGGCAAAAAAATCCGTTGCAGCTTTTAAGGTAAGACAGGGTATGAACATAGGCTGCATGGTCACCTTACGTGGCGACAGGATGTATGAGTTTGTTGACAAGCTTTTCAATGTTGCATTGCCTAGAGTAAGAGACTTTAGGGGAGTTTCTGCAAACTCCTTTGACGGCAGAGGAAACTATTCCATGGGTGTAAGAGAACAGTTGATTTTTCCTGAGATTGAGTATGATAAGGTAGATAAGATCAGAGGCATGGATATCACTTTTGTTACAACAGCAAAAAGTGATGAAGAAGCCAGAGAACTTCTAAAGCTTCTTGGCATGCCTTTTAGCCAGAGTTAAAGGAGGGAATAGTGCGTGGCAAAGAAATCAATGATAGCAAAACAGCAGAGGACTCCTAAATATAGCACAAGAGCATACAACCGGTGCAAAATATGCGGAAGACCCCATGCATACATGAGGAAGTTCGGTGTATGCCGTTTGTGCTTCAGAGAGTTGGCTTATAAGGGTCATATACCCGGCGTTAAGAAAGCAAGTTGGTAATTCAATCATTGAAAGGAGGTTAAGCATATGCAGATAACAGATGCAATTGCTGATATGTTGACCAGGATCAGAAATGCCAGTTCGGCAAAACACGAAACAGTGGATGTACCGGCTTCAAATCTGAAGAGGTCAATTGCTCAGATCCTGTTGGATGAAGGTTATATAAAGGGTTTTGAAGAAATAGATGACGGTAAGCAGGGTATATTGAGGATTACCTTGAAATATACAGCGAACAAGCAAAACGTAATAACCGGGATAAGGAGGATAAGCAAGCCCGGATTAAGAGTATACGCTTCCAAGGATGAATTGCCAAGGGTTCTCGGTGGCCTGGGTATAGCGATAATATCCACATCCAAGGGTGTCATGACCGATAAAAAGGCCAGGAGCGAGGGCGTTGGAGGAGAAGTTCTTGCGTTCGTATGGTAAGATATGATAAGCTTAAAAATGTAAAAAATGGTTTCTGAAAAGGGCAGCGGAGATTGCCTGGATGCGCAATCGAGACTGCTCGCAATGTTAAGAACTGGAGGTGCAGCAAATGTCAAGAGTCGGTAAGCTGCCTGTTACCATACCATCCGGTGTGGATGTTAAGGTGGACGGCAATAATGTAGTGACAGTAAAAGGTAGTAAAGGAACTTTGGTAAAAGAATTTCACAAGGATATGATAATAAAGGTTGAAAACGGCGTTGTTACCGTTCAGAGGCCAAGTGATAGCAAAATGCACAAATCGTTGCACGGTTTGACAAGAACGCTTATAAACAACATGATTGTAGGTGTGACCCAGGGTTATGAAAAGAGCCTTGAAATCGTTGGAGTCGGTTACAGGGCTGCAAAACAGGGCAAAAAACTCGTTCTTACTTTAGGATATTCTCATCCGGTAGAAATGGAGGAACCTGAAGGTATTACCGTAGAGGTTCCGGCACCTAACAAACTGGTTGTAAAGGGAATAGACAAACAAGCTGTCGGAGAATTTGCCGCGAAGATCAGGGCTAAGAGAGAGCCTGAGCCGTACAAAGGCAAAGGTATAAGGTATGAAGGTGAAGTTGTCAAGCTCAAAGAAGGCAAGACCGGTGGCAAAGGTAAGAAGTAGGAAGGAGTGAGATAGATGATAAAAAAGCCAAGTAAAAATGAAGCAAGGCTGAGGAAACATGTGAGAGTGCGCAAGAAGATCAGTGGTACTCCGGAAAAGCCAAGATTGAATGTCTACAGGAGTTTGAAGCATATATATGCACAGGTAATTGATGATAAGAGCGGCAGAACACTGGTTGCTGCGTCAACCCTTGATGAGGCCCTTAAGGGAAAGATTCAGAACGGCGGAAACAAGGAAGCTGCCAGAGAAGTTGGAAAACTCATCGCGCAGAGAGCGTTGGATAAAGGTATTACCTCGGTGGTATTTGACAGAGGCGGTTATATTTATCACGGACGGGTTAAGGAACTTGCAGAAGGTGCAAGGGAAGCAGGCTTAAATTTTTAGTGAAGGGAGTGAAATATATTGCAACGAATTGATGCTAGTACATTGGATCTTAAGGAAAGGGTTGTAAATATAGGCCGGGTAACAAAAGTTGTTCAGGGCGGTAGAAATTTCCGTTTCAGTGCCTTGGTCGTTGTCGGTGACGAAAACGGCCATGTGGGAATGGGAATGGGAAAAGCTGCTGAAATTCCTGATGCAATCAGAAAAGGAATAGAAGACGCAAAAAAGAATCTGATATTGGTTCCGATTGTTGATACAACAATACCCCATGAAGCAATTGGCGAGTTTGGAGCAGGAAAAGTTTTGGTTAAACCCGCTGCTCCAGGTACAGGAGTTATCGCAGGAGGTCCTGTAAGAGCGGTTCTTGAGCTGGCTGGAATACGTGATATAAGGACTAAATCCTTGGGTTCAAATAATCCCATAAACATGGTAAAAGCAACTATTGATGCTCTTTCACAGTTAAAAACAGCTGAGGAAGTTGCAAGGCTGCGTGGCAAGACTGTAGAAGAGATTCTGGGCTAGGAGGAACTTTTGATGGCTAAGTTAAAGATTACTTTAGTAAGAGGAATTAACAAAGCACAGGAAAAACAGGTTGCTACAGTAAAAGCTCTCGGATTGAAGAAAATAGGAAGCTCTGTAGTACAGGAAGATAACCCTCAAATCAGAGGCATGATAAATAAGGTTTCCCACCTGGTATCGGTTGAGGAAATATAAAAGGAGGTGCATTTCATGAAACTTCACGAGTTGAAGCCTGCTGAGGGTGCAAAAAAGGCACCTTTTAGAAAAGGCAGAGGCCATGGGTCCGGTAATGGCAAAACTGCCGGAAGAGGACACAAGGGTCAGAACGCTCGGTCCGGCGGTGGCGTCAGAATCGGCTTTGAAGGTGGACAAATGCCTTTATATAGAAGAATTCCCAAGAGGGGATTTAACAATAAATTATTCGCAACCCAGTATGCTGAAATCAATGTTTCAGATTTGAATATTTTCGATGACGGCACGGTTGTTACTCAAGAATTGCTTGTAGAAAAAGGCTTGGTCAAGAAAATTTATGACGGTGTGAAAGTTTTGGGCGACGGAGAACTTACGAAGAAGCTTACAGTACAAGCTGCAAAATTCACCAAGTCAGCTTCAGAAAAAATAGAGGCTGCAGGAGGAAAGGCCGAGGAGGTATAGTATGGGTGGTATGCTTGAAACAATTAGGAATGCTTGGAAAATTCCTGATCTGAGAAAGAAGATGTTGTTTACTATTCTTATGCTGCTTGTACACAGAATAGGAACTCATATTCCAGTTCCTGGGCTTGATGCTGATGAGTTTGCCAGACTTGTCAGTTCAGGAGGTCAACTATTTGGATATATCGACATAATTTCAGGTGGTGCCTTTAAATCAGCATCAATTTTTGCCATGAGCATAACACCATACATTAACTCATCAATCATAATGCAGCTGTTAACTGTTGCCATCCCAAAACTTGAGCAATTGGCTAAAGAAGGGGAAGAAGGCAGAAAACTCATTGCACAGTACACAAGATATGTTGCTGTACTGTTGGGATTTCTGCAGGCCACAGGTTTGTATTTCGGATTGTCAAAAGCGATAATAGGTGGAAGATCAGTTTTCAATTATATCACCATTACCCTTACCTTTACAGCCGGCACAGCGTTCCTGATGTGGCTGGGTGAGCAGATAACTGAAAAGGGAGTTGGAAACGGCATATCCCTTATCATTTTTGCCGGTATTGTTTCAAGAGGGCCGCAAGCAGTTGTAATCCTTGCCAATTATTATACGGCAGGTATGCTTGGAAACGGCATTCTTGGAATCCTGGCTATAATTGCCCTGGTTGCCCTGTTTATAGTAATAATGGCAGCCGTTATCTGGGTGAACGAAGCAGAACGCAGAATTCCGGTGCAGTACGCAAAGAGGGTTGTGGGAAGAAAAGTATATGGTGGACAAAACACTCATATACCTATAAAAGTAAACATGGCGGGTGTTATACCAATAATATTTGCTGTGTCTATTACTTCCCTGCCATCAACTTTGATAGCCTTTTTTGCACCGAATTCAACAAACCGGGTTGTATTATGGTTTAAGAATATGCAGCAGGGTATAGGGTTTGCGCTTATCAATGCAGTATTGATCATGTTCTTCACCTTTTTCTATACCGTAATTCAGTTTAATCCTGTTGAGATAGCAAATAATATGAAGAAGAACGGCGGATTTATTCCTGGCATCAGACCGGGAAAACCAACTGCTGATTATATTGCAAAGGTTTTGAACAGGCTTACATGGTTTGGCGGCCTGTTCCTGGCTCTGATTAATACGTTCCCCACCATATTTGGTGCAATATTTAAAATTCACGGTATATGGTTTGGAGGTACTTCTTTGCTGATATTAGTCGGCGTTGCGTTGGATACAGTCAAGCAGATTGAGTCCCAGATGATTATGAGACATTATAAGGGATTCCTTGAATAAATCATGGAAAGATGGGGAATGAAGACTCAAATAGTGTTAAACATATTTGAATCTTCATTCTACATTCTTGTTTATCAATAGTTTGGAGGCAGCTATGAGACTGATTATGTTAGGTGCTCCTGGAGCCGGAAAGGGCACTCAGGCAGTGGTTCTGTCGGAGAAATTCAATATACCGCATATATCTACCGGCGATATTTTCAGGAGCAATATAAAAAATGGAACAGAGCTTGGAAAAAAGGCCAAGGAATATATAGACAAGGGATTGCTAGTTCCGGATGAAATTACTATTGATATAATAAAGGATAGATTGAAACAACCAGACTGTAAAAACGGATTCGTTCTGGACGGTTTCCCCAGAACAATACCACAAGCGGAATATCTGGACAAAGCTTTGGATGATATGGGTATTATGCTGGATGCAGTAATTAACATCTTCGTAGCGGATGAAGAAATAGTAAGAAGAATGTCCGGCAGGAGGGTTTGTCCAAACTGTGGAATGAGTTTCCACATGGAGTATAATCCTCCGGAAGACGGTGACAAGTGCTCCGGCTGCGGCTCAACAGTTGTACAAAGGGAAGATGACAAAGAGGAAACAGTGATCAATAGATTGAAGACCTACCATGAGCAGACGGAACCTTTGATAGAATACTACAATAAACAAGGCAAAGTGCTCACCGTTAAGGGCAGAGAAAAAATAGAGGATACAACAAGAGCGGTACTGGATGCTTTGAATGAATTTAAGAATAAATAGGTTTTTAGAAAGCATTAAGGTGTAGAAGTATGATATCCATAAAATCAAAAAGTGAAATAGAAATAATGAGAGAAGGCGGCAGGATTTTAGCTGCAGCTTTTGAGAAAGTAAGAGAAGCTGCAAAGCCTGGAGTTACAACTCAGGAATTGGACAGTCTGGTAGAACAGTTTATAATAAAGAGTGGAGCGATTCCCTCATTTAAAGGTTATGAAGGACTTCCTGGCGCCATCAATTTTCCGGCGAGCATCTGTGCGTCTGTTAATGATGAAGTGGTGCATGGCATTCCGGGTTTAAGGCAGTTAAAAAATGGAGATATTATAAGTGTTGATATCGGTGTTTACTATAAAGGTTTTCATACTGACGCTGCAAGGACTTTTGCCATAGGGGAGATATCACCTGAAGCTGAAAGACTGATACAGGTCACAGAACAGAGCTTTTTTGAGGGAATTAAACAGGCAGTAAAGGGAAACAGGATTGTCGATATTTCGGCGGCTATTCAGAGGTTTGTGGAGAAAAACGGCTTTTCAGTAGTTAGAGACTATGTAGGCCATGGAATCGGGCGGGAAATGCACGAGCTGCCGCAGATTCCCAATTATAAAACCAGAGAACGGGGACCCAGACTGGAACCCGGATTTACGTTGGCAATCGAGCCAATGGTCAACCAGGGGAAGTACCACGTAAAGCTGCTGAGTAACCGATGGACTGTTGTCACTGCGGACGGAAGTCTGTCAGCCCATTATGAAAACACGATAGCTGTTACAGACGGAGAGCCTGAAATCCTGACCATGCTCTGAGGAATGCATAGTTGGTTGAGGTGATATATTTTGGATACTGTCTTAGGACAGGTAGTTTACTCAAAAGCAGGTAGAGACGCTGGAAGAAAGTTTGTTATAGTGGGAATTATTGATAGCGCTTATGTGCTTATAGCCGATGGAAACCTTAGAAAAATTGAAAAACCAAAGAAGAAGAAAAGAAAACATCTTGAGATGACGGATGAAGTAATTAAAAGCATAGGCAGTAAGCTTTTGAACGGACAAAAGGTGACAAACGCAGATATAAGAAAAGCTCTGGCTGCAATGGATGAAAAGCTGGATGGTTGAATAAAAACCATATAAAGGAGGTTTTTAGTTTTGTCCAAGGAAGATGTTATTGAGGTTGAAGGAACCGTGGTGGAGGCTCTGCCAAATGCTATGTTTCAAGTAGAGTTGGAGAACGGACACAAGGTTCTGGCACATATTTCAGGAAAGTTAAGAATGAATTTTATAAGAATTTTACCAGGAGATAAGGTAACATTGGAGCTCTCACCCTATGATTTGTCCCGTGGCAGGATAACATGGAGAGCCAAATAGTCGGAGGAGGGATAGGAATGAAAGTAAGACCATCAGTTAAGGTAATCTGCGAAAAATGCAAAATTATTAGAAGAAAAGGCAGAGTCATGGTTATATGTGAAAATCCCAAGCACAAACAAAAGCAGGGATAAGGCAGGTTATGGTTGGCAGTTGACAACAGGCGAATTATTTAATATAATGTTTAATTGCTTGTTGTCAACTGCCGACTAAAAAGGCAGTTTACTAGAAACCTTTGAAAGCTTTTTATATCAACGTTAAAATGTAATATTACATCCGGGAGCGCGGCTGCATGGCTCAATGGATTCCATTGGTCATGTCCTGGGATGTTTATTAATAAATTACTATATTTTTATACTGGAAAGATGATGATTCTAACTTGTTGGAGGTGTAAAAACTAATGGCTCGTATCGCCGGAGTTGATTTGCCCAGGGAGAAAAGGGTAGAAATTGGTTTGACGTATATATATGGAATAGGAAGAGCAAAATCAAACGAAATATTGGCAAAAACAGGCATCAATCCTGATACAAGAGTAAGAGATCTGACCGATGATGAAATTTCTAAGCTTAGAGAGATAATTGACAAGGAATATAAAGTTGAAGGTGATCTCAGAAGAGAAGTAGCTCTTAACATCAAAAGGCTTATCGAAATAGGATGCTACAGGGGAAGAAGGCACAGATTGGGACTGCCTGTAAGAGGACAGAGAACAAAAACTAATGCCAGAACAAGAAAAGGTCCGAAGAGAACTGTTGGTGCACAAAGAAAGAAATAAAGGAGGTTGAAATCTGAATGGCAACTAAAGCTGGCGCAAAAAGGACAACTAGGAAAAGAAGAGAGCGTAAGAATATCGAACGTGGTGCAGCACATATCCGTTCTTCATTTAATAACACAATTGTTACAATGACAGATACAGCAGGAAATGCAATATCTTGGGCAAGTGCTGGTGGATTGGGCTTTAGAGGTTCAAAGAAGAGCACTCCTTTTGCAGCTCAGATGGCTGCGGAAGCTGCTGCAAAGGCTGCTATGGAACATGGCCTTAAGTATGTCGAAGTATATGTTAAAGGTCCGGGTTCAGGAAGAGAAGCTGCAATCAGAGCATTGCAGGCGGCAGGTCTTGAAGTGAGCCTCATAAAGGATGTAACACCTATTCCTCATAACGGATGCAGACCGCCAAAGAGAAGAAGAGTGTAATTATCCAACTGGCAGAAACGGTTTTGTTACGGAATCGGAATATTAGCTGTTGTTATTATAGAGAGGTTTATTTTTAATTATCGCTGGTGGTGGGAGAATTTTAAACGTGAATCCATTATCAGTTATTAGTTCATATCGTTGGAGGTGTTAATTTAGATGGCAAGATATACAGACGCATCTTGTAGGCTCTGCCGCAGGGAAGGAGAGAAACTCTTCCTGAAAGGCGAAAGATGCTATACAAATAAATGTGC
>Ga0134099_1002229_pt1 | contig 16374 bp, 19 predicted proteins | sample 10_taG_2_FD_105482 | JGI IMG/M metagenome (GOLD analysis project Ga0134099, IMG submission 105482) | Switchgrass degrading microbial communities from high solid loading bioreactors in New Hampshire, USA - 10_41_5_180_A2 metaG | ecosystem: Engineered > Bioreactor > Semi-continuous > Anaerobic >...
ATCTTCAGGTCAGACGGTTCGCAGCCGTCGGCCTGATTAAGAAGCAGCAGGCCGGGGGCCTCACTGGAGAGGAAGCGGCCATGCTCAGGGAGTACATGGCAGATCCTTATATCAGGGGCTTCGTAACCGAGACCATTAAGCACGAGATCGCGGCAGATGCCCGGGCTATCGCTGAAGCATACAAGGCAGCCAAGGCAGCCACAGCACACGGCAGCACAGAGGGGCCCGCAGATCCTTCGCTTGAGGACGAGGTGGCCCTGATCGTCAACACATACAAGGCTATAAAGGGAGCAGCAGGATCCACCCTACCGGCAGCCGGCAACATGACAGCCGAGGAGCTGGAGGCCAAGAAGATCGCAGACTACTATCAGGGCAAAGCTCCACAGGATACTAATCCGGAGATGCAGCTCGTAGTCGATGCCTACAAGGGGCAGCTCCCCAAGGAGTCAACGGTTGAAATCGACGAGCTCCTGAAGATACACAACAGCCAGCAGGTTCAGCCCAGCGGCTCCAAGTGATGGGAGGCGGTCATAATGGCATCGAGCAAAGGCATTACCGGCGGGATTAAGGAGTACAAGAAGCTCGTCAAGAAGCTGGAGAACAGCAACAAAGACTCCGAGAAGGCCATCAAACGGACGGTGAGCGATCTCAAGAATAGAGCGCCTGCTCAGGTGACAAAAGCAGTCACCGCCACATACAGCATCAAGTCCGGAGACGTAACAAAGGCCGGCAAGATAGCCAAAGGCACGGCGAAAGTCATCAAGTCCTCGCAGGTAATTGACACCATCCAGCTGACATATGAAGGCCGGCCACTCACTCCTACACACTTCAAAATGAAACCGACGACCAGATCCAAGAGCATCAAGGACGAGAACGGCAAGACCATCAAAAAGGCAAAGCCGCAGACCATCACGGCCGAGATTATAAAAGGCAGCGAAAGGGACTCGGGCCGAACGTATTCCTCGGATCCAACAAAGGAGGGACAGACATTCCATTCCAAAGGAAAGGCGACGCTCGGCTTCCGATCAAAGCAATCAAGACTCTGAGCATACCGCAGATGATCACCAACGAGAAAGTCAGCCAAGAGATCCAGAAGAACCTCGACGAGCTCCTGATCAACAGGCTCAACCATAATGTCGAGCAGGCCCTCAAATAGCAGGAACAAGAGCAGGGCCCGAGGGAAACTCCGGGCAAGCTCCCGGATATTGCGTCGGCCGCTACTGACTGGAACACTGGAAGGAGGTGAGTGCCGTGCATAAAGTAAAGACCGGGAAAGACCCTCCTCTACATACTGAGGCAGAAACACCAAAGCAGCAAGGCTGCAAAAATAACACAACAAGGAGGTCATAATCATGAAAATAGAGATTTTACAGGGAAGTGAAGGAGATGAAGAATAAAGCATTACAGGCCATCGTCGAAGTAGCTGGTAGTATTAGCCCGACCCTCGGCAAGTCAGTAAAAGACGTCGTCAGCAAGCTCGATGGGATCAACGTCAAAGCGCTGGCCTCTGGAGCTGCCATAGGCGGCATAGCGATCGCCACAGGCAAGGCCGTCATGGAAGCCGGCAAGTATCTCGCAGATCTCGGCGGCCAATTCGATGAAGCCACGGATGCGATCCGTATCGGAACCGGTGCAACCGGCGAAGCCCTTGACGCCCTGATGTCGGACTTCGACGAGGTATACAAAAGCGTGCCGACGACCATGGAGGACGCCAGCAAGGCCATCGCCGACTACAACACCCGCCTCGGACTGACCGGCGAACCCCTTCAGGAGATCTCAAAGCAGGCCCTCCAAGTCAGCAATATGCTGGGGGATGACCTGAACGGAGTCATCGAGGGATCGTCTCAAGCCTTCCAAGCGTGGAACATCGACGCCGAAAAGATGGGCGAGGCCATGGACTTCGTATTTAAGGCCAGCCAAGCGACAGGCATCGGCTTCACCGAGCTCATGCAAAAGGCTCAGCAATTCGCTCCGCAGCTTCAAGAAATGGGCTACAGCTTCGAGGATGCCACTGCCCTAATCGGCCAGATGGAAAAGGCCGGCGTGCAGACCGATGAAGTGCTGGCAGCCATGAAAAAGAGCGTCGGCGCTCTGGCAAAAGAGGGCTACTCGGCGAGCGAAGGGCTTCAGCTCTATTATGAAAAAATCAAGAACGCAGGCAGCGCAGCCGAAGCGACAACCATCGCCAGCGAGATCTTCGGAGCTCGAGCCGGCTCAACGATGGCCGCAGCTATTCGGGACGGGACTCTCGCAGTCGAGGACTTCACTGCATCGCTCAAGGCAAATAGCGAGACCATACTGGGAGCAGCTGAGGACACGATGGACTTCCCCGAGAGGCTTCAGTTATTCAGGCAGCAGGCAGAAGTCGCTCTCAAACCACTGGCCAATACGATGTTCGACTCTCTCAACAGCTTAATGCCGGCCGTGTCGAGTGCAATGGAAACACTCGCACCAGTCATAGAGCAGACAGTGACCGTACTGGCTCCACTAATAACCGACCTATTCGATGGACTGCTGCCAGTGCTCCAGAAGCTCCTACCGGTGATCGTGAATATCGGGGGCAGGCTACTGACAACACTCATTCCTCCGATTGTTAAAATCATGGATGCGATTATGCCGGTCGTGCTGCAACTGCTGGAGGCCCTCATGCCGATACTGGACATTATCATCCAACTGCTCGGGCCGATCCTTAACCTGATCGTTGCGATGCTTCAGCCTGTACTCAACCTGATCAGTCAGGCGTTCACTCCGCTGATCGCGGTACTCTCTCAGCTCATAAATGCAGTGCTTCAACCACTGGGCCCGATCATCGAGTGGCTCTCCGGACTGTTCACTGAGGTGCTGGGTAATGCAATGAATAACATCCGGCCTATCCTCGACGCGCTGATCATTGCGTTCAGCGGCGTGATCGACTTCGTGAAGAATGTATTCGCCGGCAACTGGGAGGGCGCGTGGGATGCAGTCGTCAAGATATTCTCCGGGATATGGGACGGCATCGTGGCACTTTTCAAAGCTCCGATAAACTGGATCATCGACGGGATCAACCTATTCCTCAAGGGACTCAACAAGCTGAAGATCCCCGACTGGGTACCGCTCGTCGGTGGCAAGGGCATCAACATCCCGCTGATCCCGAGACTGGCATCTGGAGGCTTCACTGATGGCATCAGCATCGCCGGTGAGGCCGGAATGGAGGCAGTAATCTCCTTCCTCCCTCAGTTCAGGAAGGAAAATATTGAATACTGGAAAAAGGCCGGCGAGCTGCTCGGCGTCATAGATAAGAACCAGCCGATCGTCGTGTCGATAGACGGGCTCCCAGCGTTCGCATCCGGAGGCTTCACCGATGGCATTAGCATCGCGGGAGAAGCTGGCAGAGAAGCCATTATATCCTTTGATCCGGCGCACCGTGATGAAAATATTGGCTACTGGGCCCAAGCTGGCAAACTGCTCGGACTTGATGACTTCTCGCTCGGCAGCATGACAGAGGCCACAGTCGTCAACAATTACTTCTCATGGAGCCCGCACATCGAGGCCAATGGATACAGCGAAGCGCAGAAGGAGGATCTCGTTGCTCGCCTGAAGGAGCAGCAGTTCGAGTTCTTTGACTGGCTTGAGGGATGGCTCTCACGGAAGGACATCGGAAACTTCGCAAGGCAGGCAGCATATTAAAGCAAGGCATAAGGAACTCAGGGCAGAGCCCGGGAAAGTAAAAGGAGCCCCGGGCAAGGCCCATCCAAAGGAGGCAAACATGGAAAGAGCAGCACAGCATATATACACCCAGTACATAGAAAGCACCGAGCACGAGACAGCCAACCAGTCCATATACGACGAGGCCCGGGCCCACGCATCCGATCGCCTGAAGGATCTGATCCGGGAAGGAATGGAGACCGAGGCAGAGGCCACCATGATCGAGGCCATGGCCGGCGGTCATATGCAGGGCTTCATCGAGGGCTTCATGTACGCATCCAAGCTATGGGCCGAGACCACTGCCGAGGAGTGGAACCGGGATCCGGATCAAGCGCCGGGCCCTATGACCAAGGACGGGCCACCAGACGCTCCAGAATGGCCGTTAAACGACGGGAGGAACATGAGACGACCTAACCCACTCGACCAAGGCCAAAAGAAGGGCAAGGCGGGGCCATGGTGAAGCGTGGCGGCCATCCGGAGAGCAGAGGACATCCTCGCAGAAGTTGAGTAGGTTCTTCCAGCGCATGAAAAAGCCTGCGGTGCTGGCGAGCCCTCGGAGTCTGTAGTTACGAAAAAAATTTTTTTGGGTACTTTGCTTTGTCCCATATGGGCGTTGACCGCAAAAAATGCAGCTCTATCGATAACAAATAAACCGGGTAAGAGTAAGAACATACCCATAAAACAGAAAGCCACACAGAGCCTTACAGAGGCTCAGAAAGGAGGATATCATGGAAGGAAAGACAACGACCAAACTCGTTAACAGCTCGACTATTGCGCAAATCTTCGGAGTGTCTACTCAATGGGTGCAGACACTTACCAGAAACGGAGTGATCCACGCCGTCAGCAATAAAGGCGGCTATAAGTATGATCTGCTAAAGACCATCAAGGAATATATAGCCCACCTTCAAGTCAAGGTCGCGGAGAAGGAGAACGTCAAGGATAAAGACACGCAGCTGAGGGCACAGGAAGCAGAGGCCAGCCTGAAGGAAACCAAGGCCAAACTCGCAGCTCTGGAGCTCGAGGAGCTGGAGAGCCAATTGATCCGGAGCGAGCTGGTGGAGGCCGCGACTACTGATATGCTGCTGCTCATTGACGAGTTGATCACCGAGCTGCCGGGGAAGCTGAAGGGGATCCACAAGTTAGATAGTGCCGCAGAAATCTCCCGGGAGATCAAGAAGCATACCGACGCGGTTCTCCTGACTCTCTCAGAGCATAGGTTCGATCCTGAAGCATACGAGAAAAGGAAAGCAGCGTATGAGGCGAGGACTCGGGAAACCGGCAGCATACTGACCACAAAAAGAGGAGGTAAAACTTCATGATCATGGTAAAAAAATACGGCATACTCGACAGGATCCTGACGTTCTTCCGGGTGCCTCACCTCGGGAAAGTCGTGATCTCGAAACCGTCAACAGCTTTATTTTATATCGTTCTCACCTGCAAGCATCAGGTGGCAGATGACATGGATCCGGATCCTGAGAACATGGAAGCCCTCGAGCAGCTGCTCGACTGCGCAGCCCTCAAGGGCGAGCCTATTGATCCAGAGAAGGCCATGGCCAGACTTATGAGCCCGGAGTGTTCGGCCGGGGAGATCGCTGGCTTCATCCGGAAGCTGATCGCCGGCGGCCGGATAACCGAGCAAGACATTTTCGAGCTATTTTTCAGTAATGGGAACAGGCCCAAGCTCCAGATCCCGCCAAAGCAATCCATTTGGAAATGATACAGCAGCGGCTCAAAGGTAAGCGCAGGCCGTCGGGCCGTAGCTGATTATATAGATGGAGCGGCGTCATAAATGGCCATGGCGCTGCTCTTTTTTATGTCTCCAGATCAGGAGGCAAAAGAAAAACCCGCCGCATTGATCAAGCACAGGTTTCAAGATCAAGGCTGCGAGTTTTTCATGACTCTCGAAGAATTGCCTATATTATACACCAAAATATAAAAAAATACAATAAGCGATACACGATAATAGCCGAGAAATCGCACCATATGAGCAGATGCGGCGCTCTCCTTCGCTTTTATGCAAAGGAAGAACGCCGCAAATCCACCAGCAGAATATAGAAAAATTATATGCCATTTTATTGTAAAATTCAACCGCTGAAATAAGTCAGAGGCTTGATCCGGAGAGGGCAAAAGAGCCCGGCAAACCGGGCCCAAATGCACACCAGCGACCGGAAAGGATCCGCACGCTGGCCTTTATGCACAATAGAGGCGAGGGCAGCCTATTATCCGACATCCCTTACCTCAATATTGAAATGTACCGTTCCGATATAGGTTCCGGAGATCATTCCCGGATATCCTGCTGATGGTACAAACTCCAAGAAGCCACCATATGAAGGCGTTGTGCTTCCGGCAGGAAACGCGGCCGCAACCTCCTGCTTCCCGTCGGAATTATAAACATCCAGATATTTGCCTTGAGTTTTCTCACTGTTTGAATACACCAAGATCCTGCAACCAAGTTCTGGCCCTAATGGATCTCCGTCCTTATATAGCCTAAAATGACCGTTTGAATTGCACGTTGAATATAGTGGGTCGTATGTAACCACGAGGATCTTGCCAGACGGAAGCGTGTTTTCTGAGGCTGTAATCTCTACCAACCCCATGGAGTCGTTTGTTATAGACGACGGAATGTTCACGACATAGGTCGACGTCGGTGGAGGATCCGGAGGCTCCGGAGCCGTAAACTCATAGTTCACGGTCATGGTCGCGGAAGTCTCATTTTCGGCGTAGGCCGTAGCCGACAGCGACAGCATGGCCACGATCAAGACAAGAGCAATAAATGTTTTTTTCATTTGACCACCTCCAAGGTGAATTTTGTATTTGCGCCATTCATCGGCGTATCATCCGAGGCAGAAAAGCACGAGTATCTCATCACAGCGCCCTCGTAGGTTCCGGCCTTCACCGGCTGCAATAACCTGATCACGTCGGTTTTTTCTCCTGCCTTTATCGGGCTGGACTTGAAAATCTCGGTACCGTCGGGCAGGGCTATGGAAATAATAAAATAGCAAGGATTCCCTTCTGGATTGTAGAGCTCAACATCCTGCAGGAGCTCTCCGGCCTTCATGACCAGCTGAGCATATCCCGGGATGGCGATCGTGTCGGGAGCTCTGATCAGGACATCATCCTCCGGGGCCTCGGAAGATCCTCCGGTGTTGGCAGCTGCCGGCGCTGAATTTTTACCGAGAAGCATGGCCCCCACAATAACGCAGCCGAGAACCACGACGACGGCAAAGAGAGTCACACCGGCCATGATTATAAAATTATTTTTCATAACGAAAGACGCCCCCTTTTTTTCTATTGTGCAGAATAATATTAGCGCGCATTTTTCGACAAGCCAATGCAAACCGGGTGGGCTTATTTTTTCCTCCACCTCCGGATCGTCGAGTCGTCGGCCGGGCATGAGTCCGATCGGCCGGCCCTCACCTCCTCGATCAGCTGGGCCTCGTAGTGTTTTTTCGGCTCCATGAAGTCCGGGAGCTCAAGGTGGAGAGTGCCGCACCTGAGACACTTGAGCCGGCGCAGCCTGAACCAGCGGATCTGGCCGGAGCTCTCGACGACGTGGCGGGCCCTCGTATCATATCCAGAGAGCAGCTGGCCGCAGTCAGGGCAGAGAGGGGCCTCCATGTTCCGGATCTTATAAACTCCCCGGGCCTCGTCGTATTCCTCGGTATAATGTGACGCAATGATCAAGGCAGCCACCTCCTCGCGCGCTGATCGCCTGCATCAAGATCAACGAGCTCAGAGCGGAACCTGAAGCTCACCCACCCGGTACGCCTTCCATCTTCAGAAGCCGGGCCAATATGATGGAGTCAAACCACAGCAAAGGAGCGATACCATGGAATACGGAATGATAGTAGCGACCAGAGGTGTGGCCGACGAGATGGAGAATAACCCGACGTTTGCCGGCGAAGTGAACGCAGCCTTCAGCCGATACCAGCAGGGAGACTGGGGAGACCTCTGCCAAGAGGACAGGGAGTCGAACGATCGGGCCGTTAAAGACGGCGAGCGAATACTGGCAGCCTATAACACCAGCATCGGCACGATCTGGATAATAACAGAGTGGGACAGATCGGCCACGACCATCCTATTCCCCAGCGAATACTAACCGGGCCGAGGCTCAGGCCGCAGCCGTTGATCACTCGCTTGACCATCATGCCGATGTCAACAAAATTTTACCATAAATGACAACGGAGCTCGCGCCAGAAAGTTCCAGAACGAGCTCGTTTTTGCTTTGCAGAACGTGAGGACAATGGTATATACTTGAATAAAATAGTTTGACATAATGGGTAAGTCGTAGCGGTAGATCATCCGCATAGAAAGGAGATGCAAATGATGGAAAATCGTGAGTTCTGTCATGGGCCTGAGAACGGCCATGGCCTCGGAAAAGAAGGCGATGGCCAACAAGTCCGGATCAAGACCGAACTGATCCCCGATAAAGTTTTTAATCGTCTGGCACGTGAAACCCTTGAAGCAACAGCCAGAGCGTTCGAGGATCCTGCTGTCAGAGCAGATTATGAGCGCTGGAAGGCTGAACGGAAAAACCAGCAGCCGGATGGCTGCCAAAAGTAGTTAAGAGGATGCAGCTGCCCGCATTAAGATAGCCCATTCTCCCCCTGAAAATGAGCTTCTCGATGCGGTGATTTTTTGGTGTTTATTTGGTGCTTATGAACACCAAAATAGACCGAAATAGATTTTTTTAGAACTGAACGAAAAGCCCGCAAACCTTGATATTACTGGGTATTTTTTAATAGACTGAAATAGATAAAATTATTATTTCTGCACTCATAACCCGAAGGTCGGGGGTTCAAATCCCTCTCCCGCAACCAGAAAGATAAGAGGCTTTCAGAAATAAATCTGAAAGCCTTTTATCATAAAGTAATACTGCCTTACTGCTACCAGCGTTCTTTCTCAGCTTTTTGCTGCTGTCAGGCATACGTACCTGGTATGTTCTTAAAGGTAAAAGGAGCTTTATAAGAAGTACCGCAGCAGTTCCTGGAAACCGCATCTCATATACTTCACCAGAAAGTCCTTTATTTGTATGCTCATACTTATCATATCCTCTTGAAATGAACTCCTGTACAGACCTAGTGATGTTATAAGGAACAGCTATCATTGTTGGCTGTATAATAATTTTCAAAATTAAAATAATATAGAAAAAATAGTATAAACCAAAAAGTAACGAATGAGGAGGATTTTTATGAAATTTAACTTTGCTGGAAAGAAAGCATTAGTAACTGGCGGCGGCAGCGGACTTGGAAGAGAATGCGCACTATTATTTGCTAAAAATGGAGTAGATGTATTAGTTGCTGATGTAAAAAAAGAAAGATGTGAAAAGGTTGCCGAAGAAGTAAGAAATCTTGGTGCGCAAGCTATTGCATATGAAGTAGATATTACCGATTACGAGCAGGTAGCAAAAATGTATAGAACCATAGTTGATCAATGGGGTACTGTTGATTATGTTGTAAACAGTGCTGGTGTATGTTTGACAGAAGAACTTACAAAACAAAGTATAGATGATATTGATTTATCAATTGATGTTAATGTTAAAGGAGTTTTATACTCATGCAGAGAAGCTTTAGCGATCATGAGACCTAAAAAGTTTGGTAAAATCGTTAATATGTCTTCTATCGCAGCAAAAGCTTGCCTTGGCGGATTTAGTGTTTATAGTGCAACAAAAGCGGCAGTATTGGCAGCAACAGCATCTTTAGGAAGAGAAGCTGCACTTGATAATGTAACTGTTAACTGTATTTGTCCAGGTATTATCAAAACAAGTATGTGGGAAGAAATTCTAGACCAAACGGCTGGTGATGATCAGGCAGAACGTGATCGCGTATGGGCAGAATGGGTCAAAGGAACACCTAATGGTAAGCCTCAGGAACCAATAGATATTGCAAATATGGTTGCATTCTTATGTACTGAAGAAGCAAGATATGTAACTTCACAAAATATTGGTGTAGATGGCGGATTTACATTTTAAACAAACAAGAAACTGAGATGTGAAGAGAAGTCTGTAAAATTAGCTTTCTATGATAAAGCAAAAAATCATAGGAGGCTTTTATATGGCAAAAAGACGCGAGCCCTTGAACTAGGGTAAAAAGAACATTATTGCAGCGGTCCGACCCGCTGACTGTTGTCCTAGAAATCAAAGCCTTTCCATACAGGTTCGCCGGTATATGGGTGCGCATCCTCCTCTCCACGCAGGACTCTGAGCACAGCTCCCGCCATTTCCTGCTGCTCCATTTCTCCTGGGTAGACAGTGATTGGGGCGATCCACTCACAGCGGCTGCGGATGCCCTTTACGATGTCATCAAAACGAACGAGCACGCCGGTCAGTAAAATGCCGTCCACTTTGCCGCAGAGTACGGTGCTCATTGCCCCGATTTCTTTGCAGATCTGGTAGATCATGGCGTTCCATACCAAAACCGCTTTCCGGTCTCCGGCTTCCACCATTTTATGTACCTTATCAGCATCGGAGGTACCGAAATGGCTGACAAAGCCGCCGGCACGGGAGCACAGGAGCCGCACCTCCTCTATGGAATGCTGCTCAAGATAGTCCAGCAGACATAGTACCGGTATACTGCCTATACGTGTCGGGGTGTAGGGACCGTCTCCGCCGGAGCCTACATTGCCGTCCACCATTTTCCCGCAGTCGTGGGCATTTATCGTCACACCGCCGTCTATATGGGCAACCACAAAGCGGCAGTCCTCATATCGCTTACCTATGGATTTTGCATGATAACGGGCTACTGCTTTTTGATTTAAGACATGTGCCTGGGCATTCCGGTACAATCCGGCGATACCGGTCATACGGGCATAATCGCAAAGCTCGTCAACATTGGTGGGGTTGACAGTATCATCTTCAAACAGGCTGAGTTTTGTGGAGGTGGAGCCGGGGTTTATTACCAGGATTTTCATCATCTTTACTTCCTTATATCAGATTATTAGGTGTTATACTTATATAGAATAAAATAAATTATAACAAACCTGACTTTTTTTCAACTGAGGGAACAACTATGCCTGATCGTGCGTCCGGCGAGTGCACAAGGAATCAATCCGCAAAGTATTTATCAATTGCCAGCTTGATCGCTTCAGCTGCCTTGCTCTGGAAAGCCTGATCATTCAGCAGCATCTCTTCATTCTGGTTATCAATAAACGCTGTTTCTATCAAAACAGCAGGCGCGTTCGTTTCGCGGCAAACCGACAGGTTTTCCTGCCTTACTCCCCTGTTGTATAAGCCGAGCGCCTTAACTAGCTCATTTTGCACAAGCACCGCCAGGTAAATACATTTCTCCTGATATTTATATACCGGCGTGTAACGTTCTGACTGAGTATAGGTTTCAATACCATAGCCATCCTTACTATCGCTTGCATTGCAATGTATGCTTATAAACAAATCTGCACCGGCATTATTTGCAATATCAGACCTTTCTTTAAGCGGAACGAACGTATCGTCCGAGCGGGTAAGCAGAACTTTATACCCTGCATTTCTCAACAATTCTGACAGTTTGAGCGCAATCGCAAGGTTTATATTCTTTTCCAATGTTCCGTAAAAGCCGATGGCGCCGCTGTCATATCCTCCATGGCCGGCATCGACCACGATCAGCTTGTCAACGTTTGAACTTTCCGGATCTGAAGGAGACGAAATTTCAGGCTGAGTACTGCTGCCTTCCTCGTCCCCGACCGGTCTGTCGCCTGTATCTCCCCCTCTGTCTGTCTTGACAGTGCCGCGTTCAGTATCGCTTCCTGTGTCTGTATTACTCCCCGCAGCTATATTGCCGCTTGTACCTGTATTGTCTGCTGCGACAAGCTTGACATAATCACCGGATATAAAGCCCGTTACACTACCTGTCTTAATAACATACCAATTATTCGATGACAATAGAGATGCCGTAAGTATATCACCCGAATATACTTTTGATATAACATCGTATGATGTTCCAGGACCTGATCTTATATTCACGACAGAGCCGCTTACCACAAGAGTATCGGTTACAGGCTTAAATGAAATTCCCTCGGTACTGCTGGTTTCAGATCGATCTGGGCTGTCTTTATCTGTTTCATTTACAGCAGTTCGGCCCGTATCGTCAGCGTCGTCGATCTTATCTGCATCAGAGCTGCCGTCAGCATTTTCGGACTCTTCAACATAATCGCCTGAGATCCAGCCTGTTTTGCTGTCTACCTCTACCCTATACCATGAATCTGAATACTTTAGTGATGCCTTAAGATTTTCACCCTTATATACTTTAGTCAAAACCGTATATGTTGTATCAGGACCTGACCTGATGTTGACTACGCTGCCAGTTACCGTAAGTGTGCTGTTTATGTGGTCACTATTGATATAAATCAACGTTCTGTTGATAACTGCAACTGCCTCAGCCCTGGAAATGCCATCTTCAGGTCTGAAGTATCCGTTTGTATCTCCATTCATAATACCTGCCGATACTAAAGCATTTACCTGATTTATTGCATATTCGGCAATCTTTGCTGAGTCCCTGAATTCCTTTTTCTTGCTGCCGCCATCAATGCCTGTCAGGGCGGCTATAAGCGCAGCAGCATCCTGTCTTGATATAGGGAGCTCCGGTTCCAGGGTATTATCAGAATATATCCCCATATAACCTGCTTTTTCCGCAGCCCATATGTACTTCGCATACCATTTGTCTTCACTGACATCGTTATACCTGGAGTAAGTTCCTTCTATCGGAACTGAAAATACAACGTCAAGCATCTTAATAAATTCTGCCCGGATTACCATGTTATTGGGTTTAAACAAATTCCCCGGATATCCGTTGATATATCCTTCATCAAGTGCCTTTAGTATATCCGCTCGTCCCCAATGTCCGTCGATATCGGTAAACTTTATATCAGCTGCGAATGAACTGAAGCTGTTCATATATAAAAGGACGAAAATAAATACAATAAAAGCAATAAACACACGTTTAGAAGATCGGCTGAATTTTCTTGTTGGTCTCTTAACAATACCCCTGATCATTTGTGTACTCCGAAAAATTTTCTCAAATTTTGTTGTATATATTAAATATATACAACAAAATGACGAGAAATGGGGGCTGTTCCTGGAAAACGTAATCAAAATTTAATATAAGGCAACAGCGATCTCTTGACTTGCCTGTGGATTTCAAGGCTTTATCCGTTTCTTAGGAAACTATCGGTGATAATAGTATGACAGGTTAAAAATCAATACCTGCTATGCTGAAATCTTCTATTATTAAGTATGATATAATTAAGAAAATTGTATTTGTCGACATTTTTTGTATGACACGTTGTTGCCATGCTGTAGTAACTTAATGGGTGAATTGAAATGAGCAAATATATTCCTGAATTGAGGCCATATCAAAAAGCATGTATTATAGCAATGCAAAACGATATCTTTGAAGGTAAGAAGAGGCTTTATGTTAATATGCCGGTTGGGAGCGGCAAGCTAATCACCATAGCAGAGTTTTTGCATGATACTGTAAAATCCAATGAAAAAGTTCTCATCATTTGCAGATTTCGTGCTTTTGCTGATCAGGTAAAAGACCTGTTATCGCAAAGATTAAGTCCCGGACAGTTCGAGTGCTTGCCGATCAGTGATTTAAGTACGCAAACCAGTAATGATATGATATTGGATGAATTCCAATATATTTTATTTGATCTTAATGATTTTAATAATGATAAAAAAGCTATCAAACACATTCTTGATAATTTCTCCGGAATTACAATCGGCTTGTTTAGTGGGATTCCTGAGGAAATGGATCCATTTTTCAAACAGAGGGGAGAAATAAGTTATTCTTTAAAGTATTCCGAAGACTGTATTGAATATGTAACACAAAATCTAAATATAGTGAAGGACTTTGCCGGTAAATCGGATAAGAAGCTGCCTTACAAGAAAATCAGTGAATCACTTATTGCTTATATTAAGGCAAATAAAAGATTGCGTATTTTAATTTGCAACATAGCATGTGTCAAATCTCCCAAAACTAGAACAGGACAGGAAGTCTTAATAGATCTTATATCTATCATTGCAGGGTTAGTACCTAAAATCGGAGTATTTGCTGGCTTAGTGATGAAGTACTTGGCAAAATTGGCGTGTAATTTCGTAACTAAAGAATTATCAAACGCACTTAACTGTAAAGAATGTAAAATATCGATTTAGAATTCATAATAGGAAACAGCTCTTTTTGCATACAGCTATATATCACAAATATAGAAGGAACTATCGTTTACGGGTTTTTCCTTTATTCTGCAAAATATTGACTTTTTAAGAGCATTGTACGATTATGAAATAAGGCAATTAAGCATTTTTTTGGTTATTTACGTATTGATATTGCAGATAGTGCGTTTTCCGTACGCAATATGTAGACTTATGGGAACAGAAAAGAGAAATAAAGCAGTAAACAGTGAGGTGTGAATATGAAAATATTATCAGTGGCAGTTCCCTGCTATAATTCCCAGGAATATATGAGATACTGCATCGAATCGCTTTTGCCCGGAGGAGAAGATGCAGAAATACTTATAATCGATGACGGTTCTTCTGATGATACGGGAAATATCGCAGATGAATATGCCAATAAATATCCATCCGTTGTGAAAGCCATACACCAGGAAAACGGCGGGCATGGAGGGGCAATAAACACCGCTCTTAAGAATGCTTCCGGCCTGTATTTTATGGTAGTGGACAGCGATGACTGGGTCGATGTAAGATCATATCTAAAAGTACTGGAAACGATAAAGAGATTAAGCGAAAATGGAAATCAGGTCGACCTGTTTATCAGCAATTATGTTTATGAGAAGGATGGCAAACGATTTAAGAAAGTTGTCAGATATGATGATGTGCTTCCTAAAGGCCGGATATTCACATGGGACGAAATCAAGCCCTTTAAAAAAGACCAGTACATATCGATGCATTCGGCCATATACAGGACGCGGCTGCTGAGGGATTGCGGGCTGGAACTTCCGAAACATACATTTTATGTTGATAATTTATTCGTTTATCTTCCCCATGTACATGTGAAAAAACTATATTACATAAACGAAGACCTGTACAGGTACCTGATCGGCAGACAGGACCAGTCGGTAAACGAGCAGGTCATGATAAGAAGGATAGACCAGCAGGTTAAAGTAAACAAGATCATGATAGACCAGGTGAACCTGGAAAACGTGGAAAATGAGAAACTCAGGCAGTATATGCTCAACTTCCTTGAGATCATCACAGTAATTTCTTCATTCTTCCTGATACTGTCCGGAACACCGGAGAACCTGGAAAAGAAAAAGGAACTGTGGGAATATATAAAGGGCAAAGATTTGCAGGCATATAAGGAAATCAGGTCCAGGACGCTTGGGCGCCTGATCAACCTGCCCGGGAGGCCCGGACGGGACATTTCCTTACTGGTGTACAGGGTATCCCAGAGACTGATAGGATTCAACTGAACAGTATACATACCTGTTTTGGAGGATCGCTGCAATGAAGAGCAAGTATGATTTCCTGATCGTGGGATCAGGCTTATACGGGGCTGTTTTCGCGCATGAACTGAAGAAAGCAGGGAAAACATGCCTTATTATCGAAAAACGCAGCCATATCGCTGGAAATGTCTGCACTGAAGAAGTAGAAGGGATCCATGTCCATAAATACGGCGCCCACATTTTCCATACCGGCAACAGGGAAGTATGGCAATATGTAAACCAGTTTGCCGTGTTCAACAATTATGTCCACAGTCCTGTTGCGAATTACAAGGGCGAAATTTACAATCTGCCTTTTAATATGAATACGTTCAACAGGATGTGGCGAGTCGTGACCCCGGAAGAAGCGAGAAAAAAGATCGAACAGCAGATAAGCTCCGACTTTACCGAACACCCCGGGAACCTTGAAGAACAGGCCATAAACCTTGTCGGGCGGGATATATACGAGAAACTTGTCCGCGGGTACACTGAGAAGCAATGGGGCAGTCCGTGCAGCGAACTGCCGGCATTCATAATCCGCAGGTTGCCGGTGAGATTCACTTACGACAATAATTACTTCAACGATGCTTACCAGGGGATACCGGAAGGCGGGTACACCGCCATGGTAGAAAGGATGATCGAAGGGATCGAGGTCAGGCTCAACACTGATTACCTTGCGGAAAAAAGCAAGTGGGACAGTATTGCGGACAGGGTAGTTTATACAGGTCCTATAGACGCTTATTACAGTTACCGGTTCGGAGCCCTTGAATACAGGAGCCTGCGGTTTGAAACAGAAATACTGGACATGCAGAACTACCAGGGCTGTGCAGTGGTGAATTACACTGACAGCGAAACTCCGTACACGCGCATTATCGAGCATAAACATTTTGAACACGGAACACAGCCCAAAACGGTCATCACCCGGGAATACAGCCTGGAGTGGAAACCGGGCGCTGAGCCCTATTATCCGGTCAACGATGAAAAGAATAATGCTTTGTATGATAAATACAGGGCACTGGCCGAAAACCAGCAAAATGTCATCTTCGGCGGACGTTTGGGAGAGTACAGGTACTACGATATGGACAAAACCGTGGAAGCCGCTCTCAAGAAGGTGAGAGAGGTCCTTGGGAATATATAGCAGGTTTTTTCTTCAACGCCTCTGTTGACGTATCCATGTCGGCCGCTGACAACGGGCAGCCAGTCCCGGCGTTTCTTGCGTCAGAAGCAATAAAGCGCTGTCTGTGATGCATGGGTAGAGATTAC
>Ga0134099_1002241_pt1 | contig 16320 bp, 13 predicted proteins | sample 10_taG_2_FD_105482 | JGI IMG/M metagenome (GOLD analysis project Ga0134099, IMG submission 105482) | Switchgrass degrading microbial communities from high solid loading bioreactors in New Hampshire, USA - 10_41_5_180_A2 metaG | ecosystem: Engineered > Bioreactor > Semi-continuous > Anaerobic >...
CCATGGCGGAAAAGCGGAAAGCCTTCCCTGAAGCGCAGAGGGACAAGGAGCTTCGGGAAATCAGAAAGGATGCGGAAAGGGAATACATCCAGGACATTTTGCTGAAGTACAACTACAATATGACAAAGGCGGCCGAAATTCTGGGCATCACCCGGAGGCAGCTCTTCAACAAAATAGCGGAGTACAAGATAGGGAAAAGGAAACATTGACGCATTGATGCAACCTTTGAACAAGTTTGCCGCAATTATAAACGTAATACTAAATTTTATTGACTGAATTCGTCGATATATTGAAAAATTTGCCACGCGTGGGGCATCGTCCTGATAGCGGGGCTCGTGTTTTTTATGCCTGCAATTATTGCATTATTGCGACGTTTACATTGGAAAGCTGTTATTACCGCCGCAAATGTCGCTTCCGTTTTTGTCATGTTTATCTACCTCCCCTTGGCGGTTGTCATATGGCTGATACTCATGATAATGGCATTTGTCGGCAACAGAAGAATTGGATGAAGGAGTGTGAAATGCGATGGATATGGAAGGTTAAATCGGTGTTCTCTTTATCACGGTCCTTTTTTTGTTGCTTGTTTTCTTTATTACGCGCTGGTTCTGGTGCTGGTACTTTAAAATCAACGCCCGGTATGACGCAGCAAGAGAAACGAATGCGCTGCTTATGGAAATACGGGATTTGCTGAAGCAAAACGGTCAATCCATCGAAGTGCGGACAAGAAAAGAAAGTGCTTCATGCTCGGAATGCGGGGAATTCCTTCCTGACGAAGCCGCATTTTGCGGGAATTGCGGCGCCGCTGTCGTTAAGCAATAGCCGGGGTACGGGAAGGAGGACACATGAATTTTTGCATAAAGTGCGGGACCGAATTGCATGGCGCGCCGGTCTGTCCCAATTGCGGCGCAGTTTACAATGAAACGAAAAAAGCGGGAGCGGCGGCAATTCCGCCGGCCGCGCAGAAAAACGGACTAAAAGCCTTTATACATAAATGCGGGCTTGTCGACCGTGCGTTCCTTATAAAATATGCAGCGGCGATTTTAGGGGTAATGATTTCGCCTTACTTGTCGCTTGTGGTGTTATATGATGTCGATTATTCATTTTTTGAATTCTGGTCATTCAACATACATTCCGTTACTGTCTGGCTGCAGCTTATCGCGATTGTTTGCGCCTGGATCATGTATGCGGCCAAGCCTGAAAAAATGGAAGTGCCCGTGTTTGGGGCGGTATGCTTGGGTGCATTGAAGGTTCTCGATAATCTATTCGGCCTTTTTTCGACGCTGCTTTCCCCCTATGTGGAATTATCCGGATTATTCTATGAACTGCTTCTATGGGAAGTACCATTCCTATTATTGGCGGGCATTCCGATTTATTTCATAAACAAAATAAAATCGGATGCCCGTTGAAACGAAAGGGTTTCGGGCTGTCAAGAAAATACGCCGCCGGAGTCGAACCATCTGTCTCCGGCGGCGATAATTTTTTAATGTGTTGATTTCTGTTGAAAAATGTAGACGTTTAGTGTAAAATACTTTATCGCTTATTTAGAAATCTGGGGTTTAACCAAGGAACATTCTTTACATACTCTAAGTAAGAACGTATACTGATTACCATAGACAAGCAGGATACCACTTTTTTATTGACAAAGCACGACAAGGTCTGCGACTCACAAAGGATAACAATGCTGATAGAAAAGAAAATAAAATCAATCATTATCATTTCACTTTTACTGATAGAAGTTTTTGTCTGGACGGTTACTCCGGGAGCGCCCTGGACTTTGGGCATCATCGGCGGTCCGGACGGCCCCACCGCCATCATTGGCGGCGCCGACGGCCCCACTTCCATCATCCTCCTCGGTCCCGGCGGCTCTAAAGTCATCATCGGCAGCAATGACGAGCCCATACAGGATAACGGCGGGAAGGGAAATCCGCTCGGCGAAGCGCCGGGGCAGGGTCCGAAAGAGCAGCCCGACGGAAAAACCGAAGAGCCGCCCGGAAAAAAAGGTTTTGAAGACTATCCCCCGGCAGGCGACGAAGCCAGGGAACGGGCACTGCTTGAAGCAGAAGAAAAAGGCCTGCTGATCCTTGTTAATAAAGTAAATCCCGTTGACCGGAATTATAGACCGGATGATCTTGTGGAAATCCAATATTATGCTCCCGGCCGCTCCGAAGAGACGCGGTACATGAGGGCGGAAGCAGCGGAGGCTTTTCACAGGCTTGTGGAAGCTGCGGCCGCCGAAGGATACGAGATCAGGATGACCACCGCCTACCGCTCCTATGACTTTCAGAAGATCCTCTTTGACAACTATGCGGCCAGAGAGGGAGAAGAGCGGGCCAATACCTACAGCGCAAGGCCGGGACAGAGCGAACACCAGACCGGTCTTGCCGCCGACGTTTCCTCGCCTGTCGTCGACTGGCAGCTGTCCAACGCCTACGGCGAAACGGAAGAGGGGAAATGGCTGGCGGCCAATGCGCATCGTTTCGGGTTCATTATCAGATTCCCAAAGGGAAAGGAAGACATCACAGGTTACCAGTACGAGCCGTGGCACATACGATACGTGGGACTGACAGCCGCGAAGGAAATTTACGAATACAACCTGACGCTGGAGGAGTTCCTGCTGTTCAACGGAATTGAATGAGTTTTGTAGATAGATAAAGGAGGAAGCGAGAAACAATGGCGTTTTATTACGAAGAACCTTCCCGCACCTTCAGCGAATATCTCCTGGTGCCGGGATATTCGTCGAAGGAATGCGTACCGGAAAATGTAGATTTAAGAACCCCGGTGGTAAAGTTTAAAAAGGGTGAAAAATCGGAAATCATTCTGAATATTCCGCTGGTGTCGGCGATCATGCAATCGGTGTCCGACGATAAGCTGGCCATCGCGCTGGCAAAGGAAGGCGGACTTTCATTTATTTATTGCTCACAGCCCGTTGAAAGCCAGGCGGCGATGGTGAAGCGGGTGAAAAGCTACAAGGCGGGCTTTGTCAGAAGCGATTCCAACGTCAGGCCCGACCAGACCCTGAAGGATATACTGGAACTGAAGGAGAAAACCGGACACTCGACGGTGGCGGTAACGGACGACGGCACGGCCGCCGGGAAGATCCTGGGGATCGTCACAAGCAGGGACTATCGCGTCAGCCGGATGTCGCTGGATACTAAAGTCAAGGATTTCATGACACCGTTTTCCTCCCTTGTATATGCCAAGGAAGGCATCACACTGTCGGAAGCCAACGATATGCTCTGGGAACACAAGCTCAACGCGCTTCCCATCATCGATGACAATCAGAGGCTGGTCTACTTCGTTTTCCGGAAGGACTACGATACCCATAAAGCAAACCCCAACGAGCTTTTGGACGCTAAAAAACGGTATATGGTGGGAGCGGGCGTAAATACCAGAGATTATAAGGAAAGAATCCCCGCCCTGGTAGAGGCGGGCGCCGACGTGCTCTGCATCGATTCCTCCGAGGGATTTACCGAATGGCAGAGGGAAACGCTTCAGTTTGTAAGGGAAAATTACGGCGATAGCGTCAAGATCGGAGCCGGCAACGTCGTCGATAGGGAAGGCTTCCTGTTTCTTGCGGAGGCCGGAGCCGACTTCGTCAAGGTAGGAATCGGCGGCGGATCGATTTGCATCACCAGGGAGCAGAAGGGCATTGGCCGGGGCCAGGCGACGGCGGTCATCGAAGTTGCGGAAGCCAGGAACGAGTATTTTGAGAAGACCGGTATTTACGTTCCGATCTGTTCCGATGGCGGGATCGTTTACGATTACCATATGACGCTGGCCCTCGCCATGGGCGCGGACTTCATTATGCTGGGGAGGTACTTCGCACGGTTTGACGAGAGCCCCACGAGCAAGCTGAACATAAATGGGACTTATGTAAAGGAATACTGGGGAGAAGGATCCAACAGGGCAAGAAACTGGCAGCGTTATGATATGGGCGGAGAAACCAGCCTTGCCTTTGAGGAAGGCGTGGACTCCTACGTGCCCTATGCCGGCTCCCTGAAGGACAACGTCAGGCTTTCCCTCAACAAGGTGAAAGCCGCGATGTGCAACTGCGGCGTGATGAGCATTCCGGAGCTTCAAAAAAACGCCAGGATCACCCTGGTCTCCGCCACCAGCATCGTGGAGGGCGGGGCTCACGACGTGATTTTAAAAGAAACCAACACAACCCAGGTGAGGTAACAAAATATGTCAACAGAATTTAAAGGCATTTATGTGGTCGACTTCGGTGGCCAGTACAACCAGTTGATCGCCCGCAGAGTCAGGGAAGCCAACGTTTACTCCGAAATCATTCCCTATTCGAAGTGCATGGACAGAGTAAGGCAAAGCAGGCCTATGGGAATCATCTTTACCGGGGGCCCTGCCAGCGTTTACGAGGAAGGGGCCCCGACGCTTCCGAAGGAACTCTTTGAAATGGGGATCCCGATCCTGGGCATCTGTTATGGCGCCCAGCTCATGGCTCATGTGCTCGGCGGCGAAGTGGTGAGCCCGGATTATAAGGAATACGGCAAGGTAAAGATCATGCAGGGCAGCGGCCCCGATGCCCGTATCGGAAATGGCGGCTGCAGCAGCCTGCTTTTCAAGAATATCGCAGATGACAACATCTGCTGGATGAGCCATACGGACTACATCAAGCGGGTTCCGGACGGCTTTGTGGTATCCTCTTTCACGGACAACTGTCCCACGGCTTCCATGGAGCATGCGGAGAAAAAGCTGTATGCGGTTCAGTTCCATCCGGAAGTTCATCACACCCCCTTCGGCCAGGAGCTCCTGAAGAACTTCCTGTACGAGGTTTGCGGCTGTGAACCCACCTGGACCATGGCTAATTTCGCCAAAACAAAAATCGAAGAGATCAAGCAGATCGTCGGCGACAAGAAGGTCCTCTGCGCCCTTTCCGGCGGCGTGGATTCCTCCGTCGCCGCCGTTTTGACCCACAAGGCCATCGGCGACAACCTGACCTGCATCTTTGTGGACCACGGCCTGCTTCGCAAGAACGAAGGCGACCAGGTCATGGAGGTTTACGGCAAGCAGTTCAATATGAAAATAAAGAGGGTCAATGCCCAGGAACGCTTCCTCGGCAGGCTGGCCGGCGTTACCGACCCCGAAACCAAAAGAAAGATCATCGGCGAGGAATTCATCCGTACCTTTGAAGAGGAAGCCAAAAAGCTCTATGAAGAGGAAGGCAGCATCGACTTCCTGCTTCAGGGCACCATCTATCCCGACGTGGTGGAAAGCGGCACGGGGGAAGCGGCCGTCATCAAGAGCCATCACAACGTGGGCGGCCTGCCCGAGGATATGAAGCTGGAGCTTTTAGAGCCCCTGCGGCTGCTCTTCAAGGATGAGGTAAGAAAGGTCGGAGAGGAGATCGGCATTCCGCCCGAACTCGTCTGGCGCCAGCCCTTCCCGGGCCCGGGACTTGCCATCCGCTGCCTCGGAGAAGTCACGGAGGAAAAGCTTCACATCATCCGCGAATCCGACTGGATCCTCCGGGAAGAGATCCGCCTTGCGGGTCTGGACCGGGAGATCTGGCAGTACTTCACCGTGCTGCCCAACATCCGCAGCGTCGGCGTCATGGGCGACTACCGCACCTACGACTACACCGTGGGAATCCGCGCCGTAACCAGCGTGGACGGCATGACCAGCGACTGGGCCAGAATCCCCTACGACGTGCTGGAAAGGATCAGCAATCGAATTGTCAACGAGGTCAAAGGAGTAAACCGGATCGTTTACGACATCACCTCAAAGCCCCCGTCAACGATTGAGTGGGAATAAGCCGGAAGGCCGACCCGGATCAAGGGTTGCAGAATAGCAAAAAATACCATAAAATGAGTGCTAAATGGGGAACCATTTAGCACTTTTCATAATTAGAAGGATTTGGGATTTTGAGAGGGACTATGAAAACGAATAGTAAAAAGAATTTTTCAGAGTACTTGTTTTACTTTTTCTTAGCGCTTTATTTTATGATAAAACGCATTAAAGAACAGGAGAAATATGGTAATATAAATTTATGGGCCGGCAAAATCATCATGTCCGCAGGCACATGATGCAAGCTGAAAAGCGAATCAATACCAATCTCTTACGGAGGGAAATGCTATGGAAAAAATGCGATTGGGCCGTACGAACATGATGGTAAGCAAAAGCGGCTTCGGAGCCCTGCCTGTTCAGAGGGCAAGCCGTGAGGATGCAATACGCATTTTGAGAAAGGCATATGATAACGGAATTAACTTCTATGATACGGCAAGGGCTTATACCGACAGCGAAGAAAAGATCGGGGAAGCGCTGGGAGACGTCCGGAAGGAGATTTTTATTGCGACCAAGACTTGATAAAAGCTGCCATCGAACGGGACAGAGCCGAGCTTACGGGCAATTTCTGCCGCGGCTGCGGCTACTGTATGCCCTGTCCGGCTGGCATCCCGTTGAATTTCGCCACAAGAATGGTGGACGTATTGAACCGCCTGCCTGCTGAAGGCTATCTTACCGATGAATGGAACGAAAAGATGAGCCGGATTGAGAATTGCACCGAGTGCGGGCAATGCAAGCCGAAATGTCCGTATAACCTTGAGATTCCCGAATTAGTAAAAAAGAATCTGGTCGGATACAGGAAAATCTATGAAGAACGCTGCAACAGCCGTTAAACCGGATGCTACGGCATTGCGCATGAATGCCGCGCAGACAACGCGCATATAAAAAATAAAAAAGAGAGGATTAAACAGGGAATTGAAAATCGTATGTATCGGGGACAGCCTGACCGAAGGCTACGGCGTCGGAAGGGCGGATAACTGGGTGGCGCTGCTCAATGGAAGGAATGAATACGAGTTTGTCAACAAAGGGATCAGCGGCGACACCACAGGCGGAATGCTCGCAAGGTTTCAGAGGGATGTGGTCGATGAAAAGCCAAAGCATGTGATCATCATGGGGGGAGCCAATGATTTTATCATGGGAGACAGCCCCGGGTCGGTGCGGGCAAATATCATGGCCATGGTGCATCAGGCGTACCATCACCGGATTATTCCGATCCTCGGCACGGGGCTCAAAGCCGACGCCGAAAGCTTCAGAAAGGACTGGGCGGAAATTACGGACGTCAAGCAGCTGATTGAGAGAACTGCTGGTTTAAGGGATTGGATCCTTGAGTTTTGCGGCACCTTTTCCACGAAATATATTGATTTCTACGCCGAGTTTGAGAAAAGGACCGCCGGCAATTACGGCGGCTATCTTTTCGACGGGCTGCACCCAACGAGAGAAGGACACCGGATCATGGCCGAAATCGCATACGAGAGCTTATTCCGATGAAAAGCGGATGTTCATCGCAACCGTTATATCGATTGCGGCCTATGCGGCGATTCGCTGAAAAAATAAATTGGCGCTCCATTTTATCGTTGTATTTTTTGTTAAGAATAGGTATGATTACGTAAACGGGATGACGAAAATAGTCGGCTGACAGCCCAATGTGTCGACCCCGGTGCGCTCCGAGGAACGCGCGGACAGCGTGTGTTCTGTGCGCCTTTCGGCGCGCCCTGAAGGATTTTGAAGATTTGAAGGGGATATGGATATGGTAACGATTGACGAAGCGGAAAAAATTCTGGATGAAGTCGTTGCGGGGCTGCCCGAGAAGATCTTCGATGAGCTCAACGGAGGCATTGTCCTTCTTCCCGACGCGGTGCTGGACCCGCAGAGCAAAACAGACGACGATCTCTATATCCTTGGGGAATATCACAGCGGCGGCGGACTCGGAAGGTATATTTCCATTTACTACGGGTCCTTTGAACGCTTATTCGGAGACATGTCAAGGGAAAAGTTCAAAAAAGAGCTTGAAATCACGCTGAAGCACGAGCTTATGCATCATCTCGAGTCGCTGGCCGGAGAACGGGAGCTTGAAAAGGAAGACGAATGGTTCATGGAAAGATATCTTTCCGGCGGGGGCTTGAACGTCAGGCGGAGGAAACTCAGGAAAAAGCAGTATAATAATGACGGCTCAGGCCGGTAAAAGACAGGAGGACCTTTGAATATGGAACAAAAACAATATGTATGCGCGAAATGCGGAAATACGGCGTACAAGGCGGATCAATTCCAGGCTACGGGCGGAAATTTTGCCAAGATCTTTGATATCCAGAACAAGAAATTCGCGACGATAAGCTGTACAAGGTGCGGCTATACCGAGCTTTACAGCATGAACACTTCGACCGGATGGAATGTGCTGGATTTCCTGATTGGATCCTGACCCATCCGCCCCTGCGGCGTCTGACTATATCCTGGCGCCAGGCGGACGGTTACGAAAAAATTGTTATAATAAACCTGTGCAATGAATCGATGAGGATATCAGGGTTTGAAAAAGCGCTGCATTTTCCATAATTAATGCGGCGCTTTTTATACTTTTTTATCCGACCCGTTTCATATAATTCGCATGCTGTTACACATATTTAACTTGACAAATTCTTTGCGCAAGTTATACTGGATATAATTATAACTTACGCAATATATAACAACATATAACAAAAATTTAACAAGCAAGGAGGCCAAAGTGTCAATACGAAAAAGACTTGGGATCGACTTTGGAAACATCGATCCGATCACGACTCGTGAAGACAGAATTCAGTATATCAATTTCAAACTGGCTTCGCTTGGATTGCCGATTTACAGGTGCGATGACGCCGAAAGCGAAACGGGCGCCTATTTCATCGATCTGCTTGATGATATCATAAAGGACTACAAAGAGAAAAGGAGAATGGTCGATCTGAACGAGGTCGGCATTTACAGGCGAATCAACGAATTCTTCAGGGATTATTTCGGTGAAAATCCGCCGAAATGCGTAACGAATTCCCTGATCCTTGACCATTACGGACTTGCCAGAGAGATGTCGCTGCCGCCCGATTCCAACACCTTCAAAAACGAATACGTCGAAAGCTACCGCATCAAACAGGGTGTGCTGCATAACCCGAGAAACGACAGGCGCACCACCCAGGGCTCCTTCCATATCGTTGAAGGCGGCCTCGCGATTCCGTATGATAAAAAGGCCGTGCCGAAGGAGGTTTTCCGGAACATGTACGAAGCCGCGGTGAATCCCCCGGAGGAGCTGATGCTGCTCCCGTTTACCGCCGGCCAGGAGGACGCGGCCAAGACCTTTGTATCCCTGTTGGTTAAGCCGATCGTGTCGCCGAAGGTTCCGGGCGTTCTGGAAGAAAAACGGATGGAGATCCTGTTCGTGGCTCCCGGGAGCCTGGTATCAAACCTCGACTTCGTTGAGTCCGTATTCGGCAATTCGGGGGACCCGAGTTTTCACAACCATGATTCCGGACTTGACGTTGACCGCTGGTCCGGCCAGACGGGATATATCCTGCTTGCTCCCCATCTCACGAAGCTCAGGAAAAAGGACCTGGGGCTGCCCCATTACGACGAGGCCACGGAGCGGCAGCGGCGCGACGGGATGTGCTGGCGCGACGAAAACGAACTGTACAACGAAGGCGAGGCCTTCAAGATTACCTGCCGCGGCCGAAGCGGAGTGGCGGTGACCCTGATCGCCGATAATTACTACGGCTATTCCAAGAAGGAAATCAAGACGCAGATCAGCTTTGCCGCGAACCTTTTCGGCAACGTGGAGGAGGAACACGCCGGTGGCGCCGTTGTCTACCCGCAGCGGAACCTGGGCGTCCATTACAATGCCAGCGAGGACGCCAGCCTGGACGGCTACTGCTTCGATGAGGTGGTCGAAAAATACGGCGCTATCATGGACCTGAAGGAAGATCATTACGGCGTCGACAAGCAGTATAAGCAGATTTTTTATCTGCCGGAGAATATAAGAATCGACTTATATAAAAACGAAATATCGTGGATGTACCAGGACAGCATCCGAAAGCTGAAACTGCTGCCGGATTATCACTACGTGCTGCCCAACGGGGAAAGAATCCATTTGGAAAAGCATCCGGAAGCGCCCATGTGGAAAATGGTCCTGACGGAAGCCAAAGGAGTCTTCTGCCACAAGCCCTGTACGGTTTCCGGCGGAGGGAAGTCCGAAATTTCCAAGTCCATCAGCAATTCCATCATTTACGGCACGTACTATGTAAATGACCTGGAGCGTGACCTGGACTATGTGGAACGGATCCTGAACTACGATTACAGGCGTCGCTGGAAAGACGATCCCAACAGGACCCGGCCGGCCAGGCCGATCCTTTCCATCGACCGGACCCTGGGATCGGTGATCAAGCTCCTGACCCCGTCCCCGTTGTATACCGATGAATACAACGCGTTTGTGGAAGCGATTCCGAACCATGTAAAAGCCCTTGTCTTCATGGTAAAACGGTTTTACCGGCAGTCCTGGGGCGACGACTGGAGAAAGCATTTCACCGTGGACATCATCAACGGCAAGCCCGGAAACGAATTGAAATTTGACAACAGGAAAATCCGGCCGAGTTATGTGCGGGTGGGATTCCGGGACGACGCATGGAGGATTTTCAAGCTGCGCATGGACTTCATGCCCAGCGAAAAGATCCAGATGGAGGACGACATCACGGCGTCGGTATTGATCCCCGCGCACCGGCTGAAGCACTTAAGACCCGAGTATCATAACAGCAGCTTAAAATTCACCGCAAACTGCGAATACCGTTTTTTCCAGCGGCCGGACGACGCGATCCACAAGGGGTACGACCGGCAGGCGGAAAAGGATCTGTCAAGCGGCAATCTCTTTGCGACCAACTTCCAGCCTCTCACAAAGGCGGATGTGGAGGAGATCAAAAACGACGTCATGGGCTATGTGGCGTATACGGATCCCGTCAGGGCGCACATCGAGGAATTTTTAAGCCCCGACTGCAAGGACGAATTCTGCGTGGTCTCCTCGGAACCCAGGATCGTGAACGGGGAAAGGAGCAAAAATCCCAGGTACCTGGAGCATCGTCTCGATTTTATGGATCCGATTAAAATGCATCTTGCGGAAATCAGCGAGCGTTTTTCGAGGCGGATCCCGCTTGGCCAGCCGGTTCTCATGCCCGTCAACTCCATACTGCCGGGCCGCAGGAACAACCCGCCGGGAACGGAGCATGGAGAGGACGGTCCGAAAAAGATACCGCCGCTGAGCGTCTATAACCCGATCCATTACCAGGAGCTGCCCGAGTTGTTCATGGATTTCATCAGCAGCCTTACCGGCAAATCTCCCTCCACGACGGGAGCTGGCTCGGAGGGCGCGCTGACGAAAGGCCCGTTCAATATGCTGCTTCCGGTCTATGACCTGAACAACGCGCTGCTGGCTTATATATTAGGCGACTATAACGCCTTTACGACGCCGGCGGGACATATCGGATCCCAAATCAGGGTTGACCACGACATTTCCATGCTGGTGCCGGAAATCTGGTGCCGCCTGAAAGAATCGGATCGGGATCCGGCCAAGTTGATCCGGGAAGGCTCCCTGGAAAAACTGGAGGATTTCGAGCATAACGGCGTGCTCATACCGGCGAGCCGCCTTGGCTGGCGCATAACCGACATCTTTTGCTACAAGTATCTGGGAAAGATTTTCGACGAACCCCAGACCATATTCAGCGAGGAGATCCTGAAGCCGGAAAAACAGGGACTGGACGATTTCGCGGAAGGCGTGCTCAACATCGCCAACGGGCATAGAAAGGCGGCGCTGAACTATTTCCGGGACGGCAGCGTGGAGAAAGCGATCCCGCCCATCAAAGCGCTGCTGCACATTATGGCATACGGGCATTACAACGGCCATACCCTGGATTCGCCGGAAGTGCGCGATCTCTTTAAAAAGGAGAACGTCCTGGCCAGCGACTGGTATGCCGAGCGGCTCAGGAACAAACAGAAAACCGACGCTGCGCGCCTTGAAAAAATCGTAGCCAATCTTGAGGCCTTTATTGCGGACCCTGTCAACGAATCGGTGATCAGCGAATTCAAATATGACGAGCGGCTGAAAAAGGCGAAGGAAACCCTGGCCTATGTTCAATCCGACGCGTATCTGGAAGAACTGAAGGGCACGATTGGCGCGTCCGACATCGATTAGCGGGAAAGCTTTTCAGCATATATCCGACAAAGATGAATCCGGCAGAGATGAATCCGGCAGAGATGAAATAATGACAAAATACCCCGGCACAGATGTTCCAAAAAACCGGGAACATCCGCCGGGGCGTTTTTTCTTTTTATTTCCGGTATCCCTGTTATTCCTGGATCCCCGGAATTTTCGGGAGGAGCGCCAGGGATTTCTCCAGGTCTTCGTTGGTGGGAATATAATCCGACATGGAGCCTTCCAGATAGGAAGCATATGCGGTCATGTCAAAATATCCGGTTCCGGTAAGCCCGAAGAGGATCGTCTTGGCTTCCCCTGATTCCTTGCACTTCAGTGCTTCGTCCATGGCGACGCGGATGGCGTGGGCCGATTCGGGAGCGGGCAGTATGGTTTCGGTCTTCGCGAAAAAGGTCGCGGCTTCAAATACTTTCGTTTGTTCCACCGCCACAGCTTCCATGTAACCGTCATGATAGAGCTTGGAAAGGATCGGGGACATCCCGTGATATCTCAGACCACCGGCGTGGTTTGCCGACGGTTTGAAATCGCAGCCCAGCGTGTACATCTTGGCCAGCGGAGTGATCCTTCCGACATCGCAGAAGTCATAGGCGTACCTGCCGCGGGTGAAGGACGGGCAGGAAGCCGGTTCCACCGCAATGATCCTCGGGTTTGCGTTGCCTGTGAGCTTATCCTGCATGAAGGGGGCGATCAGCCCGCCCAGGTTGGAGCCGCCGCCGGCGCTTCCCACGATGATGTCGGGGTACTCGTCGAGGATTTCCATGGCCTGTTTCGTTTCCAGACCGATGATGGACTGGTGCAGAAGGACCTGGGCCAGTACGGAGCCGAGGACGTATTTATGATTCGGCGTTGCCACCGCTTTCTCAACGGCTTCGGATATCGCGCAGCCGAGGCTTCCCGTCGAATTCGGATCCTTTTCCAGTATTTGACGGCCGACGTTGGTGGTGTTGCTGGGGCTTGCGATCACGGTGCTGCCGAAGGTTTCCATTACGGCTTTCCGGAACGGTTTCTGCTCATAGGAGACCTTGACCATATAGACGGTGAGCGGAATTCCAAAGTACGCGCAGGCTTCGGAAAGGGCGGTTCCCCATTGGCCCGCGCCGGTTTCCGTGGTAAGGCCGGCAAGACCCTGCTTTTTCGCGTAGTAAGCCTGGGCGATGGCGGAATTCAGCTTGTGGCTGCCGGAGGTGTTGTTGCCTTCAAACTTGAAATAGATCCTCGCCGGCGTATCCAGCGCCTTTTCCAGGTTGTAGGCGCGAATCAGCGGAGACGGACGATAGATCTTGTAGAACTCCTGCACCTCTTCCGGGATATCGATATAACGGGTTTCCGAATCAAGCTCCTGCTTCGCCAGCTCTTCGCAGAAGACCGGTAGCAGGTCTTCGAGCACGACGGGCTTCATGGTTCCCGGGTTCAAAATGGGATCGGGCTGTTCTTTCATATCGGCCCGCAGATTGTACCATTGCTTCGGCATCTGATCCTCAGTCAAATATAATCTGTGCGGTATTTTCTTGCTCAATTTGCTCATTTCTTTTTCTCCTTTCTCTGTTAACGTTCCGTATTGCTGTATTGCGCAAATCTCTTTGTTAATTTGCGCGATGGGCCAAATCTTATGATTTGACCTCTTTTCCTCAAATCCGTTGTCGGGCTTGATGCGGCTCTGCGGGAATAAAAAAAAGCTTTTGTCCGGAAATTCCGGGACAAAAGCCATGCTTCTGCGGTGCCACCCTGATTGGCGCAAAGCGCCCACTCGTTTCGCGTACTGACATACGCGCTCCATTGATAACGGGGGGAGATCCCGTCAGGCACTACTCCTGCTTGTTACCTGCGCAACTTGGCTTTTTTAATTCCGCATTGCATTGTTGCTGCCGTCCTGGCATATTCAAGCAGTTTCGTCCTGCCCTCATGAGTCCATTCAGCTTGGTTTCATTTGCCGCGCTCCCACCGCCGGCGGCTCTCTGTGAAATGAAGGTCCATGCCTACTATTCTCAATCAACGGTTTGACCCTTTGTTATGGTGTAGTATATGATGAAAACAGAACGGTGTCAAGATGAAATTGAAAGAAAAAGTCGAAAATCCCGCCCTTTTTCAAAAAATGTGTTATAATTATAATAATTCTTTTGATAATTTTAATAAAATCGTAAGAAACGAAAGGATAATTTGTTAAGAATGTTCTGGTATCCTCTTCAATGAAAAATGCAAAGAAAGGGGGTACCTATTTTATTGTATGGAGGAAGAGAGATGAACATTTTGATTTGCGACGATGACAGGGAGATCGTGGGAGCCATCGAGGTGTATCTGAAAAACGAGGGGTATGAGGTCTTTAAGGCTTATGACGGGATCGAAGCCCTTGATATCGTGCGCAGAGAGGATATTCATCTGATAATTATGGATATCATGATGCCCAGAATGGACGGGATGAGAGCGACCATGAAGATCCGGGAGGAAAAGAACATTCCCATCATCATGCTGTCGGCAAAGTCGGAGGATTACGATAAAATCACAGGGCTGAATGTGGGAGCGGACGATTATATCACAAAGCCCTTTAATCCGCTGGAACTCATCGCAAGGGTAAAATCGCAGCTGCGGCGTTACGTCAGCCTGGGCAGCATGGAAAAGAAAACCGGGGTTTTCAGATCAGGGGGATTAGTGGTGGATGACGAGGCAAAGACCGTTACGGTGGACGGTGAACAGGTGCCCGTCACACCCATAGAGTACGGAATACTTAAATTACTTACAGAAAATGCCGGCAAGGTGTTTTCCATGGACAAGATCTACGAAGCGGTGTGGAACGAACCGTCCTTCAATCCGGAAAACACGGTGGCCGTGCATGTCAGAAGGATTCGGGAAAAGATCGAGATCAATCCGAAAGAACCGAGATATTTAAAGGTGGTGTGGGGTATTGGATATAAAATCGAGAAGTATTAACGGTAATAAAGTTTTGAGGGCCGTCGTCTTTGTGCTTTGTGCGGCGCTCTTCCTCTGCGCCCTCGCAGGAGGAGCCTTTTTGCTGGAGGCGGCGGATTACAATGTCGGATATTACGGACACGTGGACGAGCTGCTGTTTTACGGCAACTATCAGGACAGCTCCGCTTTCCAGTACGACTTTGAGGAAAAGACGGACCGGATTCTGACGCTGCTAAATGAGTATCGAAGCGAGGAGCATATCAAAAGCGGGGCTACCGTCAGCCATGAACAACTGGAGGAGGCAATAAGGCATCTGTTCTATTCCGGCTCTTATGTCGTCGATTCCGGGGACGGTTATATGGAGGTTTCCATCGGGCGGGACAGCGCAGCCTCCGCATACGGCGACGATTACGACGCGCCGCTTATAAAAGAGCGCTTCAGAGAAGATTACGCGGAGGAAATAAATAAAGTCAGGGAACTTCTGATCCGGAAAGACCTGCGGACTTTCCAGAAGCTGCGGAAGGAATTGGACGAGACCCCCGGCTTTTCCTATTATGCTACCGACGGGGAAAACACGGTGACAAATTTGACCGCAAGCGGCGGAGCGTTAATCACCGCAGTCACCGCAGCCCAGTTTGAGAAGGCGCCCGCTTATCTGGTTTACGAAGCCAATAGCCTGAAAAAGGTGCCGGCGTCGGAAAGCCTCAACAACCGCGCCTTGAGATACGTCGACCAGGTGCTGGAAAACCGGCTGTATACGCAGTACAACGATGATCTGAAGGTCTATTTCTCCTTTGATGACAATTATCTTGCGGGACAGGAGAAAAGCTATACCGCCGCCAGAAACGAAGCCCTGAAATGGTTCGTTTCAACCGCCGTATGTGCGCTGCTTTCCCTGATTGCGCTGATCTGGCTCATTGCGACCACAGGCAGAAGGGATGAAGCGGGAAACTGGCAGCTCTATAAGGTCGACAAGCTGTTCACCGAGCTGCAGCTGCTGATCATAGGCATCCTGTTTTTCGGCGGCGGAGCGTCCTTCTGGATCCTTCTCTACGATACCATCCGGTTCGGCATATACTATGACGGCACGCTTTACGCTCGCGGAGGCATGGACAGCGTCTTTTCGGGATTGCTTGCCTTTGCGGTGGGAATGGCCGCAGCCTGTGCCGGCTTGTATTTCATCCTGTCCGTGGTGAGGAGCCTTAAGGCGGGAAGATTTTTAAGAAATTCGCTGATTTACATTATCGCGTCCTCTCTCTGGAACGGCATAAAATCCTTCTATTCAGGCGGGAGCGTTATGAAGAAGGTCGTGCTGCTGACGCTGGCCGTATGTTTCGTTTCCGCCACCGTCGTGCTTGCACCCGTTGCGGCCGTGCTGATCATCGTATTTGCTCCCAAGTGGGTCA
>Ga0134099_1002247_pt1 | contig 16278 bp, 16 predicted proteins | sample 10_taG_2_FD_105482 | JGI IMG/M metagenome (GOLD analysis project Ga0134099, IMG submission 105482) | Switchgrass degrading microbial communities from high solid loading bioreactors in New Hampshire, USA - 10_41_5_180_A2 metaG | ecosystem: Engineered > Bioreactor > Semi-continuous > Anaerobic >...
AAAACTTAGAGGAATTTATGATATAATAAACGAAGTTTCAGGTATTTATATTAGTTGAATATAGCAACATATATCAAGATTTGTACTTCCAATTGAGTTATCATCAGGTTGGATAGGAGGTGCGTCTCTAGCATATAGAGATGAGGTTTTTTATTCAGAGTCTGGTAAGAGTAAAGGAGGAGTACAATGAAAGACTGTATATTTTGTAAAATTGGACGACATGAAGCTCGATCCTGGATGATTGCTGAAACGGAACATGCGTATGCTATATTAGTTATTCACCCAATGAACAAATGGCATACCATGGTCATGCCCAAGGCTCATTATGAGAACATATTTGATATTCCGGTTGAAGTGCTTCATGAAGTTATGTCAACCTTGAAATATGTTGTGGACCTCTATCACCAGAAATTGGGCATCAATGCGGTGCAGATAATTTCAAGCAACGGGAAAGTCGCCCAGCAAGATGTTTTCCACTCTCATTGGCACATTGCACCGAGATATCCCAATGATGGTCAGGATATAAAATGGAAACTCTATCCTGAAATGGTCAGTGAATACCACGATATGTTAGCTCAGCTTGGTGTTGGGAAATTTATAGATGCACCAATCAGATGATTACTATAATATCAATTTAATGATAAAAAGCACGAATCGAGAATAAATGATGCTCGCCAAATTTTGTTTGATTATAACCGAGACTGTTCTTTTGAACCAGAGAAGGTACATGATGCTGAGTTAATATGAAGGTAGATATAGAGTCTCTTTTCCGGCGGAACCATATGATGAGAATAGAACAGAATGACGAGTATCTTAAAGCTGGTCATGGAGCGGTAAATGGAGGGTTAATATGAATATTGAGATACGAAAATTATCACCTGAACTTGCGGAAGATTATGTACATTTTTTTGATATAACGCCTCATTCTGAAAAACCAGATTCTGATGAATGCAAGTGTTATTGCGTATGGTGGTGTAATGACGACCAGGATGTTGATCATATCGATCATTTATTATCAAAAGAAAAAAGAAGAAATTATGCTGTCCAAAAATAAAAGAAAACAGAATACAGGGTTACCTTGCCTACCATGATGGCAAGGTTGCTGGATGGTGCAATGCCAATACGAAAGCTGATTGCCTCAAATGCTACTGTTGGCGGCGATTCATGAGTGCTGTACCTGCCGAGGAACTCGTATCAGGTATTCGCATGAAATCTATATTCTGTTTTTTAGTTGCGCCGGAGTTTAGAAGAAAAGGAATTACAAAGTTGTTATTAGAACACGTCTGTCAAGATGCGGCTGATGAAGGTTTTGATTTTATTGAGGCATATCCTCTGAAAGAATATATCAATGAAGCCAAAGATTTTATAGGACCTGTCAAATTGTTTAAGAAAAACGGCTTCACTATTCATGGTGAAACAGAAGATAAATTTGTTATGAGAAAGTCGTTAAATTGAATTAGTCCTTCATATGGTTTATATATGTCACATTCTCTCTTGGAACACAGGAATAGTAGATTTGGTTATTGATATGTTTCCTTGAATGTTTGCTTTCAAAAAACAGCCAAAACTGCATAGACGTGTTTCCACGTACAGATGGCTCCTAAAATGGCCTACAGACATCAATCCAAACGTCTCAAGCCGTGTGAAGTGTGTGGCGTGTATTTCAAGAGTAGGTAAATAAAAGAAAAGCCTGTAAATAAAGTTTTAGTGGAGGTATATCTCATGACAAGCATATTTTTCGTTCGACACGCTCAGCCAGATGCAAAATGGGAAGATGACAGGACAAGGCCTTTAACATATATTGGACTGGAAGACAGTAAAAAGGTTACTGCAACGCTTGAAAATTATAAAATAGACATTTTTTATTCAAGCCCATATAAAAGAAGTATAGATACCATACTGGACTGTGCCAATAAATTTAATATGATTATTTACACTGATGAAAGATTTAGAGAACGTAAACAAGGGATAAACAGCAGTATATTTTTGGAAAAGCGTTGGGAAGATTTCAATTTTTGCGAAGAGAACGGTGAAAACCTTGCGAGTGTCCAGCAAAGAAACATTGAAGCATTGAAGGAAATCTTAAATAAACATCCTAACAAAAACATCGTCATAGGTACACATGGTACCGCCTTAAGCACCATCTTACATTACTATGATCCGTCATTCGGGTGTGAAGGCTTTAAAAGGATTTTGCATAGCATGCCTTACATAATTAAATTGGATTTTGATGGGGACATATTAATAAAATCAACAGAGTTATTGAAGATTGATAGAGGTTATAAATAAAACAGTATGAGCTGCTTCAAGCTTTACTTTAGCGATAAAGGATCCATTTCAAGGGAACGGCAGACTGTGTAAAAACATTTAATGGAAATTCATCTTAAAATCTTATGAAATAGGGAATTAATGGGATTTCTTGATATTCAGCTTTTTTTCATAATTGCTGGTCCATCTATATATGCTGATTCATCTTCGAAATGCAAGTCATACGACCTGGAAAATATAAAATTTAAGGTAGTCCGTTTCAGGGACGTTCCAGAGTATGGGATGGTCCGGGGCTTGCTGTCGGGCTTCAATCTGCCTGAGGGATACGGAGGCATCCTTTGCAGCGCTTGCCAGCATTTTGCGGAATAAGTCATCGGTCATGAAATGGCTGCAACTGCAAGTTGCCAGATATCCGCCCCGGGGCAAAAGCTTCATGGCCTTCATGTTAATCTCTTTATACCCGCGGGCAGCAGCTTGCACCGTCTTGCGGGATTTGGTAAAGGCCGGCGGGTCTAGGATGATAAAGTCATAATCCCGGCATTTTTGTTCTGCCAGCTTTGTAAGCAGGTCAAACACGTCCTCGCACACAAAATCCATTTTTCCGTCCAGTCCGTTTCGTACGGCATTTTCTTTTGCCATGTCAATGGCTGACTGTGAGATATCCACACAGGTCACATGCTCTGCCCCGCCCAACGCTGCATTCAGGCCGAAGGAGCCGGTATGGGTAAAGCAGTCCAATACCCGCTTGCCCCTGGCAATCCGGGCCACAGCGGCACGGTTATATTTCTGATCCAGGAAAAAGCCGGTTTTCTGTCCGTTTTCCACATCTACCAGATATCTCACACCGTTTTCGCATATCTCGGTAACGGCAGATTCCGGCACAGGTATACCATCGGACCGGTACCAGCCCTTATACTCCTGCAACCCTTCCTTTATGCGAAGAGCAATGTCGTTACGCTCGTAAATGCCGGTAATAGTCTCGCCCATTTCGGTAAGCACGTCCCAAAGGGCACGGTAAACCGTGTCCTTGACAAGTTCCATGCCGAGGCAGGTAATTTGCACCGACAGAATACTACCGTAACGGTCCACTGTCAGCCCAGGCATCTGGTCAGCTTCACCGTGAATCAGGCGGCAGCAGGCAAAGTCTGCCCCGGGCATAACGGTTTTTCGGTAGTTGACAGCATACTCCACACGGCGGCGCCAAAAGCGGGTATCAAATACATCGTTGGCATTTCGAGAAATAAGCCGGACGGTAATCTTGCTGGCACTGTTATAGAAGCCCGTGCCCATAAAGGCATTTCCGGCAAATACATCCACCAGCCCGCCGTTTTGAGGCACGCCTTCTGCTTTGCGAATCTCTTCCCCGTAAATCCATGGATGCCCGTCTTTGATACTACGCTCCGCCTTGGGAGATATCATGATTTTTGAATACTGCCGTTGCTGTTTCACCTGAGTCACCTTTCGAAATAGTTTGTTTTATGCGCTGAATTGTACCACATTTCTTATTCTGGTGACAAGGGGCGTGACAAAAGGACGGGGGTAGTGACACAATGACAAAGGGACGGGGGTGTTGACACAAATATTTTAAAATTTAACGAAGGATTTTTGAGTGTACTTTGATTTTTCTACCAGTACTTGATGAGAGCAGTATTGGTTAAACTCTCAGTAAGAAAAATTGGAAGATTGCCAGATTAACAGGGACAAGCAGTTAGCAGATTAACAGTAATAAACAATTGAACAGTTGAGAGATGGGGAAAACAGAACATAGAACCGTCCAACGTTTTAGAAACTGGTCATTCTCCTTCTGTCCTTCTCAGTCTTATGAAACTGGTCGTTTTACATCTTCCGAAACTGGTCGTTTGATGTGCATTCGCGTTCAATTGAATTATAATGAAAAATAGTATAATATACAAAGCGAATGGATAGATAATTTTGTTGAGCAAAACATAGTTAGAACTTCTATTCCTGAATTTTGATATAAGTGGATTTTTATTTAAATGCAGATTTAGGAAACCTAAAGCTATCATCAGCATTCACAAAGAATAATGTTGAAAGTGGTTGATATTCGCAGTCATGAATAAAGAAGAGCTTAAAGAATTAATTATTGCTTCATTGAAAGAGCAAGGCTTTGTCGTTGTCGATAACCGGATAAAACTGCCTCCTGACACAGAAAAAAATAAAATAAGAGAATTGCACGAGATTTCTGTGCGTCATAAAAGGGATAATGCAAATATTAATCTGAAGAAAAAAGAGAGAAAGCTCATCCGCTATATTGCCGGTGGAAGTGAAATAGATCCGGGGAAAATAAAACCATGCCTGGTAAGTGTAACTTCAGGCTCAATGGAGGAATTGCTTTTCCGGTATGCCAGCTTGCACTGGAGCATACCGGTTTCTTCCGGTTACGGCAGAAGGCTCCGTTTTCTTGTAATGGATTCATACCATGAGAAACTAATTGGCTTAATAGGTCTGGGAGATCCGGTGTATAGCCTTAAGGCAAGAGATGCGTGGATTGGTTGGGAAAGTGAGCAAAAAAGGCAAAAACTAAGTTATGTGATGGATGCTTTCGTTTTAGGTGCCGTACCCCCCTATTCATATTTACTATGCGGCAAACTTGTTGCCATGTTGGCAGCCAGTAATGAGGTTCGTGAAGCTTTCAGAGAAAAATACGGAGGCAAGCAATCTTTAATTCAGAAAAAGTCTCATGATGGCCGTTTGGCTATGATTACGACTACTTCAGCTTTGGGAAGATCCTCAATATATAACCGGTTAAAGTATAATGACCGTCTTCTTTACCACAAAGTAGGTTTTACAAAAGGGTTTGGAGAGTTTCATTTTTCAAACGGGTTATACAATGAAATATATGAATACGTTAGCGAGAAGTGCAAACCTACGGCAAAACATCATTTATGGGGAAATGGCTTTCGCAACCGAAGGGAGATTATAGGGAAATGCCTAAAAGCTTTAGAGCTTTCAAGTGATTGGTTAAACCATGGTGTGCAAAGAGAGATATATGTTGTCCCTCTTGCTGAAAACACGAAAAATTTCTTGCAGGGATATGATAAAATGTTAATTGAATTGGACCAGTCAGTTGATGACTTATTTGCATTTTTTAGGGAAAGGTGGCTGCTGCCCAGGGCAGAAAAGGATAAACGTTATTTGAGCTTCAACCCTGAATCATATATTTTGTGGGATTTAGGCGGGTGAGTGCTATGGAAACAAATGCTATGGAAACAAACGCTATGGAAACAAACGCAATGGAAACAGATAAATGTTTATTTGCAGATCTACCGGCTGCGTTGGTTGAGGAAGTACTGGATAAGGCTTCGAATATTGGTGCCAATATGCTGAAAACATTTAAAGAGTTCAGGAAAAACCGACATAAGCAGCGTGAGGAACTTCTTGATAAAGGATTAATAATCCATGAATCTGACCTGGGTTATCCACCATTGCCAACTACCTGCGGAGTTGACGGTTCATATGCAATTGAGAGGATGCTGACAGCTGACTTTGTGGCAGCGGCTGCTGTAGCTGTTGAAGGACTGACGCCTCCTTCAGAAAAACGATGGTGGGAAAAGCCGAATCACTCTGTCTTCATAGAAATGGAAACACATCATCCAGATACGGCAACGGTACTGCGAGCCGTAATGCTGGGCAGAGAATTGCAGTTGGCGGTTAAAGCTCCACATGACATTATAATGCTGGACGGAACAATGACACTTCCTATTATATATTTCAACCAGGCTTTGAACAAGGCATCGGAAACTCTGGAACTCAAGTGCTCTCAGGAATTTTTGAACCACTCTTTGGAATATCTTGAATCATACCTTTCTATTCTGACCGGGACACGTTCGGACAAGCAATTTGTAGCCATGCCTAAGTATTCTACCCGGAGGGAAATCGGAAGACTTATGAACTGGGATATGAAGCAGGACGACAGAAGTTTGTTGACTAATCTTTTAAAATCCGGAGAATTAACAAAACCGGTGCCATTGGAAAGACCTGAACAACCATGGCATTTAAATACAAAGAGAATTCCAGGCGAAAGTGAGAGAGCTTCAGTCATCGAAGAGCAAATTGTTGATTCTTTATATCACGTCTATGTTTGCCATTATAAACCTCATAACTGGCTGCCGGCCATCCGTTTGGAATTTGCTGAAAGTGTGGCAAAAAATAAGTATCGTTTGGCAACATTGATTCAGGGGCTAAAACACCAATGTGCTGCCGCTTCAATGCTTGAACCTTATCCAATATATCTTGCGGACCGTACGGTTAAAGCGCTTGCAGCATCATTGCCGACTTTTCGTCAGGTTGCGACTCAATATATTTCTGAAAACTATGACGGAGATATTACGGATGTTTTCTTTTCCATGCATGGTTATCGAAGTGAAACGGGGGGATAAAAGTGTTGGAAGAAAATAAAAAAATTGAAATGCTTATCGGCCAAACTGAGAGATTGGGGTTTATTGGATCACCATCTTCAACATCGCAATTGGCTTTGGATGTTCTTGGAGCGGCTGCAGGAAGAAAACTGGTTGGAGAACTGGCGTTATTTGAATTTCCACAGGATAATCTTGCCCATTATGCAATCGGTCAGATAACGGAAGTTGAGCTGCGAAATATATGGCTTGAAGATCCGACCATGCGGAGTTTGATTCGTCAACGGGGAAGAGTAGACGCAGTGAGTGAACGTCAGGATACCCACATGGGTAAAATGGTGGTGAGTGCTGTTTTTCAAAAGATCAGGGATGGTATATATGAACCTAGTATATTGGGGACGGTTCCGTGTACGGGAACACCTATATATGTGGTGACAGATGAAGTGTTGGATGAAATTTTGCACCCATATAAAAGTCAAATATATTATTTGGGTCATGTTTACGGATCAAAGCCTAAACTTCCTTTATGGTTCAAGCATTTTGACAAAGGACCTGATGGTGCCGGAGAAGCTTATCATATAGGTGTATTCGGAAAAACAGGTTCCGGAAAGTCAGTGCTTGCCAAAATGGTACTTCTTGCTTATGCAAGGTATCCTAGAATGGCACTTCTGGTAATTGATCCTCAAGGTGAGTTTGCCAAAGATATACGGGGACAATCATCGGGAGAATTCCAGTTGCCGCTGGGCAAAATACTAGAGAAGCAGGGTAAGCAGCCGGTAGTTCTAACCGTAAGAAAGCTTGTTCTTGATACCTGGGAATTGTTTGAGCAAATATTGTATGAATCTCCATTTTTTGAAAGATTGAGCATTCCAAAAGGTGAAAATCGCGAAATCGCATGTAATGTGTTGGCTGAAAAGCTACAGAAGGCAAAGATAAAGCTTGGGGAACTTTATGCACAAAAGTCTTTCGAAAAAGCATGGTCTGTGTTGTCTGATGAAAAAGTACAAAAAGTGATTTACAAAAGTTCTGCTTCACGGGATCGTTTCATCTCAATGTTGGAAGAAGCAGATAAAAATGAGTTTTACAAAGAGTATTGGAGCCCTGTAGCGGAATTGTTCCGTGAAGACAGGAAAGGGGCAAAATCGGTTTACAGGGCTTTGGGATGGTTGCTACAATACGGTAAAGAAGAGGATTCAGAAAAGGCAAGGCCGATACTGGTTGTTGATTTATCAAAAGAACAGGCAAAAGGGATGTTCTGGAACGATAAAATACAATCACTGGTGATAAAGCGTTTGCTAGATGCTTTAAATGATACAGCGGAGCATTTTTACTTACAGGGACAGAATCTTAATACTCTGGTAATAATAGATGAGGCACATCGTTTAGCTCCCAGAGAATTGCCAAGAGATGACGATGCTGCCAGAGGGGTCCGCTCCGTACTTGTAGATGCAGCAAGAACTACAAGAAAATACGGGCTTGGTTGGCTTTTTATAAGCCAGACGTTATCAAGCCTGGATATAGAAATAATACAACAGATGCGCATATTTTTCTTTGGATTTGGACTGGGATTGGGCCAGGAGTTTATTGCGTTAAGGCAACTGGTAGGTTCGTCGGGCAATGCTTTGAACCTTTATCAACTGTTTAAAGACCCTCATTCTGCATTTGACGTATCAAGCAGACAGTATTCGTTCATGACTATAGGACCAGTAAGTCCGTTGTCATTTGCTGGGACACCCTTGTTTTTTAACGCTTTTAATACGGTTGAAGCTTTCCTTGAAGCTAATAATTTCAAAATAGACTAAGCATTATAATAACAAAAAATATATAGTTAAATATTATAAAAAATGAAAAAGAAATTCAGTCTTAAACTCCTGAAAAAGCGGTTTACGAGGTTTATACCGGGAAACGGGGTGACAGGAATGGATCAGAAAGAGCTAGAATCATATTTTCATTCATTGGACCGTTCGTTTTTTGTGGACAATGACATGAAAAAATACGCGGATCTGGACGAGCCATTGCCCATAGGCTTTGGGCAAACAATCTCTCAGCCCAGTCTTGTGTTGGAAATGACGCGGCTTCTGGCACCGGAAAAGGATAGCAAGGTTCTGGAGATTGGAACGGGTTCAGGATTTCAGACAGCCATTCTTGCAAAAATGTCAGCGGAAGTCTATACAGTGGAAAGAATTGCCGAATTGATGGAAAAGGCAAAGAAGAGGCTGGAAGCATTAAATTTTTCGAATATCCATTATAAAGTCGGAGACGGGAGCCTGGGATGGAAAGAATATGTTCCCTATGACAGGATAATGGTAACTGCAGCAGCAAGTGTTTTGCCTGACGAATTGGTCAACCAGTTGGCAACAGGCGGCAGGATGGTTATTCCAATCGGCCCGCCAAATTTGCAGGAACTTAAACTTATTACCAAGACAGATAACGGCGATATACACATCAGAACAGTGGAAATGGTCAGATTTGTGGAACTTAAAGGACAATATGGCTGGACAGTATGAACAATTTTTTGGTAGAACAGGGGACGGTTTTATCATGTCGCATCACATGTTGTATTCTCTCTTGAAACGCAGGGACTGTAGACTTAGTTAATGGTTTGTTTCTTTGAACGTTCGCTATTACATTCAACTTATATATTCGAGTAAAAGTGCCAAAATGCGTACAGGAAAGCATATCCATGCTATCCGCAATTCCCACTCCACTGTGAGTAGAGGGGGTTATTTATTATGAAAAAATTACACATTATATTATTATTGGTTTTAATTTTTGCAGTAATCGGTTTCTTTTTCCTTCAGGCCAATAGCTTTTCATTCGCACTTGTCAGAGCCGGTTTGAATCCGGGCGATGTTGAGACTATTGAACACAGCTATGACAGTGTCATGAAGGAGTTTAAAGTTATAAAAACCAGTTCAAAAAAGCATGAGATAGTACTTGCCCTGGTTGCTAAAGATTCTATTGGCTTCTGGAAGGTGAGAAATGCCAGAGAAGCGAGTCCTATCAGGCCAAATCTTGTAGGGATTGCATGGATGAGGAGTGCGGGAGCAAAGAGATTTACCCATACGGAGAATGCAATATTTGAAAATGAGTGGCATTATGCCTATTATGGAACAAATGCAGTTAAACTTATAGAGTTTCTTCCCGGGCAAATACCGGATAATGTTGCTGTGAATATACGCAAGGCAGGACGGAAATTCTGGATTCACTTAATATCATTTTCTGAACCGGATGTGATAAGCAATATAAATATAGAAGCTCTGCTGAAGGAAAACAAGTGTATTCCTGCTGAATAATGCTTTGCTGTCGAGCAAATCAAAGATTGGCTACAAGCATCAATTCCATCAACTCAAGCCATGTGTAGAGCTTGGTGTGGATTCCACTAATTTAAAATATGGTGCCTGGTAGTATTAAAACAGGCACACGGATCATTATGAGGTGTAGTAGTATGTCATTTTCAGAATTTATAAAAGCGTGTAATGATAGCAACAATATAAATATAACTCACGCTATTTGTTCAACAAAGGATCGAATCATTACTGAATATGTAGAGCCGCCGTATGAAATGAATTCGTTGAAATTGTTTTTTTCAATGACAAAATCAATAACATCTCTTGCGATAGGCATAGCCAGCGATTTGGGATTTCTTCATATTGACGATAAGGTCGCTAAGTTTTTCGATGATGAATTACCGTCGCATCCGCATGAAAACCTTAAAAAGATTACAATTAGGCATTTGCTCACAATGTCGAGCGGAATCCATGATAACACATATTCTGACTTATTTATTAAGCCAAACTGGGTATCTGCGTTTTTAGCGAAGGAATTCCCGCATGAACCCGGAACCTTTTACAGATATAGTATGCACGGATCACATATGCTATCTGCAATATGTTGCAACATATAAATTTTATTTTTCTGAAAATACAATTAAACTTGAGTTTTCAATCAACGTTAGTTTAACAATGAAAAATGAGGTTGTTAAAGGTGTATTGCACCAGGCTAATTAGCATAACATGTGATTGGCGAAATTCTTACTCTGAATATATTCTATCCCTTGTGTTGATGGTTTTGAAAGGAAATACAGGAGTGCAATTAAGAAGGAATTCAAAACAATAACAGCAGACAGATTGACAAACCATTAACAAATAAAATAAAATATAATTGCTGAGTTAAAAGAGAAGTCTCATGACGAAGCTGTACCAATAAATTGGTTCTGACGCCGAATACGAAGTTATGAGGCGAAAGGCAATGAAAATTTATGGTTGTAATATTTACACGTGAAATTTCTGCGCCTTTCGGGGCGCATTTTTATTTATCGGAGGTTTCATGAGTAAATGGAAACGAGAGTGGCCATTATCGGGATTATAGTTGAAAACAGGGACAAAAACAGAGATTCAATTGAAAAACTTAATAACATTTTACATGACTACGGAAATTACATTATCGGCAGAATGGGTTTGCCATACAGGGAAAAGGGTATCAGCATAATAAGCGTTGCTGTTGATGCTCCTCAGGACATAATCAGTGCACTTTCGGGAAAGCTGGGGAGGCTGCCTGGGGTCAGCACAAAAACACTGTATTCAAAAGTAACCGATAAGGCGAGAAATGAGGGAACCGATGAAGCAGTTAATTGATAAGCTTTATAAAACAAATAATCTTTCACCGGAAGAGTATAAAGAGTTGATTGATAGCCGCAATCCTGAGATTTCGGAATATCTTTTTGAAAAGGCAAGAGCCGTTCGGATAGAAAACTATGGGCATGATGTGTATATACGGGGGCTGATAGAGTTTACCAACTACTGTAAAAATGACTGCTATTATTGCGGTATCCGCAAAAGCAACCGTGAAGCTGAGAGGTATCGTCTGACAAAGGAGCAGATCCTCGAGTGCTGTTCCATAGGATATGATCTCGGTTTTCGCACTTTTGTGCTGCAAGGGGGCGAAGACGGGTATTTTACCGATGAAAGGATAATTGACATCATCCGGTCCATAAAATCAAACTATCCGGACTGTGCCGTTACGCTTTCCATAGGGGAAAGAAGCTATGAAAGCTACAAGGCGTTTTTTGATGCCGGCGCAGACCGTTATCTGCTGCGACATGAAACAGCAAATGCTGAACATTACGGAAAGTTACATCCTCAAGCGCTTTCGCTGGATAACAGAAAGCAGTGCTTGTATAACTTGAAAGAAATAGGCTATCAGGTAGGATGCGGATTTATGGTGGGCTCTCCTTTTCAAACCACCGAGTGCCTTGTTGAGGACTTGATGTTTATTAAACAGCTAAATCCCCACATGGTGGGCATCGGCCCATTTATACCTCATCACCAGACGCCCTTTGCTGATAAAAAAGCAGGAACACTTGAGCTGACATTGTTTTTGCTGGGCATTATCCGCTTGATGCTTCCGGACGTTTTGCTTCCTGCAACCACCGCCCTTGGGACGATTCACCCCAAAGGCAGGGAACTGGGCATTCTTGCCGGGGCAAATGTGGTTATGCCCAACCTTTCACCCAAAAGCGTAAGGAAAAAATACATGCTCTATGACAACAAGATCTGCACGGGGGATGAGGCTGCAGAATGCCTGAACTGCATGAAAAAACGCATGGAAAGTATCGGTTATCATGTAGTTGTCTCCCGGGGAGACCATAAGTCTGTGGTGGTTTCCCGTGGGGAACATAGATCTATTTGTTAAGGGAATATATTATAAATCCATTTGTTAAAGGAATATGTTATAAATCTGTTTGTTAAAGGATTATATTGCTGAAGGGGAAGATTTTTCTGACCCGAATAAGAAGGAGGCTTTATTATGTATGACCCAAAATCATCTAAAGCAGAAGAGTTTATCTCTCATGCAGAAGTTCTTGAAACCCTGAAATTTGCAGAAGAGAACAAAAATAACGCTCATCTGATTGATGAAATCATTGAAAAGGCAAAGCTCCGCAAGGGACTTACACACAGGGAGGCTTCGGTATTGCTTGCCTGTGAACTTCCCGATAAAAATGAAGAGATTTTTGCGCTTGCCAGGCAAATAAAAGATGATTTTTACGGCAACCGTGTAGTTTTGTTTGCGCCTTTGTACCTGTCCAACTATTGTATAAACGGCTGTGTTTACTGCCCATACCACAGGCAAAACAAACACATCACCAGAAAGAAAATGACACAGGAGGAAATTCGCCGGGAAGTAATCGCTCTTCAGGATATGGGCCATAAGCGCATTGCAATAGAATCCGGAGAGGACCCTGTAAACAATCCTATTGAGTATATTCTCGAGTCTATTGATACGATTTACAGCATCAAGCATAAAAACGGTTCAATCCGCCGTGTCAATGTGAATATTGCTGCAACCACAGTTGAAAATTATAAAAAGCTTAAGGAAGCGGGCATAGGAACTTATGTGCTCTTCCAGGAAACTTACCATAAGGAAAGCTATGAAAAACTGCACCCGACAGGTCCAAAGCATGATTATGCCTATCATACCGAAGCAATGGACAGAGCCATGCTTGGTGGCATAGATGATGTAGGCCTTGGCGTATTGTTCGGGCTAGAAAAGTATCGCTACGAGTTTGCGGCCTTGTTGATGCATGCAGAGCATCTTGAAGCGGTATTCGGTGTAGGTCCCCATACCATAAGCGTACCAAGGGTCCGTCCTGCCGATGACATTGACGTGAGGAAGTTTAAAAATGCATTAGATGATGACATATTCGCCAAAATTGTGGCTTGCATCCGGATTGCCGTGCCATATACGGGAATTATCGTATCCACAAGGGAAAAAAAGGCCACCAGGGAACGCCTGCTGAACCTTGGCGTATCCCAGATCAGCGGAGGTTCCAGAACAAGCGTGGGAGGATATTCCGAACCTGAGCCGGAAGATGAAAATTCCGCCCAGTTTGAGGTAAATGACACCAGGACCCTCGATGAAGTGGTTAAATGGCTGATGGAATTAGGCTTTATTCCCAGTTTTTGCACTGCCTGCTACAGGGAAGGCAGGACGGGAGACAGGTTTATGAGCCTTTGCAAGAGCAGGCAGATTCTTAACTGCTGTCATCCCAATGCCCTTATGACACTGAAGGAGTACCTGGAGGATTACGCTTCACCGGAAACAAAGGCGGTGGGCGAGACGCTTATCGAAAAGGAGATGGACAGGATTCCCAATGCAAAGGTCAAAAGGATAGTAGAGGAAAACCTTGTGAAAATCAGCAACGGAATGCGTGATTTCAGATTGTAACGGAACGAGTGATTCCAGATTTATAACAGAATGCATGAGTTCAGATTTTCATGAGTTTATGGAGGATATTATGGGACTTAATAATACACCGTCAGCAAACCGTATTCATATAGGCTTTTTCGGAAGGAGAAACTCAGGTAAATCCAGCCTTGCAAATGCAGTCACAGGGCAGGACCTTGCCGTTGTTTCCGATGTAAAAGGCACAACAACAGACCCTGTATATAAAGCCATGGAACTGCTGCCTCTTGGCCCCGTTGTGATCATAGATACTCCTGGAATTGATGATGAAGGGACTTTAGGTGAGCTCCGGGTAAGAAAAACCCGCCAGGTGCTTAACAAGACAGATGTTGCGGTGATGGTGATAGATGCTTTAATCGGAAAAACAAAGGAAGATGAAGAGTTAATCTCACTGTTTGAAAAAAAGAATATCAATTATATAGTAGCCTATAATAAAGCTGATTTAACAGTAGCTTATGATAAAGCTGATTTGACAGCTGACTGTAACAAGACTGATTTGGCAGCAGAGAAGGTGCCGAAATCGGGTAAAGAAATTAAGTACTTGTCAAAAACCGGTAACGAGATTTATGTCAGTGCCAAAACAGGGTATAATATTGAAACATTGAAGGAAAGAATCGCAGCTCTGGCCGTAACGGAAGAACCCAAAGTGAAAATAGTGGGTGACCTTATTGATCCATTGGATTTTGTTGTGCTAGTTACGCCAATAGACAAGGCTGCACCTAAAGGGCGATTGATACTGCCTCAGCAGCAGACCATCCGTGATATTCTGGATACCGGCGCCATCGCTATCGTAGTAAAAGAGACTGAATTCCGCGAAACCCTTGATAACCTGGGTAAAAAGCCAAAACTTGTCATTACGGACAGTCAGGTGTTTGAGAAGGTAGCGGCTGAAACGCCCATGGACATTTTTCTGACTTCTTTTTCCATACTTTTTGCAAGATACAAAGGCAACCTTGAAATAGCCGTAAAAGGCGTAAAAGCACTGGAATCTCTTCAGGACGGTGACACTGTACTCATTTCAGAAGGATGCACCCATCACCGCCAGTGTGACGACATAGGTACGGTAAAGCTGCCCCGCTGGATAAAGGAATATACCCATAAGGAGATAAATTTCAAGTTTACGTCAGGTACTGAATTCCCTGATGATCTGTCACAATACAAACTGATTGTTCACTGCGGTGGCTGCATGCTCAATGAGAGAGAGATGCAATACCGGTATAAATGTGCTGAGGATCAGCATGTGCCGATTACCAATTATGGTATCCTGATTTCGTACGTGAAGGGAATTTTGAAGAGAAGCATAGCCATATTCCCGGATATATTGGCGGAAATTGAGAAGTGATTCTATTCTTTTAAATAGAAGTAATACGGTTCTTTTAAAATATTGATTCCTTGCGAATATTGATAGAAGGCTCTATCGGCATAGGTTTTATTATTGTCTGAAATGCCCGAATTATCTTATTGTCCGAAATGACCAGAATTAATGGGCTTTTCGGGATTTATAGTCTTTATATCAAAGTAAAGCATTTTATAATTGTTTTATCAAATCAAAATATTAAGTTTAGAGGAGGTTGTTGGTATGCCACATGTAGAAATCAAATGTTTTCCTGGAAGGACAGATGAACAGAAGAAAAAATGTGCCGAAAAAATTGCAGAAGATATAACTGATATTCTTGGATGCGAGATATCAAGCGTTTCTGTTGTTATTAAGGATATTCCAAAAGAAGAATGGAAAGAAAAAGTTTGGGATGTGGATATTGTACCAAATGAAAAGTATATGTATAAAAAGCCAGGTTACACATGTGAATAAAGCATAAATGCAATAAAAGAGGAAGTGATGTTGAAAAAAGAAAATTAGCCGATTAAGATATCTTCTTTATGTATTTATACTGCTATTGCCGATGAAAAGAGAATTGACCATGGATTGTGTGTGGTAATTCTTTTTTCTGTAAATAAATTCGGTTTTATAGACATTAATTATGATCTCATTCAGTTAAGTCCCATTGCAACATATGCAGCGGTTCAGGGAGGATATTTGATAGAAAACGTTGAATAAAATTATAAATGATATTAACCCTGCTGAAGGAGGAATGTATGATTGAGTTTCCAACTATATCATACAAGTATACGTAATGAAGCGCAAACGTCTTGATCGTGATGTGTGGTGGGAATTTAATAAATCCAAAACTCCAAGATATTATCAAATGAGGATTGATACGGACGATTTTAATGGATTCGCTTGCCTGATCCAATTAATAGATGGAGAATATCATTATTGGGATTTCCCAAAATCGGGAAAGACAGCGGTAATCGGAAAAGGCATGACTTGGCTGCAGCTAATCCCGGATGGTAAAAAACATGTGATAACTGCCATGTATTTGCCTGATTA
>Ga0134099_1002254_pt1 | contig 16239 bp, 15 predicted proteins | sample 10_taG_2_FD_105482 | JGI IMG/M metagenome (GOLD analysis project Ga0134099, IMG submission 105482) | Switchgrass degrading microbial communities from high solid loading bioreactors in New Hampshire, USA - 10_41_5_180_A2 metaG | ecosystem: Engineered > Bioreactor > Semi-continuous > Anaerobic >...
CTGATTTCTCCGCCCGGCGCCGTATAACTTGCCCGTCCCAGTTCATTTCTGTAAAACATGCTGCATATGGGGGCGCGCCAGTCATAGACATAGATAGTTCCGTCGCCGCCCGTATCATAGACGTTGTGCAGCCCAATATAGAATTTTTCCGGTCCGCTTTCGCCGTCCTCTATAAAATCAAAGCGTCCAAAATACGGCGACGCAAGCAGCTTTTTATCGCGGTCAAGCAGTTTCGCCATCATATTTATCGCGTTCAATTGGCGCCGGTCTTCGGCAATACTCTGTGAAATATCGGCCGACAGACCGGAGCTGCGGTTCTCACTGACTAAAATACCCAGTTCCCGCCTTTCGCGGTGGAGAATACGTTTTCTTATATCAAGTGCTTCCCTGATATCATAAATTTCCCGCTTCAGAAAACTCAGCACAGACTCGAGATATCTTTTTTCATAGGCAAATTCCTTGCTATTTTCGTCCATTTTGACCTCCTGAATCAGGAAATTATATAGTTATATCCCCGACAGGTTGACGCTGCCGGGGTTACTTTTTCCTTATTTATTGTAATTGCGTAACTTCTATTATAATCCCAAGATATCAATTAAGTCAATAATCAACTAAGCATCGAATTTTAGCCGTTGAGTATGACAAGGGCGAGGTTGAGCACAGTGGCGAATAAAATCCAAAGGAGATACAGTATCATCAACACCCCCGCTGCTTTGTCGATTCTGAAAAACTTGACCGTCGTGATTGTGGCATAGACTAAAAGGATTATTATATCGACTAATGCCGCGGCCCGCAGGTTTAATGTGAAAAACAATGCGCTCCAGAGTATATTGAACGCCAGTTGGATACAATAATATAACAGTGCGTTTTTTACATTGGGCTGTTTTATCCCTTTTTTTAACACAAGGTAAAGCGCAACAGCTATAAGAATATACAAAACAGCCCAAACAGGCCCAAATACCCATGCCGGAGGCGCAAAAACCGGCTTCTTCAACGCTCCATATATTTCGCTCGCATTCATCGAGAAAAGAAACGCTGCCCCTCCGGTAACTAAAGACAATCCAAACGACAAAATGAGCTTCGGGATATTGCCTATCTCTTTTTTACCCTCCATAAAAGCCACCTTCCTTTAGCGAACACCGCAAGGCTTTTATAATATATGAAAAAAATATGGGGATAATGCAAAATAAACTGACATTGCATCAATTTGTCAGCATGGCCTGTCTCACTATTTCACTGTAAAGTTGTCCCATTTTTGTGTGCCGCTGAATATTATGTAATGAAGCGATAGTTTGAACCCAATTAGCAAAAATTTTGATTACAAATTTTTGTAAATTTATGATTTATATGATTATCACACGTGAATCGTGGCAAAATAAAAGTGTAAAAAGTCAACTGCCATTAATACCCGGCGGATGTTGAAGACACCGCCCTATTGCAGTTGGCTTTTACAACGACGAATCCCTAAACGGAGAGTGGAGAGTTTATGACTGTACACAGAGGAGACATTTATTATGCTGATTTAAGCCCTGTTGTTGGTTCTGAACAGGGCGGTGTGCGGCCAGTACTCATTGTTCAAAACGATATAGGGAACAAATACAGTCCGACAGTTATCGCTGCTGCGATTACAAGTCAGACTTCCAAAACTAAGCTGCCGACGCATATTAATATAAATGCAGATAAATGCGGACTGGCAAAAGACTCGGTCGTACTTTTGGAACAGATAAGAACTCTTGACAAAAGAAGACTAAAAGAGAGGATGGGCGCCCTTGACTCTACTTCTATGCAAAAAGTAGACATGGCGCTGTCAATCAGCTTTGGTCTTGGTACTTCCTGCGCCGACAGAAACGCGGGCAATACATAAAGCAGCGTTTCTGAATTTGGCGTTTTCTCAATGCCTGCCCCTTTTCCGGCAGGCACTTTTTTTATCCTTTATTGTTGTTTGTTTCTTATTATAATTGCACAGCATTTGGGGCAAACTATTATCGCGGCAAATCGTTTTTGCACCGCTATACCTTAACGTAAAGGAGTGTCCCTATGGCAAATATAACATCAAAAGAGCTGTCCGCCCTTGAGGACCAGCTTAACTACGAACAGATGCTCGTCAAAAAATACCGCACCTTTGCTAATGCCTGCAGCGACCCTCAGCTTCGCCAGAAATGCGAGCAGGTTGCGTCAAGGCACCAAGACCATTTTAACCGTTTGATGAGTCATCTTAGCTAAAGGGGGAACCATATAATGCAGTTTAGTACTAACATTCAAGGCTCAAATACAATGGGCGATCAGGAAATGATTAACGATTCCATAGCCTCACAGAAACTTATCTCTTACGCATACAACACTTACGCCAACGAATGTGCAACGCCAAACCTTCGCGATGAATTCATGAATATACTGAAAGACGAGCATCAGATTCAGGCCGAGCTTTTCAACGAGGCACAAAAACGCGGCTGGTATCAGGTAAAGCCCGCAGAAGAGCAGCAGATTCAGCAGGCTAAGCAGAAATATCAGAATATGCTCGGCTGATTTGGGCGGACATCAGTTCGCCCCCTACATAGAATATGCAAATTGACGCCGGTCATTTTCAAGATATATAATTGGAATCAAGCAGGCCCGCGTTTTGTCTGCAAAAACATTAAATTAAGCGCCCGTCAAGGAGCTTTGTATGAAACAAACCGTTATTGAGAAGGTTATAGCGTTTGCCGCAGCCGCGCTGATAACAGCAGCGGGGCTGACCTCCTGCGCCTCAAAGCCAACCCAATCCGGCAAGGCTGTATCTGTGAGCACACGCCCCTCGACCGCCACTACTACCCGTATTCCAGTGCTCATGTATCATTCAATACTCTATGAAAAGGGCAACATTCTCCGCATACCGAAAGAAAAATTTGAAACGCAGATGAAGTGGCTGTATGACAACGGTTATCATACCCTTTCCCTCGACGAGCTTTATGACGCGGTTTCCGGCAAAAGGCCGGTCCCTGAAAAATCGGTGGTTCTGACGTTTGATGACGGCTACGGCGACAATTATACAAATGCTTTCCCCATACTCAAAAAGTACCATTTCAAGGCTACAGTGTTTATGATTACATCAAAAATAGGCGACGCGCGGGACAACTATCTCACCGCCGAACAGATAAAGGAAATGGACGCGAACGGCATGCGCGTGGAATGTCACACCTTAAGCCACCCAAACCTCGACAAGCTCTCATACCAAGAACAATACAAAGAGCTATCGGAGTCCAAAGCCGCGCTTGAACGGCTGCTCGACAGAAAGGTAAATTACATAGCGTATCCGTCGGGAAAATATAACAAAGATACAATTAAAGCCGCGCAGCAGTTGGGCTTTAAAATCTGCTTTAAGATGAACGGCGGGGCCGGCAGCGTAACCGACAGCAGGTATGAATTCCCGCGGGCTTTTGTCGGAGAAAACCTGCATGACGTCATAAAAATAGTACAGCCCCAATAAAAATTTACCTTCGGCCGTTTTAAGCGGCCGCTTTTTTATTTACTAATTTAATGGTATAATTTAAACTGACAATACTCTATAAGGAAGTGATGACAATGCTTTACCCTCTCAAATTCCGACCTGTATATAAAGAAATCATATGGGGCGGGAAAAATATATCAAAATACTTTGACCGAAAAACCCCCTATGAAAAAACTGCTGAGAGCTGGGAACTCTGCTGCAGACCAGACGGTATGAGCGTTGTCGATAACGGGCCGCTTGCCGGTTCTTCATTGTCTGACATTATAGAACAATACGGGGAAAAACTGCTCGGCACGGAATGTGTTAAAAAATACGGCAGCAGGTTTCCGCTGCTTATAAAGTACATTGACGCGAACGACAGACTCTCCGTCCAGGTTCATCCTGATGACGCTTACGCCAGAAAAACAGGCGAAGAAAACGGGAAAAATGAGCTTTGGTATATAGTTGACGCGAAACCGGGCGCAAAGCTCATATATGGCCTTAAAAAGGACATTACTAAAGACGAATTTATTTCAGCGGTAAAAAACGGCACTGTTGCCGATACCCTGCGCGTTGTCCCTGTCAAGCCCCACGACTCGCTCTTTATCCCTGCCGGGACAGTGCATGCGATTCTCGACGGTATCCTCATAGCCGAGATCCAGCAAAACAGCAATACCACCTACCGCATTTACGACTGGGGACGTCTCGGCAAAGACGGCAAACCGCGGGAGCTTCACATAGACAAAGCGCTCGACGTTATCAACTTTGGAGACGCAGCAGCGGAACCGCAGCAGGACAGCGGGGAAACGCAAAGGGAAATACTGCGCAGTGAATTTTTCAATATTGACGAGGTAAAGCTGTCCGGAAAACTTGAAAGAAATGCAGAGGGAAAAACACTTATGGTAATTATGAATCTATCCGGAGATATCGTGATAAGCTATGACGGCGGCGAAACCCCGCTTAAAAAGGGTGATACGGCTCTAATACCCGCAAGTCTCGGAAAATATACCCTTAATGGGCAGTCAAGGCTGCTGATGTCATGGATTTAAGGGGTATTGAGGCGGCGATTTTCGACTTAGACGGAACTATCGCCGACTCCATGGAGATGTGGGACAGAGTCGACGACATATTCTTTGAAGCACACGGGCTTGACATGCCGGATGATTACAAAGACGCCATCAAGGCCATGGATTTTAATAAGGCGGCGGAATATACGAAGCGCCGCTTTAACCTGAGCCTTTCCATTAATGAGATAATCTGCGAGTGGTATCAGTTGTGCGAAAACGAGTATGCCAATAACATTGAGCTGAAGCCCCACGCCGCGGAATTCATAAAGAAGCTCAGCGGGGCAGGGCTCAAAATAGGGCTTGCTACAGCGACCGACGCAGACCTTTTTATTCCCCTGCTCAAAAAGTTTGATATTTTCAACTGCTTTGACGCATATGTGACAACAGATCAGGCAGGAAAAGACAAAAACTCCCCCGACGTGTACCTGCTATGCGCGGAAAAGCTCAAGACCCCGCCTGAACGCTGTATCGTGTTTGAGGATATTCTCGTCGGCATAAAATCCGCAAAATCCGTCGGAATGAAAGTAGCAGGTGTCTTTGATAACCGTTCGGCTTGTGAAAAAGAGCAGATATTGAAAACGGCGGACTATTATATACACGACTTCGGCGAGGTTGCAGACAATCTGATATTTTAACTTTTTAAACAAAACAACAACTCCCGCGCCGCGGGTTTTTCTGCGGCACGGGAGTTGTTTTATCCCTAAACGCTTATTTTATCATTTCCCTGACACGGAATTTAACGCCTATATCCTCCGCTATTTTGCGGCACTTCTCAATATCTTCTTTGTCCATTACGTCGACGACGGAAAAAACGACATTCGGTATGTATTTTTTGCAGTCGGCGGCGTACTTGAGGATGGCGTCAAACGCCTTTTCTCCGTAATCGCTGTGGCAAAGCGCCTCGTATTCTTTAGCGTTCGGAGCATTAAGGCTGATCGACACCGTATCGACAAGCCCCGCAAGTTCCTTCGCGGTCTGCCGGCCGTGGATAAGGTCGGCTTGGCCGTTAGTATTTATCCTCACAGGAATACCGATTTTCGGTTTAACCGCCTTTATAACGGCGATAACGTCGTCAAGGCGCATCAAAGGCTCGCCGTATCCGCAGAAAACCAGTTCCTTGCACCCAGACACGTTTTTTAATATATCCTGAACCGTTTCGTCGACAGTCGGCTCGCGGTCAAGCCACAAATCTCCGGACCCGCCTATGCCGTCGCCGTAGTTCCGTATGCAGAAATCGCAGCGGTTGCTGCATCTATTCGTCATATTTACATAAAGGCTGTCGCCAAGCCTATAGGTTATAGTCATACAGTCAGCTCCCTCATATCACTTAATTCAAATTAAAGAGCCGTCTTGCGTTTTCCGCCGTTATATGCGCCATTTCCTCCGTGGTAACCCCTTTTATGCGTGCAATGAATGCCAAAGTGTGTTCTATCATTGTAGAATCGCTCCTGCGCCCGCGCAAAGGCTCAGGGGCCATATAGGGGCAGTCTGTCTCAACAAGTATGCGGTCAATCGGTACTACCTCTATCACTTTAGGCGCTTTCTTGTTGTTTTTGAACGTCACCGCTCCGGTAAAACCGATATAAAGCCCTAATCTTACAAATTCCATAGCAGTCTCGGCGCTGCCGGAAAAGCAGTGGAGCGTCCCGTGGGGCTTATACTTCTTGACGAGTTCGAGCGTATCTGCATGCGCTTCCCTGTCGTGGATTATAACGGGTTTGTTGAGTTCATTCGCAAGAATAAGCTGTTCCTCGAAGAAACGCTTCTGAGTCGGCTTATCAATCTTCCAGTGGTAATCGAGCCCAATCTCGCCAACCGCGACCGCCTTATCGCTGCTTTTAATTATTTCTGCAATCTCTTCAAGGTAACCGTCACCGGTTTTTTCCGTTTCCTCTGGCTGTATGCCCGCCGCAAAATAGACATAATCGTATTTCTGGGCAAGAGACGCATTAAAGCGGGACGACTCTACCGTCGTACCCGCTGAAATAACGCCGACTACGCCCGCTTCCGGCAGGGTTTTACCCAGCAGTATGCTGCGGTCATCGTCAAATGAGGAATCATCGTAATGTGCGTGTGTATCAAAAATCTCCATTGGCGCGTATCCCTTTTTGCCTGACAGTTGATTTAAAGCAAAGATTTCTCAACATCCGGAATACATCAATTCCGCGGTAAAACGGGCCATTTTGCCGCCTTTATTCAGCGCAGCTTGGAACCGTCTTCTACACTGTCATCTACAAATATGACCTTTGCAGCTCCGTCGCTTGTGTCCGCCGCCAGAATCATGCCCTGGCTCTCGACACCGCGAAGCTTTGCGGGTTTTAAGTTGTAGACGAGAATAATCTTTTTGCCGATTAGGTCTTCGGGCTTATACCATTTAGCGATGCCAGAAACGACCTGGCGGTTCTCGCTGCCGACTTTTAACTGCAATTTCAGCAGCTTATCGGATTTCTCTACCTTTTCGCAAGCCGTAACTTTTGCGACCCTCAAATCCACCTTTGCGAAATCATCAATGGTAATCTGAGCGACGCCTTCAGGCTCTTCTTTCTTTTTCTCCTCTGCATTTGACTTTTCCTTAAGCGCCTCAAGAGCGTCAAGCTCTTTTTCAAGGTCAAGGCGCGGGAAAAGCGGCTTGCCGTTTGTCACTTTGAAGCCCTTGGGCAGAGCATGGAAATTCTTTGATTCGCTCCATGACATGACAGGATTGGCGCCGATACGCTTCCTGATTTCCACAGCGGTATCAGGCATGAACGGCTCTATATAAATTGATATGATACGGATAGATTCACTGAGGTTGCGCAGCACTGTAGCGAGTCTTGCCTGTTTACTCGGGTCTTTGGCGAGCACCCAGGGCATATTCTCGTCGATATATTTGTTGGTACGGGAAACAAATTTCCAAATCTCTGCAAGCGCCTGAGAAATCTGGAGGTTATCCATATTGGTTTCTACAAGGGAACCGGTTTGGACAGCCATTTCAGCGAGTTCATCGTCAATGTCATGGTGCTCAAAGATATCCGGCAGAGTACCGCCGAAATATTTCTCTATCATCGCAACGGTCCGGGATACCAGATTGCCGAGGTCGTTCGCAAGGTCAGAATTTGTGCGGTTGATGAGCGCTTCTGTTGAGAAGTTGCCGTCCGAGCCAAAAGGTATCTCACGAAGCAGGAAGTATCTGACCGCGTCCACGCCGTAGCGGTTGCGCAATATAACCGGGTCGATTATATTGCCCTTGGATTTTGACATCTTGTCGCCGCCGAGCAGCAGCCATCCATGCCCGAAAACCTTCTTAGGCAGCGGTATATCAAGGGCCATCAGCAGCGCCGGCCAGATGATTGTGTGGAAACGGACAATCTCCTTGCCGACCAAGTGAATATCGGCAGGCCAATATTTCTTGAAATCTGACTCGTCGTCAGAGCCGTAGCCGAGTGCGGTAATATAGTTTGACAGCGCGTCTATCCAGACATAAACGACATGCTTCGGGTCAAAATCAACCGGAACGCCCCATGTGAATGAGGTTCTGGAAACGCAGGTATCCTCAAGGCCCGGTTTAATGAAATTGTTTATCATTTCATTCATGCGGGACTGGGGTTGAATGAAATCCGGGTGCTTTTCATAATAGTCCAGCAAGCGGTCAGCGTATTTTGAAATACGGAAGAAATACGCTTCCTCCTGTGCCCATTCGACTTTTCTGCCGCAGTCGGGGCATACGCCGTCCTTTACCTGCGTGTCAGTCCAGAATGCTTCACATGGCTTGCAATACCAACCTTCGTATTTGCCCTTGTAGATATCGCCCTTGTCATACAGCTTTTTAAAAATCTTCTGAACGGCACGCTCGTGATAATCGTCAGTCGTGCGGATAAAGCGGTCGTTTGAAATATTATATAGCGACCACAATTTCTTTATGTCAGCGACCATACGGTCGACATATTCCTTTGGAGTCAAACCGGCCTCTTTCGCTTTGCCCTCTATCTTCTGACCGTGCTCGTCAGTACCGGTTAAAAACATTACATCATATCCCTGCATTCGCTTGAATCTCGCAAGTGCATCTGCCACAACGGTAGTATATGTGTTTCCAATGTGCAACTTGCCTGAAGCGTAATAAATAGGGGTTGTGATATAATATTTTTTGCTCTCCATACTCTTGCCTTCCATCCAGTTAATTTTCCGCGGAAATATCCGCTAATTTCAAAGCCAATATTTATATTATACCAATAAACGCGATTAATAGCAATCAAGACTGAAAATCTCAATGCTGAAAATTACATCCTAAACATAATTTTTAGCATTAAACCTGTAAAATGTCAAAGCCCAGTGCGTAAGGAAGTATAATAGGCGCAAAAAGAGCGTGCAAATAAATTGCACGCTCTTTGCTTGTCAATCTTTTAGTTTAAAACGTAAATCAAAACTGTCCTCGCGCCAAACTTTCTGCACGCCTCACGAGAGGGCATGAAAAGGTCCGCTATTATTCCGCTCCCGTTGTGGACAAAAGCCCCTGTATCGGCAGCGATCGCGTATCCGTAAACATAAGAGCCGTCCGGAGTCATAATATACAATTTTGATCCGTACGGAATCTTACTCGGGTCAACCGCTACATAGCCGACTTTTACTGTGCGGCCGGTGCTCGTTTTGGTTCCGGGCTTGGCGTAATAGGCCGTTGCCTTGCCCTTATAGCAATGGGAATAGTGAAGCGGAACACCTTTTTTATCAAGCTTCAGGCTTGACGGTGAAACTACATTTGAAACCGGAGTAGAAGACGCGGTGCCTATGAGGATCTTTTTATTTACAGGCTGCGTTACTACACTTTCACCGATTATCTCCTCTTGGACAGCTTTTCCGTTAACCAACTTAATCCTTTTTGTTATGGCGTTCTGCCCTTCCTTGCCTTCCTGAATTACTTTCTGGACACCTTTTTTTAAGTTTATGGTAGTCTGGGTCTCCGTCTTAAACGGGACGGAAACATAAGACACTTTTGTCTCATAAGTCACCCGGCTGACAACAATATTGTCGTTGGGCTTCACTTTAGCATCCTTCGGCATATTCAGAATATCCTCAGGGCCAAGTTTGATATTCGCTTGTTTTAAAATGTCTGCAACCGTTCCGTCCGCCGTCATCAGCGTTTTGATTTGATTGTCAGCGGTAACGGTAACTTTAAACGCTGGCAGTACTTTTATCGTCACGTTGTTGTCATCATTTACGCTGAGCAAAATCTTATCGTTTTCCGATGGGATTATTCCCGCGCTGTTTAGTATATCCGATACACTGGCTTTAAACGTAATTAGGTTCGCCGTTTTATCAGGTGTTACGATCTTGACATGCTTCATATTGAGCATTACAGCACCGGCGGCTAACGCCGCGCCGAACGGGCAGAGCATAACAGCTGTTTTTTTGATATCAATCTTCGGCATTGCTTCGCATATGGCTGAGAAAACGGCTGGCAAACTTCGTCGGACTTTTATATTCCCGGCGACATTATCCATCGTATCTCTCCTTTTGCTCTGATTTCGTTGGTATAATAAATTGCCAAATATTCGAATTATCGCTGTTGTTACCATAAAATGAAATTGTCTTAGTGCTGTAGCTTGCATTTATTCTATTACCGTTTTGTAACCGTTTTGTTTATTATATTAAAGAGCATTTCAAATGTCAACCAGCATAGTGCACAAATTTTCCTCTTTTGTTAGTCATTGTGCATAAATTATAATATTGGATTTGTGGATTTTTGTCATATATTTAGAATTTTTCAAGAATATACGTAACAATTTGTAACTTATAGTGAAATTAATTTGTAACATCAAATTCGCTCTTTTCCCCTCGAAAAAGGTCAAAAAAGCAAATTTAAATGGCTTTCCGGAAAAAATGGAAAGCCATTTAGTTTTTTTAATTATTAAAATTATTTTTTGTTACAAAATTTTTTCGCTGATACGCCTTGTCACACAACATTGATGATTGCAGCATCCCAGAATTCTGCCGTCGGATGTCATCTATAAACCTCAATAAATCTTTATGTTGTTTCGTCAGGATGTATGGCAACATTCAATCTTCCGAATTCGATGTGCATACATGGTTTTGCCCTATAAATTCTGACTTTCGGCAGTAGAGTCGATTAAAATGGCAAAAAACAAGGCTCCGAAACAAGTGTTTCGGAGCCTTGTGATAATATTTGAAATAATTATCTCTTTGAGAACTGGGGAGCACGGCGTGCGGCTTTGAGACCGTACTTTTTCCTCTCCTTCATTCTCGGGTCACGGGTCAAGAATCCGGCTTTCTTCAGGATAGGACGGAATGAATCGTCTGCCTGAAGCAGCGCACGTGAAAGGCCGTAGCGGATTGCTCCAGCCTGACCGGAAACGCCGCCGCCTTTTACATTGGCAACTATATCAAAGCGGCCGAGTGTGTTGGTTATTACGAGGGGCTGACGAACGATGAGCTTGAGTGTTTCAAGGCCAAAATAATCGTCAATATCCCTTCCATTTATGGTTATTGAACCAGTGCCCGGATAAAGTCTTACGCGGGCAACCGAGTTTTTCCTGCGTCCGGTGCCGTAAAGATAAGGTCTATCGTTATACATAAAGCGTTAATCTCCTTTCTTATATTTTCCACTCTTCGGGCTTCTGTGCAGCGTGAACATGCTCAGCACCGCGATATACACGAAGACGTTTCAATGCGGAACGACCGATAACTGTTGAGGGAATCATGCCCTTAACCGCAAGCTCGATTACCTTTTCAGGCTTTTCGTTCATCAGTGTGCGGTATTTAATCTCTTTAAGGCCCCCGACGTAGCCGGTGTGATAGCGATAGAATTTCTTATCGAGTTTGCTGCCAGTAAGAACAGCTTTCTCAGCGTTAATAACAATAACATGATCACCGCAATCAAGATGTGGGACAAAAGTTGTTTTATGCTTACCGCGCAGGATAGCTGCGGCAGTTGCTGCAACACGGCCGACTGGCTTGCCGGCAGCGTCAATAATGTACCATTTGCGGTTAATGCTTTCCGCTGTTGGCATATAAGTTGACATTTTGGTCTCCTCCCGATTTTTCATTACTCAATAATAAAGGCGATAAACCTTGATTTTCGCGCTGTTTATTCCGCGTAATGCGGCAATTAATAAACCGTCTCTATACGCGCACCATAAATTATATATTACACACGTGTGAAATGTCAAGGGTAAATTTGCGATATTTTAATCTGTTTCTTAAAAGCTTCGTTATTCTTGCGTTTTCGCCCGTTTTATAGCTGTAGCTCCGCTGCTGTCCCATTTTTTATGTATGAAACTGAGCACAAAAAAGGGCTGCCCCCAATTGAGGGCAGCCCTTTTTGCGCACGCATCACGTGCAGACTGGATTAATATTTATCGGGATATCCGTAGTCATCCTTTTTATCAAATTTATCCTTGAAGAAATCCTTCTTATCAAACTCGTCTTTGCAGAAATCTTTCCTATCATACTCGTCCTTGTAATAATCTTTTTCATCATAGCCGAATTTATCGAACTTATCTTTCTTATCGTAATCGTCGTAAAAATCCTTTTTGTCATACTCGTCAAATTTATCAAAGTCATCTTTCTTGTCATAGTCATCCTTGAAGAAATCTTTCTTTTCAAACTCGTCTTTGAAGAAGTCTTTCTTTATAGGGTAGGCGTCAACAAGCAATTCTTTTTCGCGGACAACCTTGAATTTAAGCTTGATAACGGTCTTCTCAACAAGCTTGGTGAAGACTTTAACACCCTGCTTGAAGCATTCGCCTTTCCAATCGTCTCTTTCGCCTTCAATCTTGGCTTCGAGCAGTTCTGCCTTATCGCCGGGTTTGGCGTCGCCGCAAACCTCAATAAAGCCGCCGAAGCCAATCTTTGTAGTGTAGTGGAATACCGGTCCGCAGACTGAAGACTCACACGCGCAGACCTTATCGGCAGTCTTGTAGTTGATGTCTTTCCACAGGAAAGCATTAAAGAGTATCTTTCCGTGGATAACTTTGACATCATAGACGTCGATCCACTTCTTTATCTCTTTAACCATATAGACAGGTGGGCAAGGCGGGCTAATGCGAATCTCTTTTTCGACAAAGAACTGGTCTTCGCCTACCCCAACTACTACAGGAACCTGAATCAATTTCTTTTCGAACTTCTTCTCAGGCTTCTTATCGGGTTTCTTCTCACACATTGTGATTCTCCTCGTATAGAAAATTGCCGCCATAAGCGGGTTCAATACATTATACGCGTGATGTTGGACAAGTGACATAACTTTGTGTGGAAATTAATTTGTCGACAATGTCATCAAAAAAATTACTTCATAATATAATTAAGGGACAGATTTTTGCAGCGGAGGGTATAATCAATGGAAATAGTCAGCAGAGGCGGAAAACCTGTAATATACAAGAACAATATTCAGCTTCGATTTTTTTCTTCGGCCATAGAGGACAGCGAAATCAAGGTAAACAGCATATTTGCAAAAATCATTGACATCGGTACGGTCATTGTTTACGGCGAATATACTGTCTACCTCCTTTACAGTTATGTCAACGCCGAAAAACAGAAAGTATATGTCACCCAGACTCAGAGCATAAATTTCAGTGAAATGGTTTCGTGCAATATCCCGCCGGACAGCGACCCTGAAAGCTTCAGAGCAGAGGCGACATTTAACCCGATAATCACTTTTTCACAGGCAGCAAACACTATATGGAACTTTGAAATACAAGGTCAAATAGATGTTGTTATCTATGCCAGCAATAACAAGGAGCATGAGATGTCCAAAAGCGGCATAATGCACGTCGAAAACGCAACAGCAGTGCGTATCGGCGATGCAAATCTGCCCATTAAAGATCTGCTTGAAATGGATACAGCAGCGGTAGAAAAGATGTTATCGGCCAGCACTGACGCGCAGACCGCTAAAAAGGTATCGGATGATAACAAAAAAGAAGATGGGGACACTGAAGAGATAAAGTAAACGTATAAACACCGCCATTAAAAGCAAAATAAGTTAAGTAGAACTGAATTTCTCATATGGCGGTGATTTAAATTGACTCAGACGGTTGTTAATGCTCCATACTGGACTGAAACTGCTAAGATACCGAGCCAATATCCTTATTTGTCTGAAGATATAACCTGTGAAATCGCAGTTGTCGGCGGAGGAGTCACTGGCGCATTATGCGCCTATCAGCTCCAGAAGGCCGGAATAGACACCGTACTTGTGGACGCCGAACTTTTCGGTTACGGCAGTACCGGCTCGTCCTCGTCAATCCTGCAATATGACTTCGATTATGAACTCAAGGGGCTCAAGGAACTAATCGGAATTGAAAAAGCGGTAAGAACCTACCGAGCATGTATCCGCGGCCTTGACGAGATTGAACAGATTACAAAAGAACTCGGAGCCAATGTAGGTTTTTCGCGGCGGGACAGTTTTTATTACACCCCATGCGAATACGGTGCCGAGCGTATGCGGCAGGAATATCTCCTGCGGCGCCATCACGATTTCCCGGTTGAATTCCTCGACAGTGAAAAAGCCGCGGAACGCTTTTCGTTCCGCGTCGAGGCGGGTATTTACACCTCCGGCATGGCAGGCGAAATAAACCCATACCGGTTCACGCAGGCGCTTATTGGGGAAGCGGTAGAGCTCGGCATGCGCGCATATGAAAATACGCCGGTTGAAGTTGTCACCCCTGACTTTGACGGCATTACCCTTGAAACCAACCGCCCTCATAAAATCAGAGCGCAAAAAATGGTCAATGCAACAGGTATCGCCGCCGCCAGAGAGGCCGCCCGGCATCTTGTTCAGCTCAAAACTACGTTTTGTGTTGTAACAGCTCCGGTTGAGGACTTTTCGGGATGGTACAACCGCTGTATTATCCGCGATGACGGTGACCCGTATATTTACCTGCGCACCCTGCCCGACAACCGCATTTTAATCGGCGGCCTTGACAGTTGCCATATAGATGAGAACGGCAAATTGGCACGGTTAATAAAAGCGCCGCTGTCAGTACAGTGCAAATATACCGAGCTTGAACATCGGTTGTTCTCGATGATGACTGGAATCAGCAATATAAGAGCGGAATATCATTTCTCTGGCACATCGGTAGATACCGGCGACGGGCTGCCGTATGTCGGCACGCTGCCGGGTTACCCGAATGTCTATTATGATATCTGCACAGGTTCAAACGGCATTGTCTTCGGACAGCTTGCCGCAGATTTAATCCGCGACCTTTACCTCGGCGGCGACGCCACCGATATGGACCTGATGGTCTTCGACAGGCTTAAATTTTAACCGCAGATTTGCTGCACAAAAAGGGCTGTATCACGCTGATAGTTTCAGCACGATACAGCCCTTTATTTATTAAGTGCCCGGCTTATTGCGCGGCGCGGAATCCGATACCCGCGCGGTCATTTTTCTTCATGGTATTCCTTTTCGGTGTTGACATTCCACACCCTTGACTTATCCTTTGAGCCTGTGCGGATACACTCAACCGCTTCCATAGCAGTAAGCATTGAATGGTCCATATTGTTGTACCTGTGCTGGCCGTTCCGGCCTATGCAGTATAGGTTATCGATGGTGTCAAGATATTCTCTAACCCGCCCTATGTCCTTGTAAGAATCAAAGTAAGCCGGATATGCCTTTTTCACCTTTATCCTCGTCGCATCCAGCACATCATCTTTATCTATTATATCCATCTTGCACAGTTCGCCGACGGCAAAATCAATAAATTCGCTGTCGGACATATTCCACATGCTGTCGCCCTCGTTGCAGAAATACTCAAGGCCAATCCAAACGGTATTCTCAAGGTCTTTCACCATATAAGGCGACCAGTTGTTGAATATCTGGATACGTCCAATTTTGACGTCGCGTTCCTGAACATAGATCCAGCAATCGGGCACGATATTTGAAACGGTTTTCAGATTGGTTTCATTCTTCAGTTTAAGTTTCTTTAAAAGCAGCCCGACCGTTATAAAATCACGATAAGGCAAGTTCTCGGCAATTTGCTGGACATCCTGCGGGACTCCGCTGCCAAGAGCCCGAACAAGATCCTTTATCGGCATTGAGGACAGGAATATATCACCCTCAATATTCTCCTTGACGCCGTCCTTTTCAGCAGTGATGGATTCTATAACCCCGTTTTTGACGTTAAAGCCGACGGCCTTTGTGTTCAAATGGATTTCCCCGCCGAGCTTCTCTATCTCTTTCGCCAGCGTTTCCCAAAGCTGGCCGGGGCCTTTCTTGGGGTAATAAAATGTCTTGATAAGCGAAGTTTCCACATTTTTTGTGTTGTTTTTGTTTACAAAAGGTTTTTTGAGGACTGACAGCACAGCTTTTGACAGCGACAGCCCTTTAATGCGCTGCTCGCCCCATGAGGCGTCAATCACACCCGGATTCCTGCCCCATACTTTTTCAGTATAATCCTCAAAAAACATCTCATAAAGAGGCTCCCCGAAACGGTTGATCATAAAGTCCTTGAGTGAGTGTTCATCGCGCTTTGAAATGGCTGAACGGATGTAGCCAAGCCCCGCTTTGACTGTTCTTTTAAACCCCATATTTATAAAAGTTGCGGGCTTTATTGAAAGCGGATAGTCAAAGAATTTTCTGAGGTATAAAATCCGCGAAACCCTGTTTCTTATGAGCATTACCCTGTCGGTTTTTTCTGGGTCAGGGCCGCCCTTTTTCAGCGGGACACTGCGCCCGAGCATTCTATCGTCTTTTGCCGGCTCGCCCTGCAAGGGCATAAGCTC